>WBZS01001098.1_pt1 | contig 24052 bp, 26 predicted proteins | sample 5204201 | NCBI WGS metagenome assembly WBZS01 (sample SAMN12344357, study PRJNA552823) | activated sludge metagenome | biome: Activated sludge suspended growth; feature: Nitrification reactor; material: Wastewater; isolation source: activated sludge from nitrification reactor of wastewater... | reverse complement strand
CTCAACGCTATTGAGCTTTGAAGAGACAACGCGACGAACGGCGGTTCCACGGTAACTGGCAGCCAGCCAAGCAGGCTTCGAGTCGCTTGCGAGAAGCTCGCGCACGTTGAAGCGCAGCGTGGACCTTGCAGCGCAATTCCGCCGGCGTGAGAATGAGCTTGTTGGCCAAATACTCCTTGACCTGAGCCCACAGTTGCTCTACCGGATTGAGCTCGGGCGCATACTTCGGCAACCAGATCACGCGGACGCGTGGGTTGGCCTGCAAGAACCGCTTGGCAGCCCCCTGGATGTGGAACTTCGCGTTGTCCCATACCAGCAGGATCGGTCCGGCCACTTGATCCAGCAGGGCTTTGAGAAACCGCACCACGGTCTCGCCATTGACTTTCTCTTCCGTCGTCTGAACTTTGAGCCGGAGATGGCGGCCCGCTGGGCTGATCAACATGGCCCCGATCACGTTCAGTCGATCGTAATGGTCAATGGCCGTCCGGACACTGGGCGTCTGGCCTCGTCTCGCCCAGGTCGATTTGATCGGAACGACCTTCGATGAGCCCATTTCGTCGAGAAAGACCAGGGTTGCCTTCAGTTCGACCCACTTTTTTGGGCCCGTGCGAACTCGACCCGCTTCCAGGTCGAGATCGCTTGATCATCTCGCTCGGCTGCCACGCGCTGCGGGCGCTGGCAGCTCCAGCCCACCCGATTGAGAACGTGCCAGACGCCGCTTTCCGTATAGCGGAGCCCGAACGTATCAAAGATGACCTTGGCAATACGGTCCAGCGTCCAGTGCGCACTCGAAAATCCGTACGCATAGGCTCCCTTGTCCAAGAGGCGCTCAAGTTTTCGGACTTCTCGGCGGCCCAAGTCTGGCTTACGACCCTTGGAGCGCATATACGGGCGCAACTTGCCCTTCCGCGCCTGCTTCTCCCACTCCGACACCGTCTGCCGGCTGGCACCGACGATCTCTCCAACCTTGCTTTGGGTCATCCCCTCAGCGCGCAGCTTCAGGGCTGTTGCTCGTCTTCGTTCCAGTTCCGCGGTGGATCCTTTGGGTCGCATGACCCCATTATCCGCTACAATCGACCCTGTCGGGTTGGGTTTTCAAAGCTCAATAGCAGCCGTGACAGTAGAGATCGGTGAGAGTTCGTGAGGGCGAGGGGCGTAGAGGGAGGTGGGAGGAGGGAGGAGCGAAGAGGGAGGAGCGAAGAGGGAAGAGCGAAGAGGGAGGAGCGAAGAGCGAACGCTGCCGGCCAGTGATCGTCAATGTCATCCTGAACCCGCTGGATCTCCAATCGGACTCTGTTGCCAATCCAGGCGCCTTCCACGGGGTCGCGGGTGTCTCACAAGAGATCCTACGGTGTGAATGCCGCGGGATCGTTCAACAGGCCTTCGGGCGAGATCGGTTGGCCCTACTGAGGAATTGTTGTCCTCGCCCGCCGTTTGGGCACCGCCCATCCACTCTCAGGATGACATTCAGGGCGCAGGATCTCGGTGCGGCCCTCCTCGCTCCTCCCTCCTCCTGCTCCCCCCGCCCTTGCCGCGCCTTGTAGGATGAGGCAAAATGATGGTCACATCGCTGCTCTTCAGGAGACCCCCATGCCCAAGACCACAACCGCCAAAGCCAAGGCCCGCCCCGCAAAGAAGCCTGTGGCCCGGCGTAAGGCCGCGGCCAAGCCGGTTGCGGCGCAACCCTTCCGCCTGACGTACTCCACGATGTTCAACCCACCCGAGGAGATGCACACGCGCTACGACAAAGCGCTGGCGAAGGTCAAGGCCGGCCTCGGCAAAGACGTCGGCATGCTCATCAACGGCCAGGAGCGCTACGTGGCCGACAAGTTCGAAGACCGCTCGCCGATCAACACCGACTGGGTGCTCGGCACCTTCCAGAAGGGCGGCAAGCAAGACGCCGAGGACGCCCTCGCCGCCGCGCACGCCGCCTGGCCCAAGTGGGCGGGCATGAAGTGGCAAGATCGCGTCCGCCTGCTGCGCAAGGCCGCGGCCAACATCGAGAAGCGCGTCTACGAGATCGGCGTCGTGCTCTCGCTCGAGGTCGGCAAGAACCGCATGGAGGGCCTGGGCGACGCCCAGGAGACCGCGGACCTGATCTACTACTCGTGCGACTCGATGGAGCGCAACGGCGGCTTCATCAAACCGATGGGCACCGATCCGCTCACCGGCTTCACGTCCACCAACGTCTCTGTGCTGCGCCCCTACGGCGTCTGGGTCGTGATCAGCCCGTTCAACTTCCCCTTCGCGCTTGCGGGCGGGCCCAGCGGCGCGGCCCTGGTCGCGGGCAACACCGTGGTCTTCAAGCCGGCGACCGACACCCCGTGGACGGGGCGGCTGCTGGCCGAGTGCATGCGCGACGCCGGCATCCCGGACGGCGTCTTCAACTTCATCACCGGCCCCGGCTCGACCGTCGGCCAGACCCTGATCGACGACCCGCGCGTCGCCGGCATCACGTTCACAGGCTCGTTCGACGTCGGCATGCGCATCTACCGCTCGTTTGCGGCCGGGCGCTACCCGCGCCCCGTCGTCGCCGAGATGGGCGGCAAGAACCCGGCGGTCGTCACGCGCAAGGCGGACCTCGAGACCGCGGCGACCGGCATCGTGCGCTCGGCTTTCGGTTTGCAGGGCCAGAAGTGCTCGGCCTGCTCGCGCATCATCGTCGAGGCGCCGGTGAAGGACAAGCTGGCGGCCCTGCTCGTCAAGAAGATCGCGGACCTCAAGATCGGCGACCCGACCCTGCGCGAGAACTACCTCGGCCCGGTCGTCAACGCCAGCTCGTATCGCGAGTTCGGCGAGTTCGCCGAAGAGCTCTCGGGCGCCGGCAAGGTGTTGATCGGCGGACATCAGCTTAAAACCGGCGAGTATGCGAAGGGCTACTTCTGCGAGGCCACGCTGGTCGATGAGGTACCGCACACGCATCGGCTGTGGAAGCACGAGATGTTCCTGCCGATCGCGATGATCACGGCCGTCGACTCGCTGCAGAGCGCCATGGCGATGGCCAACGACGTCGACTACGGCCTGACCGCCGGTTTCTACGGCTCGCCCAAGGAAGCCGAGTACTTCTTCGACCACATCGAAGCCGGCGTGACCTACGCCAATCGCCCGCAGGGCGCGACCACCGGCGCCTGGCCGGGCTTCCAGCCCTTCGGCGGCTGGAAGGGTTCGGGCTCGAGCGGCAAGAACGGCGGCGGCCTGTATTACGTGCCGCTGTACATGCACGAGCAGATCCAGACCCGTGTAAAGAAAGACTGAGGAATGGTGGGTGTAGAGGTCGGCCCGCCGACCTCTACACCCACTCACCCAGCGATGACCCTACGACAGCGCTTCGGCAACTTCATGCTGTTCTTCGGCGCGATCCTGGTCTTCGTGTTCGTATCCTCGCTGTTCGCCGACGACCGCTGGTCTGCCTTCGGCTCGTTCGCGGCCGGCGCGGCCGTCATCACGTTCGGTGCGATGCTGCGCTTCGGCGGCAAACCGCCGGCGAAAGTCACGCCCGCCCCGCGCCCGCCGGCCATCTCGTTGCCGAACTTCCTCGCGGGCTTTGGAAAGAAGAAGCCCGACGCGAAGAAAGACAAGCACTAACGGCGCGCCTCGGTGCGGCCGAGAAAGCCCAACCATGTCGAAGCTCACCACCCTCCAGTCCGCGATCTCCGAGCACGTGCACGACGGCGACGTGGTCTACGCCGCCGGGTTCACACACTTGATCCCGTTTGCGGCCGGGCACGAGATCATCCGTCAGCGCAAACGCGACCTGACCTTGGCGCGCGCCACGCCCGACATCATCTATGACCAGATGGTGGCCGCGGGGTGCGCCAGCAAGGTGATCTTCTCGTATTCGGGCAACCCGGGCGTCGGCTCGCTGCGCGTCGTGCGCACCGAGATCGAGGCCGGGCGGCTGGCGTACGAGGAGTACTCGCACTTCGCCATGATCACGCGTCTGACCGCGGGCGCGGCCGGCCTGCCCTTCCTGCCGATGAAGTCGGTCGGCACGCTCGACCTGGCGCATGCCAATCCGCAATACAAGACGGTGACGTGCCCGTACACGGGCGAGACGCTCAACACCGTCCCGGCGCTCAATCCCGACGTCGCCATCGTGCACGTCCAACGCGCCGACGCCCATGGCAACGCCCACATCTGGGGCATCATCGGCGAGCAGAAGGAGGCGGCCTTCGCCTCGAAGCGCGTGATCGTCACGGCCGAGGAGATCGTGGACGAGGACGTGATCCGTTCGGACCCGAACCGCACGCTGATCCCGTCGCTGGTCGTCACCGCGGTCTGCCACGTGCCCGGCGCCGCGCACCCCTCCTACACACAGGGCTACTACGACCGCGACAACGTCTTTTATCTCGCCTGGGACAAGATCTCGGCGTCACGCGAGCAGACCGAGCAATGGCTGCAGGAATGGGTCTACGCCGTGCCGGATCGGGCCGCCTATTGGGCCAGGCTCGACGCCGAGACGCGCAAGCGCCTGGAAGTGCGCGCGAAGCTGAGCGTGGACGTCAACTACGGAGCCTACTGATGTTGACCGGCCTCGACCTGAACGCGACGCTGGACAAGGACCTCTACAACAAACACGTTGGAGCCTGGGAAGCGCGATTGTACGACCTGACCCATGCGACGTTCAAGGCCAACGTGCCGGTGCTGGTCGTCATGGAGGGTTGGGCGGCGGTCGGCAAAGGCGGCGCGATCCGCGATCTGACCGAGAAGCTCGACCCGCGCGGCTGTCGCGTCATCCCGATCACGCCGCCGCGCACGGCCGAGTTGCGTTACCCCTGGCTGTGGCGCTTCTGGAACAAGATCCCGGCCTATGGCCAGACCGTGATCTTCGACCATTCCTGGTACCGCCGGGTGTTGATCGAGCGTCTGTCCAAGACCGTCAAGCGCCGCGCGGCCGAGGACGCGTTGCAGGACATCGTCGAGTTCGAACAGATGTTGGCCGCCGACGGCGCCCTGATCGTCAAGTTCTGGTTTCACATCGACCGCAAAGAACAGGCGCGGCGGTTCAAGAAGCTGCTCAAGGACAAACTCACGGCCTGGCAGGTCGGTGAAGAGGACGCGCTTCAGCATGAGTCGTACCACGACTATCTGGCGCTCGCCGAAGATGTGCTTAGCCGCACGGATCTGCCGCACGCGCCGTGGCACCTGATCGCGGCCACCGACAAGTACCATGCGCGCGCCCAGATCTTCCAGCGCCTGATCGCGGCCTACGAAGCCCGCCTCGGCGACGCCGCTCCGCCCCCCACCCGACCGCTCGCGCGCGGCGAGGAGGCGGCCCATGCTTGAAACCCTCAACCTCGGCTTGAAGCTGACGCGCGCCGAATACGAGGCGCGCAAGGAGAAGCTTCAGAATCGATTGCACCTCCTCGGCTACGAGGTCTACCAGCAGAAGCGCCCGGTCATGCTCGTCTTCGAGGGCTGGGACGCGGCCGGCAAGGGCGGCGCGATCAAGCGTCTGACCGAAAAGCTCGACCCGCGCGGTTTCGTGGTCTGGCCGATCGCGGCCCCGCAGGGCGACGACAAGGCCCGGCACTACCTGTATCGTTTCTGGCGCCGCCTGCCCGAGCAGGGCCAGATCGCGATCTTCGACCGCTCCTGGTACGGGCGCGTGCTCGTCGAGCGCGTCGAAGGCTTCTGCACCGAGCCGGCCTGGCGCCGCGCTTACAGCGAGATCAACGCCTTCGAGCGCGAGTTCGTGCAGTTCGGCGGGATCCTGATGAAGTTCTGGATGCACATCAGCCAGAAGGAGCAGCTGCGCCGTTTCAAGGAGCGCGAGCGCACCAGCTACAAGTCCTGGAAGATCACGGACGAAGACTGGCGCAACCGCGGCAAGTGGGAGGACTACCAGGCCGCGACCGAGGAGATGTTCGCGCGTACCAGCACCGCCCAGGCGCCGTGGACCGTGGTCGAGGCCGAGGACAAGCTGCATGCGCGGATCAAGGTGCTCGAGACCGTGGTCGACGTGCTCAAGCGCGAGTTGAAATGAGCCTGACGCCCACACTGGTCTTCGCGCATGCCAACGGCTACCCGCCGGGCGCGTACCGGCCGTTGCTCGAACTGCTCGCCGAGCACTTTCGCGTGCTGGCGCCCGAGGCGCGCCCGCTCTGGCCGGGCGCTCGGCCCGAAGCCGTGCGCACCTGGGATGTCTTTGCCGAGGATTGGCTCGACTGGGCGGCCCGCGAAGCGCTGCCGCCCGTGATCGGCGTCGGGCATTCGATCGGGGCCATCACCCTGCTGCAGGTGGCGCTGCGCGCGCCCGAACACTTCGCGGCCCTGGCCCTGATCGACCCGGTGTTGTTCACGCCGGGCCGGCACTGGTTGTGGCGGGCCGTACAGGCGGCGGGCCTCGGCGAACGGCTGCATCCATTGGTGAAGACAACGCTCAAACGCCGGCGGCGGTTCGCCAACGTCGCCGAGATGGTCGGGCGCTACCGACGCGCCCCGATCTTCAAGCGCATCGACGACCGCGGGTTGTTGGCCTACGCCGAGTCCCTGGCCGCGCCGGCGCCGGACGGCGGGATCACCCTGCGCTTCACGCCCGAGTGGGAGGCGCGCATCTATCTGACGGGCGCACCGAACCTGTGGCGCCGATTGCCTGAGCTGACCGTGCCGACGTTGATCATCGCCGGCGGCGATTCCGACACGTTTGTGCCCGGCGCGGTCGACCGCGCGCGTCGTTCCCTGCCGCAAGCCACGGTGTCGATCGTGCCCGAGGCCGGACACCTGGTGCCGCTCGAGAAGCCGAAAGAAGTGGCGAAGTTGATCGAGGAATTTGTCGAGCGTCTTGGACACGGATAATGCGGAGTGGAGTTTTGCCGCGGAATGTGGTGTCGTCGATGTGCGGACTTGCACTTCGCATCAGCCGCATAATCCGCGTAATCCGCGGCTAGAATCCGGGGGGCTAACATGTCGTACTCTCCAGCCGAACTGATGACCGTCAACGCAGCCCGACTCTTGCGCGACGACGACGTCGTGTTTGTCGGCGTCGGTCTGCCCAACCTGGCCTGCAACCTCGCGCGCCGCACGCACGCGCCCGGGCTGACGCTGGTCTACGAAGCCGGCGTGATCGGCGCGCAGCCCGCACGGCTGCCGCTCTCGATCGGCGACCCGACGCTGGTGAGCGGCGCGGCCTCGGTCTGCTCGATGTACGAGATCTTCGCTTTCTACCTGCAACGCGGCCTGATCGACGTCGGCTTTCTGGGCGGCGCCCAGATCGACCGCTACGGCAACGTCAACGCCACAGTCATCGGGCCGTATGACAAACCCAAAGTGCGCCTGCCCGGCTCGGGCGGTTCGGCCGAGATCGCGGCCTGGGCCAACCGCACGTATCTGATCACGCCGCATCAGGCGCGGCGCTTCCCGGCACACTGCGACTTCATCACCGGCGCCGGCGGCCTCACCGGGCCAGGCGCCCGCAAGGCCAGTGGCGTGCGCGGGGCGGGGCCGGCGGCCGTGGTCACAGACATCGGGCTGCTCGAGCCTGATGTGGATGGCGAACTGGTGCTCGCCGCCCTGCACCCCGGCCGCACGGCCGAGGAGGCCTGCGCCAACACCGGTTGGCCGCTGCGCCGCGCCGCGGATGTGCGCACGACCGAGCCGCCCAGCGCCGACGAGCTGCGGCTCCTGCGCGAAGAGTTGGACCCGGACGGCATTTACCTCAAGGGTGGCGGCGGCTGAAGCCTCTGCGGGCACGGCCGGCCGCTCGTCGCAAGCGAAGTCAGCGCAGGCCGACTTCGCGTCAATTCCACGACGGATTTAGCCGGAGCCACCTCGGCGAATGCCTTTCGGCTGAGTTGCCTCGGCACCACGTCGCGCCGAATGCCTTTCGGCAATCCTGAATCGCCCTTGACGGTCCTGCGGCCGCGGCGTATATTCTTTGTGCCTTCTTGGGACTATTCGGATATCGTTCCGCAGACGCCGACTTTCGACGCATGAAAGTCGGCGGGATTGTTGTTGGAGCTCACTACCTTGCGGCGGGATCGCCGCAGAGCAAACCTTATGGAAATCAGCGGTCTCTTCATTTACCCGATCAAGGCCTGTGCCGGTCATAGCCTGTCCAGGGCGACCCTGACACCGCGTGGCCTGGCGAACGATCGCTGGATGATGGTGGTCGACGCCGAGGGCCGTTTTATGACCCAGCGCGAGTGCGCGGCGCTGGCGCTGGTGCAACCGACGTTGACCGCAGACGCGCTGACGCTGTCAACGCCGGGAGGTGAAAGCCTGACGACGCCAATCCGACGCGACGGACCGCGCCGGGACGTCGTGGTCTGGCGCTCGACGTGCGCGGCGTTCGATCAGGGCGATGCGGCCGCCGCATGGTTCAGCGCGCATCTCGGACGCGCCGCGCGACTGGTGCGCGTGGCCGACGACTTCCATCGTGAACTCGATGCCCACTACGCGCCTCGCCCGAGCGACACGACCGCGTTCGCCGACGGCTTCCCGATCCTGGTGGTCAGCGAGGAATCCCTGACCGACCTGAACGCCCGGATGCCGGCGCCGCTGCCCATGAACCGCTTCCGGCCCAACATCGTCGTGCGCGGGGCCGATCCGTATGCCGAGGATCGCTGGCGCCGGTTCACGCTCGGTGGCCTGGCCTTTGAAGGCGTCAAGACCTGCGCGCGGTGCGCGGTCACCACGACCGATCAGGTGACCGCGGCCCGCGGTCGCGAGCCCCTGGCCACACTCGCGACCTATCGCGACAGCGACCGCGGCGTGCTCTTCGGCCAGAACGTCATCCAGACCCCGCCCGAAGGCGCCCCGACATGGGAATGGGGAAGCCTGGCGGTGGGAGACCCGGTTGTTGCTGATTGCTGATTGAGCGTTCAATCCAAAATCAGCAATGACGAGGTGCCATGTACATCCCAAAAGCCTTTCGCGTCGAGGAGCGCGCCCTGCTGATCGCGTTCATGCGCGCGCACAATTTCGCAACGGTCGTCACGACGGGCGCGGCCGGCCTCGCGGCCACGTCGGTGCCGCTGACGGTCCATGACGACGGCACGACGCTCAAGCTGATCGGCCATTTCGCCAAGGCCAACCCGCAGGCCCAGGATCTCGTCGGCGGCGACGGCCTGGTGCTGTTTGCCGGGCCGCACGCCTACGTTTCACCGAAGTGGTATGAAGCCCACGAGGCCGTGCCGACGTGGAACTACATGGCCGTGCACGTCTACGGCAAGCTACGCGCGATGCGGGTCGACGACTCGCCGGCCGAGATCGAGCAGGCGCTGATTGACCTGATCGCGCAACACGAGCCGGGCTATCAGGCGCACTGGGACTCGCTCTCCGAGCGCTATCGCGACGGCATGCGTCACGGCATCGTCGGCTTCGAGCTGGTCGCCGAGCGCATCGAGGGCAAGTTCAAGCTCAGTCAGAACCGCTCGGCCGTGGATCAGGCCACCGTCGCCGCAGCGCTCAGTGCCGGCGCCGACGCCGAAACACGCGCGACGGGCCAGGCCATGCAACGAGGATTGGAGGATCACACATGACCCACAGGCAGCGCATCAGCAGCGGCACGCAATGGGAAGACATCGTCGGGTACTCGCGCGCGGTGCGCGTAGGAAACGTCGTCGAAGTGGCCGGGACGACGGCCGTCGATGAGCAGGGGCAGGTCGTGGGCGTCGGCGATCCCGCGGCGCAGACCACGTACATCCTGAACAAGATCCGGCGAGCGCTCAATGCAGCCAGCGCAACGCTCGCCGACGTCGTCCGCACGCGGATGTTCGTGACCGATATCACGCAATGGGAGGCCATCGGCCGCGCCCATGGCGCGTTCTTCGGCGACACCAAGCCCGTGGCGACCATGGTCCAGGTCAGCGCCTTGATCTCGCCAGACCTGCTGGTCGAGATCGAGGCCACGGCGATCGTGGTGGACGGTTGATTGCTGATTGCTGAGTTCTGTTTGGCTCACAATCAGCAATCAGAAATCCACAATCAGCAATTTCGAGAAATGGTTTGCACACAACATGCAGATTACGCCCATCCTTGTTCCCTACGACCACGACATCGCCCGTTGGGGCACGGCGACGGGACCACACACGCTTGTCGAGAATGGACTGCTGGAGCGCGTGCGTGCTCGCGGGCACAACGTGGCTGACCCGGTAGAAATCGCCCTGCCCCGCGCGGAACGCACGCGCGACAGCGTCACGAACCTGGGCCGCATCGGCGCTAGGCTGTCTCAGGCCGTAGCCGAGGCCGTGCGCGCGCCCGACGGCTTCGCGCTGGTGCTGGCCGGTAACTGCCCGCACGCGGTCGGCGCGGTCGGCGGCCTGGCGCGCGCGGGGTTCGTTCCCGGCATCGTCTGGTACGACGCCCACGGCGACCTGAACACGTTCGCCACCACCGAGACCGGGTTCATCGGCGGTCTGCCGTTCGCGGTCGCGCTCGGATGGGACCTGGACGACTGGCGCCTGGCCTGCGGCCTCGATCGCCCGGTACGGGCCGAAGCCGCGGCCCTGATCGGCGCCAACGACCTGGATGCCGCCGAAGTCGATGCCCTGACCCGCCATCCGATCGCGCGCCTCGACGGTGCCGATCTGGATCCGGTCGGCGCGCGCACGACCGCGCTGCTGGCACAACGGTCGGGCGCAGCCGATGCCTGGTATCTGCATCTGGACTTCGACGTGGTCGGGCCCGAGCATGTGCCGGGCGCGACCACGCCCAGCCCTGCTCCGGCGGATGGCCCAGCGGTGCTGGCCAGCCTGCGCGCCACGGCGGCCGGCGTGAACCTGCGCGTCTGCACCCTGGCGACCTATCATGCCGCCGGCGACCCTGAGCGCCGCGGCCTGCCCTACATCTTTTCGGCGCTCGACGCGATCCTCTCGGGGATCGCCGACCGCCGCGGAAACATCTAATTCAATGAGGCGTTCCATGCTGAAACCCGTCGTTCCAAACGGCGTCGTGCCCCTCGACGAAACCGATCGCAAGATCCTGGATCTTCTGCAGCGCGATGCGCGGCTGACCAACGCCGCCATCGGCGAGCAAGTGGGTCTGACCGCATCGTCGGTGTTTGAGCGCGTCAAGAAACTCGAGCGGCGCGGAGTCGTGCGCGGATACACGGCCCGGCTCAACCATGCCGCGCTCGGCCAGAAGCTGACGGCCTTCGTTCGACTGGCAGCCGCCTACGACGAAAAGCACGACCCGGGCATGCAGGCGATCGCCGACGAGCCCGAGGTGGTGGACGCGCACACCGTCGCCGGCGAGGATTGCCTGATCGTCAAGGTCAAGGTGCGCGACACCGACCACCTGCACGATTTTCTGCTGCGGGCCAAGAGCCACGTCACCCTGCTCCGCGCGGTGACCATGATCTCGATGGCTGCCCTCAAGGAATGACCACCGTGACGACCCATTTCACGACAGATCGAGTGGCCCGATGACCACCGCCGACACATCGCTCGAAGCAGCGGCGCCGGCCAAATCGTTGCAGCCGTTTGCGCTTGGCGCGATCGCCTTCGCGCACAGCGCGGTCGATTTGCAGACCAGCGCGCTGCCGATCCTGCTTCCCCAGCTCCTGGTCGCGCTCAACCTCAACTACGCCCTGGCGGCCGGCATCGTCAGCGCCAATGCGATCGTCATCGCGATCGCGCAGCCGCTCTTCGGGTTGCTCGGCGATCGCAAGCCGTTGCGCTGGCTTGCGCCACTGGGCGTGCTGGTCTGCGGCGTCGGTCTGGCGCTGGTGCCGGTGGCCGGGCTCGGCCTGCACAGCTACGTGCTGGTGATCGCGGCCGTGATCATCAGCGGGTTGGGTTCGGCCGCCTTTCACCCCGAGGGCCTGGCCGGCGTGCGCCAGGTCAGCGGCGCTCAAAAGTCGACGGGCTCGTCAGTGTTCTTCTTCGGAGGCAACCTCGGCTTCGCGCTCGGCCCGATCCTGGCCGGCGCCCTGCTCGACAACGGCGGGCTGTCGGCCGTCAGCGTGCTTGGCGCGATCCCGATCCTGGCCGGCGCCGCGCTGCTCACGCAACAGCGCGCGTATCGGCGCGTGCACGTCGCGAGCACGCACGCCCACACCCGCAGCCGTGCGGCGATGGGGCTGGTCGCCTATCTCATGCTGTTGATCATCGTGCGCCAGACCGTCTCCAGCGGCCTGACCACGTTCATCCCGTTGTACTTCCACGAGCACTTCGGCTCAGACTCCGGCAGTACGGCGGGCCTGATCTCGGTGCTGTCATTGGCGTCGACCGTTGGCACGCTGTTCAGCGGCGCGGTGGCCGACCGTCTCGGTCGACGCACGGTGATGGTCGGGGCGATGGTGGTCGTGCTCGGCGCGCTGCACCTCTTCTTGAACAGCACAGGCATCGTGCAGGTCGTGGCGCTGGCTGTCGCCGGCGCGGCGCTGACCGCGCCGTGGACGCTGAGCGTGGTGATGGTCCAGGACGCGATGCCCAGCCAGCCCGGCCTGGCGAGCGGTCTGACGCTCGGCACCGCTTACAGCGGCATCAGCCTGGCCGTGTACGTGCTCGGCCTGGTCGCCGACCGTTACGGGCTCGACCTGACCATGTCGGCCGTGATCTGGCTTCCCGCGCTCGCGGCCGTTCTGTCGTTGGGGGTGCCCAATCGCGCGCCCGAGGCTACAGCGGAAACCGTCGAAGCGGGTTGACGAGCGCAAGTTTTCGGTAGTCCTGGGGCAGGCGGTCCGCTACCCTGAACGGGTTGAGCGGACGATGTCGCCCATGGAAAAGAGGACGGTATGTCGCAGTCGAAGAATTGGATGATGTTCGTCGCCCTGGGCCTGATCTGGGGATCTTCGTTCTTGTGGATCAAGCTGGCGCTTCAGGAGATCGATCCTTTCGCGGTCGTGGGCTGGCGCACGTTGCTTGGGTTCCTGGGTCTGGTCGTCATCCTGCGCCTGCGACGTATCCCGGTGCCGCGTGATCCGAAGACGCTCGCCAAGTTCGCGGTGATGGGGTTGTTCAACGTGGCCGTGCCGTGGCTGATGATCACGTGGGCCGAGACGCGTGTGAACTCGGGGCTCGCGGCGGTGCTCAACGGCTCGATGCCGCTCTTCACCACGGTCATGGCGCACTTCGCCCTGCATGACGACAAGATCACGGGCGGCCGCGCGCTCGGGCTGATCGTGGGCTTTGTCGGCGTGATCGTGCTGGTCGGCAGCGACATCAACCTGGCGAACTTTTTCGAAGGCGACCTGATCGCCGAGCTCGCCCTGGTCGGCGCTGTGCTGTTGTACGCGTTTTCGGTCACCTTCCAGCGCCGGTATCTGCGCGGACAGAACCCCGTGTTGCAGTCGACGCTCAGCCTGGGGGTGGGCTCCTTCACGGTCTGGGTCCTGACGCCGTTGTTTCAGCCTTATCAGATCCCGACCTTGCCCCTGACCTGGACCGCCGTGATCTGGCTCGGGTTGCTCGGCTCGTGTCTGGCCTTCATCATGTCGTATGGGTTGTTGAATGCCTGGGGACCGACGCGCTCGTCGCTGGTGACCTATGTGTTCCCGGTGGTCGGCCTGATCCTGGGCGCCGTGTTTCTGCACGAGGCCCTCACGTGGCGATTGGCGATCGGCGCCGTGTTGGTGATCGCCGGGATCGTGTTCGTCAACGCGCGCACGATCCTCGCTGCCCTGACCCCAACCCCTGCTCCCGCAAACGCCCGTGAGGGGCGACCCTAACAGCGGAACCTGGCCGTTTGGCAGACGAAAGGAAGAGGTGAAGCCATGACACCCCGACGTTATGCATTCGCACAGCTGGATGTCTTCACGGATCGCGCCTTCGGCGGGAATCAACTGGCCGTGTTCACTGACGCGCGCGGTTTGACCACAACCGAGATGCAGACGCTGACGCGTGAGATGAATTTCTCGGAGTCGACGTTTGTGTTTCCGGCCGAGACGCCGGACACCGCGGCGCGGGTGCGCATCTTCACACCCGCGATGGAGATGCCGATGGCCGGGCATCCGACGGTCGGCACCGCGTGGTGGCTGGCGCAGTCCGGCGCGCTCACCGGCGCGAGCGCCTACCTCGGCCTCAACATCGGGCCGGTGAAGATCGACCTCGAGCGAGATGGCGACGGCCGGCTGCGCTTTGTGTGGATGACCCACCGCCTGCCCGAGTTCGGGCCAGTGCGCCACGATCGCGAGGTCGTGGCCGCGGCGCTTGGGGTCGCGGTCGACGATCTGCGCGCCGACCTGCCGCTCCAAGAGGTCTCCACCGGCGTGCCCTTCCTGTACGTGCCGTTTGCGTCGCTCGATGCGCTGGGCCGGGCGCGGGTCAACCAGTCGGCGCTGGCGGGCCTCTGGCCGGATCGCGATCCGCGCATGGTCTATCTGTTCACCGAACACGGCGACGGGCTCCGGGCCCGCATGTTCGCCCCGCACGTTGCCGACATCCCGGAGGACCCGGCGACCGGTGCAGCCGCCGGCCCAATGGCGGCCTACGCCGTGCACTACGGTCTTAAGCCCGATGGCGCGTTCATCATCGATCAGGGCGTCGAGATGGGCCGACCCAGTCGCATCCACGTCGCCGCGCGGCGGAGCGGCGGCGCCTTCATCGAGGTCAAGATCGGCGGTCAGGCTGTGACGGTCGGGATGGGCCAGATCTTCTGGGAAAGCTAGAAGGTGAGCGATTGCCCTGACACCCCTTCACCCAGGGCTATCGTATCTTATTCGCGAGGACCAGTTTCTTTGCCACGAATTTCACGAATCGAAACGAATTCTCACGAATGCGGATCGTTCGTGCCAATTCGATTCAATTCGTGAAATTCGTGGCAAAACGCGCGCCGGTTCACTTCACATGCGTTAGCCCTTCCCCTTCACCTGTTTGGTCCAATTCAGCTGATGCATAATAGACCGATGCAGCCACAACGCTTCCCCATCCTCGAACACGATGACAGCCGCGAAGCCTTCATCGAGCCCGCTCGCATCATCAAACCGATCGATGTGAGCGAGCGTTGCGTGCTGTGCTTCTTTCAGGACGTGATCACGGGTCTGGAAGCGGAAGGGCGGCTGCGAAAGGTGTACACCTTGATCAGCGAGATCGGCGAGAACCCGGTCTACGAGATCGAGATCGACGGCCAGAAGCTGACGCTGGCCCACCCCGGCGTCGGTGCGCCGCTGGCGGCCGCCTTCCTCGACGAGTTGATCGCGATCGGATGCCGCAAGTTCATGGTCGCCGGCGGCGCCGGCAGCCTCGAGGCGGCGCTGACGCTCGGCCACCTGATCGTGCCCGACTCGGCGGTGCGCGACGAAGGCACGTCGTACCACTACCTGCCGCCGAGCCGCGAGGTCGCAGCCGACCCGCGCGGCGTGGACGCGCTCGAGTGCACGCTCCAGGCGCGCGCCCTGCCCTACGTCCGCGGCAAGACCTGGACGACCGACGCGATCTATCGCGAGACGCCCAAGCGCATCGCGGCGCGGCGGGCCGAGGGATGCCTCACGGTGGAAATGGAGGCGGCCACATTCTTCGCCGTGGCGGCCTTCCGCGGGGTGACGTTGGGCCAGGTCCTGTACGGCGGCGATGATCTCAGCGGCGTCGAGTGGGATCATCGCGGCTGGCAGGGCCAGACGGCCGTGCGGCGTTTGGTGTTCGACGTGGCGGCCGCGGCCTGTGGCCTGCTCTAGCCCACTTTGGGCGGATAGGGCAACAAAAGGGTGGTGCGTGAGGTGGGGCTCAGCCCCGCCCTACGCACCACCCTTTTTTTTATCTGCTTCCGGTTGAACGCCTAGACCACGGCCGCGCCGGCAGCGGCCTGACAGACGTAGATGTCGGGCGTCTTACCCGTGGCCTTCTCGTAACGCACGGCCAGGTCGCGCGTGAAGTCCTCGGCCTGGCTGCCGGCCACAAGGTTGACCGTGCAGCCGCCAAAGCCCGCCCCGGTCAGGCGCGCGCCGTAGCAGCCGGGCAGGGTCTGCGCCTCGGCCACCATCACGTCGAGCTCCGGGCACGAGACCTCGTACAGGTCGCGCAGGCTCGCGTGACAGTCGTTCATCAATTGACCGAAACTGACGGCATCGCCGGCGCGCAACAGCGTGACCGCACGCTGGGTGCGATCGATCTCCTCGACCACGTGTCGCGCGCGCTTCTGCACGACGGCGCTCAGGCGCCCGGCGTGCCGGTTGAAATCCTCGAGCGCGACGTCGCGCAGCGACTTGATCTCGGGCAACTGCGTGCGTAGCGAGAACACGGCCTCTTCGCACTGCGCCCGGCGGACGTTGTACTCGCTCCCGCCCAGCTCGCGGCGCACCATGGTGTCGGCCACCACGACGGCCAGACCGGCCGGCAAGGGCAGCTCCTCCCAGGTCAGCGACCGGCAATCGAGGAGCAGCGCATGCCCGACCTTGCCACAAGCCGACGCGAATTGATCCATGATGCCGGAGTTCACGCCCACGTACTGGTTCTCGGCGCGCTGACAGGCGCGGGCCAGCTCCATCGCCGGCAGCGACCACCCGCCCAGCTGGCGCCACGCCGTCGCATAGGCCACCTCGACCGCGGCCGAGGAACTCAACCCCGCGCCCCGCGGCACATCGGAACTCAGGACGGCGCGCATGCCGTGCACGGGCAGGCCGGATTCGCTGAGCGACCAGGCCACACCGGCGGCGTAGCGCGCCCACATCTTGAGCGAACGCCCCTGCGTGTCGGCCTTGATCTCGAGCGCCGTGGTGCGAAACGTCACGTCCTCGTTGATGTCATGCGCATGGATCTGGGCCTCGACCCCGTCGGCCGAACCGACGGCCAGATACGCCGCCCGGTCGATGGCGATCGGCAACACAAAGCCGTCGTTGTAGTCGACGTGCTCGCCCAGCAGGTTGACCCTCCCGGGCGCCCGTACGACGAAATCGGCCGGTCGGCCGTACGCGCGCTGATAGGCGGCGCTGACGGTGGAGACAAGATCGCTCATGAGACTTTCGCCTTGTTAATCGCAGTCGGTTTTGGTGATGCCCAAGTCTAACACCTGGCCCGCCTTCAATCGAGCAACAAACCCAATTCAGACAGGGCGGCCCGCAGCCGGCTCAAATCCTCGGAACGAACTTCGCTCACGGTCGCGCCAAGCGCCTCCCCCAACAACGCCTGGACCGCGGGCGTGCGCCGCAGAAGGTCCATGACCTCGGCGTTCGCCGCGCGGAGCACCACGGTTTCCTTCAACACCGCCTCGGTGCCGTGCCGGCCGTAGCGCTGCAACGTCGTCACCAACTTCGCGGGCAGCCCGGTCGGCGCCGAAGTCTGGCGCAGGAAGTCGACGATCCGCTCGAGCTTGACGCCCTGCCGCGCCGCGCGTTTAAGTGAGATCGGCGTCAGGCGGTAGATATAGACACCGCGCTCCAGCCCCACCCACTTACTGACACGCGCCACGCGAAAACGCAGATACGCCGGAGACTCACTGGCGACCCGCAGTTCGCCGGCGGTCGTCGCCAGCACCGGTACGGCTCGATCGCGCGGCGGCTGGCTCGCGACGCCGTTCAACCAGTTCGCGCCCAGTTCTGTGACGCGAAAAGCCCGGGCATCGCCCTCGAGCAGCCCCAGCCACATCAGCGGCCCGGTCACGATGAAGCGGATCAGGGCGCCGTCGATGCGTTCCCAGTGCGCGAGCCCGCGCAGATAGCCGCCCGTGGCCGCATCCTTGATGTACCAGGAATCGAAATCGCCGGCCGGGCGTTGCAGATCGGGTTGGCCCTCGCGGATCGCGGCCACGAACGCGTCAAGCGACCACCACCGGCCGGCCGGCACCTTGCGCAGCCAGCCGAAGAGCGCTTCGCGCGTCGTCTGCGGGTCGTTCGCCCAGGTCTGGCCTTCGAAAATCAGTCCGGGCAGGCGCAACAGGTCGTTCCAGATCGTCGACGCGCGCCAGGTGTCCGCCAGCACAAGAGCCTGGCCCCAACGCGGACGGTCGAGAAACGGCCGCACGGTTTCGGCGTGCGGTTTGAGCGGCGTGCCGTTGAGCAGGTTGAGATCCAGCGCCAGCTGGAACCCCAGGTCGATCGCGCGTGGCTCGCGCAGGAACCGGCGGAGCGTGGCCGGGAGCTGGGTGGTCAGCGTGCCGGCCGCGAGCTTGAGCGGCAGGATCTGGGCGTAGGCGAGCAGGGTCGCGACGTCGTCGGCCAGCCAGGGCTCGGCGGGGTGCGCCCCCGGCGGCGCCTCGCCGGCAGCGCCGGGCGGAGCGACCTGCGGGGTCGGCTCCGGCGCCGCAAACAGAGGCGCCAGATCCTCGGGCACAAAGGCATGCTCGCGCGCGCCCGAGCCGGTGTCGAAGAAGCCGTGCGCGATCAGCCCGCGATAGAAAAGTTGCTCGGCCGCCGATGGCCGATTGGCCCACGGGCGCTCGCGGTCGCGGCGCGCGACGCCCATGGCGCGCACCTCGCCGTGTTTGCGGGCGAAGTCGCTGAGCGGGATACGCGCGCCGGGCGCGACCAGCAGCGCATCCAAAGCCGCGCGCGCCCCGACCGGCAACGCCGCCGACAGGCGCCGCGGATCCTTGAGCAGCACCTCGACCTCATGCGCGGCCTCACGCTGGCTGCGCGCTCGCAGCGTCACGCCCCACTGCTCGGAGATAGTCTGCAGAAGGTTGAAGTCGTAGTCGACCAGGACGCGCGCAAGGGGTGGCATGTTGTCCTCGAAGAGTGGGAACGAAGCGTGCGGCGCGGCAGCGTTCGTTTCTCTCTTCTCGTCGCTAGACCCGAACTTGAAGCGCTCCAGGCAGCGTCTCGATCTCGATGACGCGCACGTTGGCCTCGTACGGCGCAAACAGCTCGCCGTCGAGATGGATCGGTATGGCTCGATTGGATTCGATCCGTAGCCGTGTGGTGCGATTGATGTGAACGTCGGGCTCGCGCACGTGGGTGCCGTTCATGAATTTCGTCATCAGCTGTAACATGCGCGGGCGCGAGACCTGGGTCACGTAGACGAAGTCGAGTGCGCCGTCGTCGACCTTGGCATCCGGGGTCACCAGGAACCCCCCGCCCTCGCGCGGGCCGTTGCCGACGATCACCATGAGCGTCGGAAGTTCGAAACCGCCCCCGTCGTACGTCACCTTCATCAAAGGGCCCTCGAAGTTGAGGGCGATGGATTGGAGCGTGGCCGTCAAATACATGGCGAAGCCGTGCAGCCAGGTGATCCGGCGCGTGCGGATGTTGATCGCGGCGTCAAAACCAATGCCGCACGAGTTGTTGAAATACTCGGATCGGCCGGCGCCGTCGGTGATGCGCCCGATATCGACGTTGCGCACCTCGCCGGTCAGCGCGCTGCGCACCGCCTCTTGGGGGTTGTCGCGCGGCACACCCAGGGCAAATGAGAAGTCGTTGCCCGACCCGACCGGAACGATGCCCAGCGCCGGGCGCGTCTCGGCCGGGATCTGCATCAAGCCGTTGATGACCTCGTGAACCGTGCCATCGCCGCCCAGCGCCACGACCGTGTCGTGCCCTTGCGCCGCGGCCGCGATCTCGACCGCATGGCCCGGGAACTCTGTGCCGCGCCAATCGGCGCCACCCAGCGTATCCACCATGGCGCGCAGGTCCGAAACCGTGTTCCACGATCGGCCGTGGTTCGACTCGGGGTTGAAGATCATCAGGGCTTTATGCATGGCGCGTACTTTACACCAAAAACCGAGCGAAACGAGGGGCGTTTGGGCGCCTGCCAGGGCGATCGTAGCGGGTCATCTCGCCGATACTATCCTTGGGCGGATCGCGTCAGTGGCCCAGGTCGCTCACGACGCTTAACCCCGGCCCCGCGGTCGGCGCCCGGCAGATCGTTGACCCTGACCTCGCGGGGCAAAGCCGCCTGGCGCCGCTTGGGCACTTGAAATAAAGTAGCTGGGAGACACCCCGTAAAAGCCGCAGAAAATCGGGGCATTCTTCTTGCAATTACAGGGGTCGGAGTTATTGTCTATGCTATACTCGCCGCCTATGCCGGTGGACGATCGCGCAGATCGCTGGGCCCGCAGGCTTCGCGCTTGGGGCATGGCGGACCTGGCTGCCGCGCTCCTCGAACCGGGCAGCCCCGTCCCCCTCCTTGGCGCCCAGGCCCTGTACTTTGGCGCGCCCTTGCTTTCATTTCTCTACGACGCTCACGAGCTCTCGGGCCTGGCGGAGATGCTCGAGGACCCGCAGCAGACCCGGCAGCTGACGGCCCGCCTGGCGCCGGACTCCGCATCGGAGCTTACGGCTTCGTCGGATCAGGAGAACCTGGCATGACTTCGACCCTTCTCGGCCTGGCGACTGTCCTGATGTTCACTGGCCTGATCGTGGCATTCTCGATTCTGGCCACCCGCCGCAGCCGACCCTCGGGCTCGGGCCGCGGCGGAGCACCCGGCGCGCGCAGCCTCATGCGCGACATCCCCGGCCTCGACCAGCTGCCCCAGGCCGTCGGTGAGGCCGTCGAATCCGGCCGACGCCTGCACATCGCCATCGGCAGCGGCTCGCTCGGCGGCCAGGACACGTCGACGACCCTCGCCGGTCTGAGCGCCGCCGGCCAGATCGCGGCCGTGGCCGTCGTCGGCGATCGCCCGCCCCTGATCACATCCGCCGACGGCGCCAGCATGGTGCTCGCCTACGACTTGCTCGCCGAAGCGCACAAAAGCGCCAACGCCAGTGAACGCTTCGATCCGAACGCCGCGCGCGTGGTCGGCCTCTCGCCCGAGTCCTACGCCGCCGGCGCGCTCGTGCTGCCCAAAGACGAGCGGCTCTCGGGCACGGTGCTGCTCGGCGCCGCAGGCCCCGAAGCGGCGCTGATCGCCGACGCCAATTCCCGCGCCGGTCTGACCACGATCGCGGGCGTCGACCGCGTGGCCGCTCAAGCCGCGCTCTTCGCCGTGGCCGATCATCCGGTGCTCGGCGAAGACGTGTTCGCCGCCGGCGCCTATATCAGCCGCAGACCGGCGCTGCTCGCCAGCCTGCAGGCTCAAGACTGGATGCGCCTGCTCGTGATCGCCGGGATCGGGATCGGCGTGCTGGTCAAGACGATGGGGTGGTTGTGAAAATCTCCATTCGCTTTCGTAACGTGCTTCTGACCTCGATCGCGGCCGGCGCCGGCCTGCTGACGCTGCTCGGGTACTTCATCCCGGTGCCGGTGCTGCTCGCGGTCCGCATGCAGCTGGTCAGCTGGGCGACGCTGCTGGCCGCTGTCGCGGTGCTGATCGGGGCCTACAGCCTGGTCAAGGCGCATGTGCGCAACTTCATGAGCTTCAAGACCGGCGGCGCCTACAGCCTGATCGCCGTGATCGGCTTCGTCGGCATGTTGATCGCCGGCATCGTCACACCGTTGACCGGGATCCCGGCCAGCGCGTTCATGCTCGAACACGTCGTGCTCGCCGGCGCCACCGCGCTGAGCGCGCTGCTGCTGTTCGTGCTGGTCATCGCCGCAGCCAAGGTCTTGCGCCGGCCGGTTTCGCTGACCGCAGTCGCCTTCTTGATCGGTCTGGTGATCAGCCTGATCGGCCTCGCCCCGACGGTGGCCGGCGTGCCCGACCTGGGCCTCGGCGCCGTGGCAGGCTGGCTCGCGCAGGTGCCGGCCGTAGCCGGCGGGCGCGGCCTGCTGATCGGCATCTCGCTGGGCGTGATCGCCACCGGCCTGCGGGTGCTTCTGGCCATCGATCGGCCATACGGAGACTGAGCCATGGCCGTCGTGCGCTGTCCCCACTGCAACAAGCCCAATCCAGACTTCCTGGACCTTTGCCAGTATTGCGACGAGCCGCTTCGCGCGGATGCGAAGCCTGCCGCTCCGCCTCAGGCCGCGAACGCAGCTGCATCCGCCTGGGATTCGCTCGACACCGGCTCCGAGGCCGCGAGCCACGAACCCCAGGCTGAGGCTCCGGCCGATCTGCCGGGCTGGGTCTCGGCGTTGGCCGAAGACGAGGCTGCACCGGCGCCCGAAGCAGCCGCCCTGCCCGACTGGTTCTCGAGCCTGAGCACCGAGGACGCTCCGGTCGCGCCGACGGCCGCCGCGAGCTCGCTGCTCGACGACGACGAGGCCCTGCTCACCAGCGGCCAGGCCGCGCCCGATTGGTTCACGAACGCCGACGCGCCGGATGCGCCGATCGACGCCGAACAACCCGCTCTGCCCGATTGGCTCAGCACGCTGACATCGGATGCCCCGGGCGGCGAATACGACGCCCCGGTCAAGCCGGCTGCGGCGCCGCTCCCCGAATGGCTCGACGATCCCGTTCCCGGCTCGGGCTCCGAACCGGCCGCCGCGTCGCCGATCGCGGACGATCCGCTGCCTTCGTGGCTCACCGAGGTCGGTGGCGACGCCCCGGCTGTGCCTCCGACGCCTGCGCCGCGCTACGACGCGACACCGACCGTCGTGCCCCCGCTCCCGCCGACCGAGGTCACCGATGACCTGGCGGCCGGCGATGCGCCCGACTGGCTGCAGGATATCGCGACGGTCGGGTCGGCTGCGGCCGTCCTGCCGGCTTTCGATGACGACGATCCCCCGGTCGAGGCGGTCAAGCCGCTGGCCGATGACGGCCCGGCGCTTCCAGCACGGCCGGCCTGGTCCCCGGCCGACGATGAGCCGGCCCCGGCTCCCGTCTCTGGTGACGACCTCTCGCAGGGCGAGATCCCGGCCTGGCTGGCCGCGATGCGCCCCAGCGACGTTCAGGGCGCGCCGGCCCGCGACGAGACGCCGTCGTCCGGCGACGGCGACGTGTATGAAGAAGCCATCGGCGTCCTGGCCGGCATGCGCGGCATTTTGCGCGCCGAGCCCAGCGTGGTGCTGCCCGGCAAAGCCTCCAGCAACATCCATGCGTTGACGGCCACCGAGTCTCAAAGCAAAGCCGCGCAGGTCCTGGCCGCGCTCGCGCGGGCCGAGGTCGGCCCGGCCACGGCGCGCAAGGGCCGCCGCTTCAGCCTGCCGCTGGTGCGCTGGCTCGCGGCCGCCGTGCTGATGCTGGCCGCCGTCGTGCCTTACTTCGCGCCCGGCCTGCTCTCCGAGCCGGCTCCGCTCACCGTCGGTTCCGAAACCGCGCTTGCGGCTCAGGCCATCGAGGACCTCGGGCGCGCCGACATCCCGAAACGGCCGGTGTTGCTGGTGATCGACTACGAGCCCGGCCAGGCCGCGGAGCTCAGCCCGGCCGCCGAAGCCTTCGCCCGTCACGTGCTGCGCCTCGGTCTGCCGGTCGTCGCCGTCAGCACGACGCCGAGCAGCGCCGGCGTGGCCGACCAGATCGTCACGCGCAGCGCGGAGGCGATGAGCGCGGTCAGCGGCTTCACCTACGCGCCGTACACGCACTTCGTCAACCTCGGCTACCTGCCCGGCGGCAGCGTCGGCGTGGTCGAATTCGCGAACGCGCCGCGACATGCTTTCCTCTCGGACTTCAGCGGGCGCGGCGATCTTTGGTCGCAACCCGCGCTGAGCAGCATCAACTCTTTGGCCGACTTCGGCGCGCTGGTGATCGTCTCGGGCAGCCCGGAAGGCGCACGCGCCTGGCTCGAGCAGACCCAGTTGTTGCTCCCGGCCGAGCGCACGGTCGTGATCGGCGCCAGCGCCGGAGCCGGCCCGCTGTTGCGACCGTACCTGGCGAGCAACGGCGGCCCGGTCGACGGCCTGGTCTCGGGCCTGAGCGCGGCCGCCCAATACGAGCGGCAGGCGGGCCTGACCGGTGACGCGACGGCACGCTGGTCGTTGACCGGCGGCGTGCTGCTGGCCGCCGCGGCCATCATCTTGATCGGCAATCTGCTGGCCGGCCTGAGCCGCCTGCGTATTCGGAGGTGACCCATGCCGACTGACATTCTGGGCGCCGTTGTCGGCCTTGCGCTGACGCTCATGATCCTGAGCTATCTGCTCGGCGACAACCCGCTCTGTCTCGAGGTCGCCGACACCTGTCTGGACGGACATCTCTGGACCTCGTGTGCTGCGCTGGCGGATGCTTGCGACACGGTGCAGCCGAACCCGCCGGACTGCTACGACCTCGTGGTCGCCTGCACCTGCTGGACTAGCGAGCTCGGCTCGGTCGACTAGAACAGCGCAGAGAACGGAGCAAGTCCTCCGTTCTGGGCGCGGACGTTGACCGCGGCGCCGCGCCGAAACTGGACCGCGAACTGACGATCCCCGACGGCCGGGATCGAGTAGAGCGCGATGCGGGTCTCGGTCTTCTCCCAGACCGGACCTGACCCGTTGTTCAGGTTGAC
>WBZS01001097.1_pt1 | contig 24067 bp, 27 predicted proteins | sample 5204201 | NCBI WGS metagenome assembly WBZS01 (sample SAMN12344357, study PRJNA552823) | activated sludge metagenome | biome: Activated sludge suspended growth; feature: Nitrification reactor; material: Wastewater; isolation source: activated sludge from nitrification reactor of wastewater... | reverse complement strand
CAGGCCGCCGAGGGCATCGACAATCACGAAGCGCGGGTAGGTCATCTTCGCCACGCCGGCCACGAACGGCGCGAAGGTGCGCACTAGCGGCAGGTAGCGCGCGATGAGCAGCGCCTTGCCGCCGTTCCTTTCATAGAACGCATGTGCCTTGTCGAATGCCGCTCGATTGAACAGGCGCGACTGCTCCCAGCGGAACACCCGCGGACCGAAATAGCGCCCGACCCAGTAGTTGACGTTGTCGCCGATGATCGCCGCCGCGCTCAATGTGGCGCACAGCGGCACGATCTCCAGCCCGCCGCCCTTGGCCGCCAGCGCACCGGCCACGAACAGCAGCGAATCGCCGGGCAAAAAGGGCGTCACCACCAGCCCTGTCTCGCAGAAGATGATGAGGAACAGGATGGCGTAAATCCATGCGCCGTACTGGTTCAGCAGCAGTTCGAGGTGCTTGTCGAGGTGCAGGACGATATCGAGAAACTGGCCGAGCAATTCCATGGCGGCACCGCGGCGAAAACCCGCGATTCTACCGGACCGGTCGCCCTGCCCGCCCCCGCTATAATCGGCGGACCCGATGACAGCCATCCATCAACTCCCCGAACTGCTGATCAACCAGATCGCCGCCGGCGAGGTGGTCGAACGCCCGGCCTCGGTGCTGAAGGAGTTGCTGGAAAACAGTATCGATGCCGGCAGCCGCGATATCGACGTGCAACTGGCCGAAGGCGGCGTGCGCCGGATTCGCGTTGCCGACGATGGCGGCGGCATCGCCAAGGACGACCTGCCGCTGGCGCTCGCGCGTCATGCCAGCAGCAAGATCGCGACGCTCGACGATCTCGAGCACGTCGGCACCATGGGCTTTCGCGGCGAGGCGCTGGCGGCGATCGCGGCGGTCGCGCGCCTCACGCTGACCAGCCGCGCAAGCGGCAGCGCGCACGCCTGGCGCCTGCACGCCGGCGAGCGCGAGCCGGCACCCGCGGCGCTGGCGGCCGGCAGCGTGGTCGAGGTGGCCGATCTTTACTTCAACACGCCAGCGCGGCGCAAGTTCCTCAAGTCCGACGCCACCGAGTTCGCCCACTGCGCCGATGTGTTCCGCCGCATCGCGCTGGCGCGCGCCGACGTGGCCCTGCAACTCGCGCACAACGGCCGCCTCTCGCAGCGGCTGCCGGCGGCCGATCCGGCACGGCGTATCGGCGAAGTGCTCGGCGACGAATTCACCCGCCATGCGCGGCAGATCGATGTCGAGGCCGGCCCGCTTCGCCTGTGGGGCTACGCCGCCCTGCCCGCCCATTCCCGCGGCACGCGCGATGCGCAGTTCTGCTACGTCAATCGACGCTTCGTGCGCGACAAGCTGCTCGCCCACGCGCTGCGCGAAGCCTATGCCGACATCCTGCACGGCAGCAGGCATCCGGCTTTCGTGCTGTTCCTCGATCTCGATCCGGCGCTGGTTGACGTCAATGTGCACCCGGCAAAAACCGAGGTGCGCTTTCGCGATGCGCGCGCCGTGCACCAGTTCATCTTTCACGCGCTCACGCGCAGCCTTGCCGCGCCGGCCGCGCAGCCGACCGAACCGGCGATCGACTCGCCCGCCAAGCCGCCGGCATGGGTGCCGCAGCAGCAGGCGCGACTCGCGGTCGAGCAACCGGCGCAGGCCTACTACGCCTTCGCGCAGGCTGCGTATCGGGCCGAGGCAGGCACCTCGCCGGGAAGGCGCATGGATGCTGGCTCTCCTGCCATCATGCCTGAAGAAGCGCATGGATACTGGCCTCCAGGGCAGGCCGCCACGCCGCCGCTGGGCTACGCCATCGCCCAGCTGCACGGCATCTACGTGCTGGCGCAGAACGCGGCCGGCCTGGTGCTGGTGGACATGCATGCCGCACATGAACGCATTCTCTACGAGCGGCTCAAGCATCTGCTCGATGGCCCGCCGGCCACCCAGGCGCTGCTGATTCCGGCGGTGTTTTCGCTCGGCGCGCAGGACGTGGCCGCCGCCACCGACCATGCCGATGTGCTGGCGCGGCTGGGCTTCGACGTTGCCGCCGCCGGCCCGCTTGAACTGGTGGTGCGCAGCGTGCCGGCGCTGCTTGCCCGCGCACCGGTGGCCGATCTGGTGCGCGCGCTGCTGGCCGAGCTGCGCGAATTTCCCGCCAGCAACCTGATCGAGGCGAGGCGCAACGAACTGCTCGCCACCATGGCCTGCCATGGCGCGGTGCGCGCCAACCGCAGTCTGACCCTGCCGGAAATGAATGCGCTGCTGCGCGAGATGGAAGCCACCGAGCGCGCCGACCAGTGCAACCACGGCCGCCCGACGTGGACCCAGCTGTCGATCGCGGAACTCGACAAACTGTTCATGCGCGGGCAATGACCCGCAGCATTGCGCCCGCCATCCTGCTACTCGGCCCCACTGCCAGCGGCAAGAGTGCGGTGGCGCTCGAACTGGCTCGGCGTTTTCCAATCGAGATCGTCAGTGTCGATTCGGCGCAGGTTTACCGCGACATGGACATCGGCACCGCCAAGCCGGACGCAGCGGAACGCGCCGCTTGTCCGCACCACCTGATCGACCTCGTCACGCCGGAACAAAGCTACTCCGCCGCGCGCTTTCGCGACGACGCGCTGCGCCTGATGCACGAGATCACCGCGCGGGGCCGTGTGCCGCTGCTCGCCGGGGGCACCATGCTGTACTTCAAGGCGCTGCGCGAAGGGCTGTCGAACCTGCCGCCGGCCGACCCGGGCATCCGCGCCCAGATCGACGAGGCGGCGATGCGCCACGGCTGGCCGGTGCTGCACGCGCAACTCGCCGCACTCGACCCGCATACCGCGGCGCGCCTCAAGCCGGGCGATGCCCAGCGCATCCAGCGCGCGCTGGAAGTGGTGCGCCTGACCGGACGGCCGCTGGCGGAGAGCTACGCGCAACGCGAGGCTGCCGAGTTGCCGTTCCGTCTGCTCGCGCTCGGCCTCGCGCCATCGGATCGCAGCGTGCTGCATGCGCGCATCGCGCACCGATTCGAGGCCATGCTCGCCGCCGGGCTCGTCGATGAGGTGCGCACGCTGCGCGAGAAGTATTCGCTCGCTGCCGACTTGCCGTCGATGCGCTGTGTCGGCTACCGCCAGGCGTGGGAATTTCTCGACGGAAAAGTCGACGCCACCGCGCTCCACGACAAGGGCATCTTCGCCACGCGCCAGCTCGCCAAACGCCAGCTCACCTGGATGCGCGCGATGCCCGGCCTGGCCATGTTCGACTGCTGCGATGCCCGAGCCGCCGGGTCGATCGCGGCAAGCGTCGCCGCATGGCTGAACGGCAGCGGGCCGTGATCGACCGCGCCGCATGACGACTTCCCCCCGCCAGGCGAGCCGCGCAGGACACCCTGCGGCGCGAGATTGCGCAGGTCGCGACGATTGGCATAGACTGGAATTTCCCTGCCCCGCGGTTTTCTGCCTGTCCGATACCGTCGCCGTCGCGGCCGTCCGCTACTGGATTGCGGCGCCCGGCCAGTTTCGCACACGCCCCCTGCAAACTGGAGATTCATGATGCGACAGCTTTCCCCCGCCGGCCTGCAAGCCATCAACGAGGTTTCACAGCGCCACGGCTTCAGCACCGATGCCGTGCTGAGCATGCTCGAGTCGGTAATCAACGGCAATGGCAGCATGGCGCAGTTCTCTCATCCCGAATTCTCCGGCTCGGGCCAGTGGATGCGTGGCGGCATGATCATGGTGTCTGACATGTTCAACAACTACCTAAAAGGGCGCATCGACGGGCTGTGCAACGACCTGTCGAACCTGATCGCGGGCCAGCCGGATCTGGTTCGCAGTGGCAGCTTCCAGTCGCAGAGCCAGGGCAGCCAGGGCAGCTACAGTCCGGCTCAGCAACAAAGCAGTGCCGCCGACGTGCAGCAGCAACAAGACGCCTACGGCCCCGTCGGCCAGGTGAGCCTGTTCGTGCCGCCCGCACCCGGCACCTCGGGCGACTGGTGGCCCGGCGATTTGCGCTGGCCCAACAGCGTCGGCGCGCAGAACGGCGTGCGCTACGCCTACTTCGCGCAGGCACGGCGACTCGCAATCGATGTCAATGGGCTGGTAACGGTGTATGACACGCTCGACCACCAGATCGGCGGGTTCTCGCAGCAACAGTCGGTCGGCGGCTCGCTGAGTTTCTCCAGCCAGTATGGCTTGATCGACGTCGCGAGCCTGCCGGTGGTTTCGTCGAACGGTCAACCAGTGAACTCGGCGGCGACACCCGCTGGCGCATTTCAGGCGACCAGCGTTGCGCAGGGGTCCGCGCCGCCGGCGGGTCCCGACCAGGATGTGTTCGCGGCGATCGAAAGGCTTGCCGAACTCAGGGCCAAGGGCATCCTCACCGACCAGGAATTCTCGGCTAAGAAAGCGGAACTGCTGAGCCGCGTCTGATCCGATCGGCCCGTTCGCGGAGCACGGGCCGGCTTCGGCAGTCCCGGGGGCAGACAAGTGTGTCCGACACCTCACAAAACCGACAAGCGGTGCTGAGCGGTTCGACTCGCACAATCGTCGCAAAGACAGCGAGTTAGCGCGATATCGGCGAATGGCATCCTCCTTGCTGTACGAGATGGCAGGCCTGCACGGCCCGACACTCGAGCGACGGAGAGTCCATGAAGCACCGCCCGATCTATTTCGACTACGCTGCGACAACGCCGGTCGATCCGCGCGTAGCGGCGAAGATGATCCCTTACCTTTCCGAGCACTTCGGCAATCCGGCGTCGCGCTCGCACGCCTACGGCTGGGCGGCGGAAGAGGCCGTCGAAATGGCACGCGAGCAGGTCGCCGCGCTGGTCGGCGCCGACCCGAAGGAAATCGTCTGGACCTCGGGCGCCACCGAATCGAACAATCTCGCGATCAAGGGCGCCGCGCAGTTCCTTCAGCGCAAGGGCAAGCATTTGGTCACCCTGCGCACCGAACACAAGGCGGTGCTCGACACCCTGCGCGAACTCGAGCGCGTCGGTTTCGCCGTGACCTACCTCGATGTGCGGGAAAACGGCCTGCTCGACCTCGACGCTTTCCGCGCTGCGCTGCGACCGGACACCATCCTCGCCTCGGTGATGCTGGTCAACAACGAGATCGGTGTGATCCAGGACATTGCGGCGATCGGCGCCATCTGCCGCGACAAAGGCGTGCTGCTGCATGTCGATGCGGCGCAGGCCACCGGCAAGATCGGCATCGATCTGCAACAGCTGCCGGTCGACCTGATGTCCTTCTCGGCGCACAAGACTTACGGCCCCAAGGGCATCGGTGCGCTCTACGTGCGGCGCAAGCCGCGGGTGCGCCTCGAAGCGCTGATCCATGGCGGCGGACACGAACGAGGCCTGCGCTCGGGCACCCTGGCGACACACCAGATCGTCGGCATGGGCGAGGCTTACCGGATCGCCCGCGAGGGCATGCAGATCGAGAACGAACGCATACGCATGCTGCGCGACCGCCTGCTCGCCGGCTTCGCCGACATGGGCGAAGCTTTCGTCAATGGCGACCTCGAGCAACGCGTGCCGCACAACCTGAACATCAGCTTCAACTTCGTCGAAGGCGAATCGCTGCTGATGGGCATCAAGAACGTCGCCGTTTCCAGCGGCTCGGCGTGCACCTCGGCCAGCCTCGAGCCGAGCTACGTGCTGCGCGCGCTCGGCCGCTCCGACGAACTGGCGCACAGTTCGATCCGTTTCTCTCTCGGCCGCTTTTCCACTGTCGAGGAAGTCGACACGGTGATCGCCATGGTGCGCGCGACCGTCGCCAAGCTGCGCGAACTCTCGCCGCTGTGGGACATGCATGTCGCCGGCATCGATCTGAGCACCGTGCAATGGGCCGCGCACTAGACTGCCCCGCCACCCGGCACGCCGCCCCCTGACCCCAACCGGAGAACCGACATGAGCTACAGCGAACAAGTGATCGAGCACTACGAAAATCCGCGCAATGTCGGCAGTCTGGACACGGCCGATGCGGGTGTCGGCACCGGCATGGTCGGCGCGCCGGCGTGCGGCGATGTGATGAGGCTGCAGATCAAGGTAAGCAAGGACGGCGTGATCGAAGACGCCAAATTCAAGACCTACGGCTGCGGCTCGGCCATCGCCTCCAGCTCGCTGGTGACCGAATGGGTCAAGGGCAAGACGCTCGATCAGGCGCTCGACATCAGGAACACGGCCATCGCCGAAGAACTGGCGCTGCCGCCGGTGAAGATCCATTGTTCGATCCTCGCCGAAGATGCGATCAAGGCAGCGGTTGCCGACTACCGGGCCAAACACGAAATCTCGGACAAGGACTACACCGCGTGCGCGCCCGCTGCCGCGGCCTGACCTGCCACCAACCCACAAGCGAGACAGGAGACGCCAAATGAGCCAGGCCGCCGCAACCGAAACCACACCCACCGCCATCGCGCCCGCTGCCTTCGATGTGCCGGTGATCTTCAGCGACGCCGCTGCCGAGAAGGTGAAGGAGATGATCGCCGAGGAAGACAATCCGCTGCTCAAGCTGCGCATCTTTGTTTCCGGCGGCGGCTGCTCCGGCTTCGAGTACGGCTTCGCCTTCGACGAGTCGGTCAATGAAGACGACATGAAGGTCGAGAAGAACGGCGTCACGTTGCTGGTGGACGCGATGAGTTTCCAGTACCTGGTCGGCGCCCGGATCGACTACGAGGAAGGCCTCGAAGGCTCGCGCTTCAAGATCAGCAATCCGAACGCCACCAGCACTTGCGGCTGCGGCAGTTCGTTCTCGGTGTGACCGGGCAAACAATCGGACGGGAGCTTGCAATGAGCATCACCTTGACGGATATGGCTGCCAGCCACGTGCGCAAGTACATCGATCGCCGCGGCAAGGGCGTCGGCCTGCGCCTCGCGGTGAAGACCAGCGGCTGTTCCGGCCTCGCCTACGCGCTGGAATTCGCCGACGAGGCGACGCCCGACGACCTCAGCTTCGAGAGCAAGGGCGTCACCGTGTTCGTCGATCCGAAGAGCCTGGCCTTCCTCGACGGCACCGAACTCGACTATGTGCGCGAGGGCCTCAACGAGGGTTTCAAGTTCAGCAACCCCAACGTCAAGGACCAGTGCGGCTGCGGCGAGAGCTTCAAGGTCTGACCCGATCGCCCCGGCAGGCGGACACCGAACTATCCGCATCACCGATCCACGGAACCTGCGAGGCAACGTCATGGCCCTGCTGCAAATCGCCGAACCCGGACTCGCCGCCGCCCCGCACCAGCACCGCCTGGCGGTGGGCATCGACCTGGGCACCACCAACTCGCTGGTTGCCGCCGTCATGAGCGCCGAAGCGCGCGTGCTGAGCGACGAGGCTGGTCTCTCGCTGCTGCCTTCCGTGGTGCGCTACGACGCGAGCGGCGTCGCGGCAGTGGGCAGCGACGCGCAGGCCGCGCAAAGCGCCGACCCCCACAACACCATCGCCTCGGTCAAACGCTTGATGGGACGCCGGCTGGCGGATATCCGCAATGCGGCCCGCCAGCCCTACCGCTTCGTCGACACGCCGGGCATGGTGAGTCTGGCCACCGCCGCCGGCATCAAGACGCCGATCGACGTTTCCGCCGACATCCTGCGCACGCTGCGCCTGCGTGCCGAAAGCGCGCTGGGTGGCGATCTCGCCGGCGCCGTGATCACGGTGCCGGCCTATTTCGACGACGCACAGCGCCAGGCAACCAAGGACGCCGCGCGGCTGGCCGGCCTCAACGTGTTGCGCCTGCTCAACGAACCGACTGCCGCCGCGATCGCCTACGGTCTGGACAACGCGGCGCAGGGCACTTTCGCGATCTACGATCTCGGCGGCGGCACCTTCGATATCTCGGTTCTGAAGCTCAGCAGCGGCGTGTTCGAGGTGCTCGCCACCAATGGCGATGCCGCGCTCGGCGGCGACGACTTCGACCACGCGATCGTGGAATGGTTGTGCACGCTGCTCGACCTCGACCGGCTGGGCGCACACGACACGCGGCTGCTGCTCACCCTGGCGCGCGCCGCCAAGGAAGAATTGTCCGAGCAGATCGAGTCGCGAATTGCCGCCATCCTGTCCAACGGTCGCGCGATCGACGTGTCGCTCGGGCGCGAGACTTTCGCCTCGCTGGCGCGCGACTTGATCGCACGCACCATGCGGCCGGTTAGAAAAGCGCTGCGCGATGCCGGCCTTGCGGCGGCCGAGATCGACGGTGTCGTGATGGTCGGCGGTTCGACGCGGATGCCGGCGGTCCGCGATGCGGTGGGCGACCTGTTCGGCCGCGAGCCGCTGATAAACCTCGACCCCGATCAGGTCGTTGCAATGGGCGCCGCCATGCAGGCCAACGTGCTCGCCGGCAACAAGGCCGTCGACAGCGACTGGCTGCTGCTCGACGTGAGCCCGCTGTCGCTCGGGCTGGAAACCATGGGCGGCCTCACGGAGAAAATCATTCCGCGCAACTCGACGATACCGACCGCCCGCGCGCAGGACTTCACCACCTTCAAGGACGGCCAGACCGTGATGGCGCTGCATGTGCTGCAGGGCGAACGCGAACTGGTGGCCGACTGCCGCTCGCTCGCCCGCTTCACGCTGCGCGGCATTCCGCCGATGGTGGCCGGCGCGGCACGCATCCGCGTCACCTTCCAGATCGATGCCGACGGCCTGCTCTCGGTCCGCGCGCGCGAACAGACCAGCGGCGCAGAAGCGCATGTCGAAGTCAAGCCGTCATACGGACTCTCGGACGACCAGGTCGCCGGCATGCTGCAGGATGCCTACGGCCGCGCCGATGACGACATGATGATGCGCATGCTGCGCGAAGCGCAGGTGGACGCCAGGCGGCTGCTCGACGCCACCAACAGCGCGCTGCATCAAGACGGCGACGCGCTGCTGCAACCGGCGGAACGGCTGCACATCGAGGCCGCCCTGCATGTACTCGGCGACATCCTCGAAACCGGCGGCGACGACAGCCTCAAGGCACTCAAGTCCGCCGCGGCTGCGCTCAATCGGGCCACCAACGAATTCGCTGCCCGCCGCATGAACGCCAGCGTGCAGCGCGCGCTGGCCGGCCACAAGCTCGACGATCTCGCGGCATAGCAGCCCTGCAAGCCAGGCGGGATGGCGCTCTTCAGCCAGGCACGGCCGGAAGGCGCATGGAATGGCGCTCCTGGCCTGGCATGCCGTGAGAGCAAGCGTACATGCGGCTTCTGGCGCCACATGCACGCAGAATCTGGCCCGGTCGGTGAAACGCTTGTCCGCTCCGCGTGGCTCTCAGCGACCAGCCGCCCTTGATATCGGGCGATAACGGCCCGCGCTGCGCCCTTCCGATCAAAGGATGACGCGGCACGAAACCGAAGTCGCGCGAGTCAGTGACGCGCTGGATCAGCCGTGCTCAGTCCATCGGCGATGAGAAGGCGACGATGTCGTTCATATCGACTTGGCATGTCTGAAGTGTCGCTGGGTGGATTCTCAGCCTGAACGCCGCCGGATCTTGCCTGTCGCGAAGCGCACAAACGCGACAAGTCCACGGACCGTCCTTCTTCGAGCCACCAGAATCCAAGCGACTGTTTCGAGGGCGCTTTTCGGGCGAGGCCCGACTGGCACACGGATTGCTGATCCAACCGCAGCAGCCCTCATCCCGGTGGACCTCTGAATGAACATCGCAACGCCCGATTCGGTAACCATCAACGACACGACCTTGCGCGACGGCGAGCAGACTGCCGGCGTGGCGTTCACCGCCGACGAGAAGTGCGCGATCGCGCAAGCACTGGCCGATGTCGGCGTACCCGAGATGGAAATCGGCATCCCGGCGATGGGCGCGCACGAAGTCGAGACCATGCAGGCGATCGCCGCGCTCGGTTTGCCTTCGCGGTTGGTCGCCTGGGGCCGCATGTGCGAATCCGATGTTGCCGCGGCGACGCGCTGCCCGGTCGACCTGGTCAATCTGTCGATCCCGGTTTCCGATATGCATGTCCAGAACAAGCTCGGCCGCGATCGCGCCTGGGTGCTGGCGCAGATCGACCGCCACGTCGGGCGCGCGCGCGATGCAGGCTATCAGGTCTGCGTCGGCGGCGAGGATTCGTCGCGCGCCGACATCGAATTCCTGCTGCGGGTGGTCGAGGCGGCACAGCGCGCCGGTGCCATGCGTTTCCGCTTTGCCGACACGCTCGGCATGCTCGACCCGTTCAGCAGCTACGCCTACATTCGCCTGCTGCGCGAGGCGGTGGATATCGAAATCGAGATTCACGCGCACAACGATCTCGGCCTTGCCACCGCAAACACGCTGGCCGCCCTTCGCGCCGGGGCCACCCATGCCAACACCACGGTCAATGGCCTGGGCGAACGCGCCGGCAACGCGCCGCTGGAAGAAGTGGTGATGGGCCTGCGCCATCTCTACGGCACCGAGTGCGGTATCAACACCACCCGGTTGCAGCAGATTTCGCAACTGGTGGCGCGGGCATCCGGCCGCCCGGTCGCCGCCAACAAGAGCATCGTCGGCGAAGCGGTGTTCACCCATGAAGCCGGCATTCATGTCGATGGCCTGCTGAAGAATCCGCACAATTACCAGAGCTTCGATCCGGCGGAACTCGGCCGGACCCATCGCACCGTACTGGGCAAACATTCCGGCTCGCGCGCCGTCATTGCCGCCTACGCTTCGCTCGGCCTGCTGCTCTCGGAAATCGAAGCGCGCACGCTGCTCGGCCGCATACGCCTTCATGCGACCGAAACCAAGTGCGCGCCGACTACCTCCGACCTGGAACGCTTCTACCTCGAGGCCGCGCCGGCCAGCGCGGCGGCCTCCTCATGATGCGCGACGATTTCGCTCTGGCCCCTGCACCGGAGCCGATTGCCGGCAGCGCACCGGCGCGGCCCGGCTTCTTCGCCATGATGCGCGAAGATGTGGGCTGCGTATTCGAGCGCGATCCGGCCGCCCGCAGCATGCTCGAAGTGCTGACGATCTACCCGGGCATCCATGCGCTTGCCCTGCACCGGATCGCCCACTTTCTGTGGCGGCACGGGCTGCGCTATGCGGCCCGTTTCCTGAGTTGGGCAGCGAGGGTCTTCACGGCAATCGACATCCACCCCGGGGCGAGGATCGGCCGGCGCTTCTTCATCGACCACGGCTGCGGCCTGGTGATCGGCGAGACCGCCGAGATCGGCGACGACGTCACGCTTTACCACGGCGTGACGCTGGGTGGCACCACCTGGAACGCCGGCAAGCGTCACCCGACGCTCGAATCCGGCGTGGTGGTGGGTGCCGGCGCCAAGATACTCGGGCCGGTCACCGTCTGCGCCAACGCGCGCATCGCTGCCAATTCGGTGGTGATCGAGGATGTCGACCCCGGCATGACCGTGGTCGGCATTCCCGGACGCATGGTGCTGCCCAAGACGCGCCGGCGCATCGCGCACGGCATCGACCTCGATCATCACCAGATGCCCGATCCGGTGGGCAAGGCGATCGGCTGCCTGCTCGAGCGCATCGCCCAACTCGAAAGCGATCTCGCCCGGCTCGCCGGGCAGCCTGTTGGTGCCGGTGGTGCCTGTCGCGAGTGCGACGACGCCTGCGCCCAACCGACGTTCGCCAGTCTTGGCCGCGGCGCCAAGTAGTCCAACCCAGCCGACAAGGAGCGCGCAATGAATGATCTGACACAACGCCTGACCCGGCTTTCCGCCGCCGAGGAGTTTCTCGAATTCTTCGCCATTCCGTTCGAGCAGAGCGTCGTCAATGTGAGCCGGCTGCACATCCTCAAGCGCTTCTATCAATACCTGCGCCTTGAAAAGGATCTCGGCGACCTCGATGAAGCGCAGATGTTTGCGCGCTATCGCGGCCTGCTGGTCAATGCCTACGCGGACTTCGTGACCTCGACGCCGGCGCGGGAAAAGGTGTTCAAGGTATTCCAGGATGCCGAGGGCGCCAAGCACATTTCGGTCGACAGCCTGCGCGCGACCGTGCCGGCGCCGGCGACCCGCTAGTTCCCGGGAGAGGTTGCCACCATGCACATTGTCGTTTGCATCAAGCAGGTACCGGACTCGGCGCAGATTCGCGTGCACCCGGTGACCAACACCATCATGCGCCAGGGCGTGCCGGCGATCGTCAATCCCTACGATCTGTTCGCGCTCGAAGAGGCCTTGCGTCTGAAGGACAAGTTCGGCGGCAAGGTGACGATGTTGTGCATGGGGCCGCCGCAGGCCGAGGAGGCGTTGAAGCGCTGCATCTCGTTCGGTGCCGACGATGCGATCCTGGTCACCGACCGGGCTTTCGCCGGTGCCGACACGCTGGCCACCTCGTATGCGCTGGCCTCGGCGATCCGCCAGATCGAGAAGGAGCAGTCCATCGACCTGGTATTCACCGGCAAGCAGACGATCGACGGCGATACCGCGCAGGTCGGCCCGGGCATCGCCAAACGGCTCGGCATGCAACTGCTGACTTACGTTTCGCGCATCGCCGAGCTGGATCTCGCGCGACGCACAATCACGATCGAACGGCGCGCCGAAGGCGGCGTGCAGGTATTGAAGACCCGGGTTCCGAGCCTGATCACGATGCTCGAAAATACCAACGAGCTGCGCTTCGCCACCATGCCAGACATGATCCGCGCCGCGCGCTACCCCGTGCGCAAGTGGAACAAGGACGACGCCGGCATCGACGATGTCAGCAAGATCGGCCTCAAGGGTTCGCCCACCGTGGTCAGCAAGGTATTCGGGCCGACGCCGCGCGCGGTCAAGGCAGACCAGATCCCGGTGGAGAAGGCCACACCGCGCGACATCGCGGTAAACCTGATCCAGAAGATGTTCACCCAGCATCCGGCGCTCGAGCGCGACATGCTCGACCGCGCGCCGCTGTAAATCGAGGACGCCCGAAATGAGCGACGCACCCGCCCCCAAAAAACCCGCCGGCCGCGCCGGGCGCAACCTCGAACTGCCGCCGCACCTGAAGGCCTACAAGGGCGTCTGGGTGTTCGTGGAACACGACCGCAGCACAGTGCACCAGGTGTCATGGGAACTGCTGGGCGAAGGACGCAAGCTTGCCGACACGCTGGGCGTGCCGCTCTCCGGCGTGCTGATGGGCGGGCCGGACGAGAACCTGACAGCCTTCGCCAACGAGGCGTTTACTTACGGCGCGGACGCCTGCTACATCGTGCGCGACACGGTCCTCGCGGGCTATCGCAACGAGCCCTTCACCAAGGGCCTCACCGACCTGGTGAACACGTACCAGCCGGAGATCGTGCTGCTTGGCGCCACCACCATGGGCCGCGATCTCGCCGGCTCGGTGGCAACCACGCTGCAGACCGGCCTCACCGCCGACTGCACCGAACTCAACATCGATCCGACCTCACGTGCGCTGGCCGCCACGCGGCCCACATTCGGCGGATCGCTGCTGTGCACGATCATGACCCTCGCCTACCGCCCGCAAATGGCAACAGTGCGCCCGCGGGTGATGGCGATGCCCAGACCCGACGGCAAGCGCAGCGGGACGATCGTAGAGGGCACGCTCGGCATGCTGGAAGCCGACATCGTCACCAAGCTGCTCGACTTCATTCCCGATGCCAATACCAACAAGGTCAACCTGGCCTATGCCGACGTGATCGTCTCCGGCGGAAAAGGAATGAAGAACCCGGAGAACTTCAAGCTGATCTGGGATCTGGCCAAGGTGCTGGGCGGCGACGTCGGCGCCACGCGGCCGGTGGTGCAGTCCGGCTGGGTCGAGGCCGAGCGACAGGTCGGCCAGACCGGCAAGACGGTACGCCCCAAGCTTTACATCGCGGCCGGCATTTCCGGCGCGATCCAGCACCGCGTCGGCATGGAAGCAGCGGATGTGATCGTGGCGATCAACAGCGATCCGAACGCGCCGATCTTCGAGTTCGCGCACTTCGGCATCGTCGGCAACGCCATGACGATTCTGCCTGCGCTGACCGAGGCCTTCCGCACTCACCTGGCGATGCGGCGCATGAAGGCAGCGTAACCGGCGCAAGGGGTGAGGCGTCAGGAGCGAGAAGTGCTACGAGCGAAACGACCGAGGGAAGGTATGCGAGCCAGGTGCGGCGACGGCGCAACCCCACATCCCTGCCCCCTTACCCCCAACCACTGTCCCCTCACTGTATCCAGGAGCCACCATGAATGAACGCTTCGATGCAATCGTGGTCGGCGCCGGCCCCTCGGGCAATGCGGCGGCCTACACCATGGCCAAGGCCGGCCTCAAGGTGCTGCAGATCGAGCGCGGCGAATACCCGGGTTCGAAGAACGTGCAGGGGGCGATCCTCTATTCGGACGCGCTGGAGAAAATCATCCCCGATTTCCGCGACGACGCCCCGCTCGAACGCCACATCATCGAGCAGCGCATGTGGGTACTGGACGACGAGTCCTTTGTCGGCACGCACTTCCGCTCGGACGACTACAACAAGCCGCCGTACAACCGCTACACCATCATCCGTGCGCAGTTCGACAAATGGTTCTCGGCCAAGGTGCGCGAGGCCGGCGCCCTGCTGATCTGCGAGACCACGGTCGACCATCTGCTGATGGACGGCAACCGGGTGGTCGGCGTGCAGTGCGATCGCGAGGGCGGTGACATTCTCGCCGATGTGGTGATTCTCGCCGACGGCGTGAACTCGACACTGGCACGCAAGGCCGGCTTTCACGGCGAGATCACCGCAGGCAACGTGGCGCTGGCGGTCAAGGAAATCCTCTTCATGCCGCAGGAGACGATCGAGGCGCGCTTCAACATCAAGGAAGACGAAGGCGTGGTGATCGAGGCTGTCGGCAAAATCACCGACGGCATGATGGGCACCGGATTCCTCTATACCAACAAGGACTCGTTGACCATAGGCATCGGCTGCATGCTGTCCGACTTCAAGACCAGCGCCAACCGCACCTCTCCCTACGCGCTGCTGGAGCGCATGAAGAAGCACCCGGCGATCGCGCCGATGATTGCCGGCGGCGAGATGAAGGAATACGCCGCACACCTGATCCCCGAGGGCGGCTTCTATGCGCTGCCGAAGCTCTACGGCGACGGCTGGATGATCGTCGGCGACTCCGGCGGTTTCGTGAATTCGGTACATCGGGAAGGGTCCAACCTGGCAATGACGAGCGGACGTCTTGCAGCCGAGACCGCTATCGCGGCCAAGGAGGCCGGCAGGGGTTTCGATGCGCGCGCGCTCGAGGCCTACAAGGATGCGCTCGACGGCAGTTACGTGATGAAAGATATGCACAAGTATCGCGACCTGCCCGGCGTGTTTCACAAGAACAACCAGTTCTTCACCACCTACCCGGAACTGGTCAACCGTGCTGCCAAGACCATGATCACGGTAGACGGCGTCGACAAGAAAACCAAGGAACGCGAGATCTTCGGCGATTTCCGCCAGAGCCGATCGCTGTTCGGTCTGATGGGTGATGCATTCAAGCTGTGGAGGGCGTTCCGATGAGTAGCGCAGTCAATGTCGAAGAGAAGCTGTTCCAGAACCGCTATCGGGTCGATGCCGGCCGGCCGCACATCCACATCAAGCAGCCGGAATTGTGCCGCACCGACTGCGAAACGCAGTCTTGCACGCATGTCTGTCCGGCCTCGTGCTACAAGGCCGAGGGCAACGGCTTGGTCACCCTGATCACCGACGGCTGCCTGGAATGCGGATCGTGCCGCATCATCTGCCTCGAGCATGCGAACGTGGCCTGGGAGTATCCGCGCGGCGGGTACGGCGTACTGTTCAAGTTCGGCTGATCGACGAGCGCCATGGTTGCGAAGCAGATCGCCGTTGCAGCCAAGCCGCTGTCCGAGCGCGTCCATTGGATAGGCGCGCTCGATCCGGGCATGCGCACCTTCGACGTGATCCTGCGCACACCCAACGGCACCACCTACAACGCCTATGCAATTCGCGGCAGCGAAGGAGTGGCGGTGATCGACACGGTCAAGGAAGACTGTGCCGAGCAGTTCTTCGCCAGCCTGGAAAGCGTGGCCCGCTACGACGAGATACGCGTAATCGTCCTCAATCACCTGGAGCCCGATCACAGCGGTGCGCTGCCCGAGCTGATGCGCCGCGCGCCGCAGGCGAGGCTCTACATATCCGAATCCGCGCAGTTGATGCTGAAGTCGCTGTTGAAGAGCGACGTGGCGCACACGCCGGTCACCACCGGCGACTGCGTCAGCCTCGGCGACCGTACGCTGCACTTCCTGCATACGCCCTACCTGCACTGGCCCGACACTCAATGCACCTACCTGGAAGAAGAGGCGACACTGTTCTCGGGCGACGTGTTCGGCTGCCACTTCTGCGACGAGCGCCTGTTCAACGATGCGGTCGGCGACTTCCGCTTTTCCTTCGAGTACTACTACCAGCACATCATGCGGCCGTTCAAGCAGCACGTGATCGATGCGCTCAAGCTGATCGAACCGCTCGAACTGCGCACCGTCGCGCCGGCGCACGGGCCGATCCTGCGCGACCGGCCGCGCGGCTACGTAGAGCGCTACCGGGAACTGTCGACCCCGCGGCTGCACCTCGAAGTGCAGAGCGGCGAGAAGACGATGGTGATCTTCTACATCAGTTCCTACGGCAACACGCAGCGAATGGCCGAGGCAATACGCGATGGCGCGCAGGAGGTCGGCGGCTTTCGTGTATCGCTCTACGACCTGGAAGGCGCCGAGACGGAGCCCTTCGTCGATCTGGTCGAAGAGGCGGACGCGATCCTGGTCGGCTCGCCGACGATCAACGGCGACGCGGTCAAGCCGGTGTGGGACTTGCTGTCATCGTTCGCCAAGATTCACGTCAAGGGCAAGGTCGGTGCAGCGTTCGGCTCCTACGGATGGAGCGGCGAAGCGGTGCGCATGATGGACGACCGCCTGCGCGGCCTGAAGATGCGCGTGCCCGTTGGCGGGCTGCGCATCAAGCTGATTCCGACCAATGACGAACTGGCGCATTGCCGCGATTTCGGCCGCGAGGTCGGCAATTTTCTGATCGGGCGGCAGACTGCCCGCGTGATCGACATGTCGGAACTGCTCGCGAGTTGAGCGCAGGGACAGAACAGCGCATTCACTGAGGACGCATCATGGCAAAGGCAAAGATCAAGTTCGCGGACGTCAACGTCACGGTGACTGTGCCGGTCGGCACGCGCATCATCGAGATCTCCGAGAAGGCAGGCTCTTACATCGCCTACAACTGCCGCGAAGGCGATTGCGGTAGTTGCATGTTCACTGTCACCGAGGGCTACGACAATCTCTCCAAGCCCTCCGAGTTCGAGAAGGCCACGCTGCTTGCCGGCTACAAGGAAATCATCGAGGGCTGGCGCAAGGCCACCACGCTTGAAGCGCTCCAGTCGGCCCTGGTGCACAACAACCTCGCCGGAATGAAGTGCCGCCTCGCGTGCCAGACGCAGGTCTATGGCGATGCGGTCGTCGCCCCGCTGGGTTCGTAAGAATCGACAACTCGGAGAGCAAGAATGAAAGCCAAGCTGACGTTTGCCGACATCGGCGTCACCGTTACCGTGCCCGCTGGAACGCGAATCATCGAAGTCTCGGAGAAAGTGGGCGCCGGCATCGAGTACGGCTGCCGCGAGAGCGACTGCGGAACCTGTCTGACCGAAGTCGTATCGGGTATGGATAATCTGTCCGAGAAGAGCGCGTTCGAGGTCAACACACTGGCCCAGCACAAGGCGGGTCCAAACGTTCGCCTTGCCTGCCAGACCCTGGTGCTGGGCGACGCCGTGGTCATGCCGCGCGGCTGATTCCGCTTAACACCGGATGGCCAGCTCCGCACAAGCGTCTTGCGCGGCCTTCCGGCCAGCGCATCGCGCGCCGAACCCCCTGGCCCACAAAAGTTTTGTCGACGCGACGGGTCTGTCTTTCCGCATGGCCCACGCCGCTTCGCGCCCGCATCGTTCGACTCACTCGCGCGCGCGCCGGTGTGCCGCGGTCTCGACCAGCGTTCCCTTTGCGGCGAGCCCCGGCATTGCCGCCTCTTCGCAGCCGACGTTGTGCATCGACACACCGACCGGCTGATACACGCCGTAGCGCAACAGGTATTCGCGCTGCACGCCATAGGCCTGGCGCTCCAACGCGATCGTCGATACGCAGTCGAACGGCAGTTCCTTGGCGGCAGTTTGGTGCTGCAGGTAGTGCACCATCTCATGCACCACGACAGACGATGCGAGCAGATCGTCCTGCGGGTTGAGCCGTTGATCGAGATAGATTGTGTCTCCAGGCGGAAACCACCCCATCACCTTGCATTCGCGTCCGCTGCAGGCCGCGTTTACGAGTTCCCCGTGGGACACCAGGGCGATCTCCGGCATCTTCTCCGGCACCGGCAGCCCGGAAAGCGTCACCGCCCAGGACATCAGGATTGCGTAGAGTTCGTGCATGGCGTGCTCCCGTCAAGATGTTGGTCATACTGCGTCTCCCAACGGTGCGATTCGCACTCGACTCGCACTCTTGCGGTGCGAGATTCTTGCTGCAACGCCACCAATCGAATTCTTTGCAGCTACAAGCTTCATTACGCAATTTCGGGACCAGTTCTCGTGCCGCCGCTGCCAAACCGGCCAAACGGAGCTCGATTGCGATGCGTCGATCCGCTCGCGGTCCTACGCAGAAGTACGGAAACTGGATGCGTCGAAGGATCAGGTCGCGTTCGGGCAGACAGCGGGCGACGACAGGCCCAGCAGCATTTCCCCGACGGTTTGATCGCGACCTGCAAAGGTACCGGACTGACGAAGCTTCTTGAACGGCGACACGCTGCGAACACTGCCCCCGTCATACACCACCAACGTTTCGCCAAACGCTTCCACGTCGTCTTGGTCGTGTGTGATCAGCAACACGGGAACCTGGAATTGCTGCTGAATACGCATCAGCTCGCTGCGCATGCGCGCGCGCAGCAGGGGATTGAGCGCCGTAAATGGCTCATCAAGCAGGAGCAGGTCGGGCTTGCGGATTAGCGCGCGTGCCAGCGCGACGCGCTGACGCTGCCCACCGGACAGATCGCGCGGCAGGGCATTGGCGTGACGAGCAAGCTCGAAGATCTCGAGCATGTCCTCGACCCGCTGGCGCACCCGAATCGGCATCCCCGGCTGCCACCAGGACTTGAGACCGAAGCCGACGTTCTCCATCACCGTCAGATGCGGAAAGAGAGCGTAGTCCTGGAACAGGTAGCCGACGTTACGCTGCTGGATCGGTACACAAACGCGCTTGTCACTGTCGAACAGGGTGCGGCCGCCGACGCGGATCTTCCCCGCCTCAGGCGCAGCCAGCCCGGCAATCGATTGCAGTGTCAGGCTCTTGCCTGAACCTGACGGGCCGAAGAGTACGATGAAGTCGTCGCGACTGTCGAACCGCGCCTGCAGCGTGAAGCTTCGCCCGCGATCGGTCAGTGTCTTGCGAATGTCGACCTCGATATCGATCATGGTTTGCCGAATCCGAACTTGCGCAGGATCGCCTGAGCCTCGGGCGCAAGCACGAATGCAACGAAGCTCTCGGCGAGCTTGGGCTTTCTCGACGTCGCCACCACGGCAATCGGGTAGACAACCGGTCGCTGAGTGTCGATCGCCGCGACGACGGTGACCTTGTCCCGTGCGACCGCCGCGTCGGTGGCATAGACAAACCCGGCATCCACTTCACCGCGGGCAACGTAGTCCAGCACCTGGCGCACGCTGTCGGCATTGATCATCCGGGACTGCACCGCATCCCACAACTGCTCGGCCTGCAGAACATCACGCGTGTAGCGGCCGACCGGCACGCTGGCCGGGTTGCCGATGGCGATCCGCCTGACCGATGCGTGCGCAAGATCGCCGATCCCCTTCAACGGCACGCCTGCCTTCGGCTGCACGAGCACCAGTTGATTGGAGACGAAATTGCGCCGCGTCGCAGGGACCGTCAATTGCTTCTTCTCTGCCAAAGTCATCGTCTCCTGATCGGCCGAAACGAATACGTCGACAGGCGCGCCGTTCTCGATCTGCTGCAACAGCGGACCGGAGGCCGCGAAGTTGAACGTTACCTTCGCATCTGGTGGTTGCGTCTTCTCGAATGCGGCGCCGACTTCCCTGAAGGCATTGGTCAGGCTGGCCGCGGCGGAAACCACGAGTTCTTCGGCGCGCACCGGAAGCGTCGCCAACATCAGCGCGACCAACAATGAAGAGCAAGCCCGTGCTATCACGACAGTACCTCGCAGTCAGACATATCTGATCCTTAGAATGTTCGACGATGAAACCAGGATCACGATGCACACTACCGACGTGATCAGCACCAGTGAATTGGCCAGCGCGTCGTCACCGGCCTGCACTGCGTCGTAGATCGCGAGCGACAGGGTTTGCGTCTTGCCTGACAAATTGCCGGCGATCATCAGGGTGGCGCCAAATTCACCCATGGCACGAGCAAAGCCGAGCAGCGTGCCGGCGAGAACGCCGCGCCACGCAAGCGGAAAGGTCACCCGGACGAAGATCGCGAATTCCGACTGGCCAAGCGTGCGCGCCGCGTCCTCGTAATTACGATCGACGCCCTCATAGGCTGCCCGCGCCGACTTGAGAATCAGGGGCAGGCTGACGATTGCCGCAGCCACTACGGCGCCCTGCCAAGTGAAGATGAGCGAAAATCCAAATTCGCTGTCCAGCCAGTGTCCGATCCATCCGTTGCGGCCGAGCAGCACGATGAGGTAATAGCCCAGCACGGTCGGAGGCAGCACCATTGGCAGTGTCAGCAGCGCGTCTAACCACTCCTTGCCGACGAATTCGCGTCGCGCCAGCAGAAACGCAATCGCAATGCCCAAGACGAACGCAACCAAGGTCGCAAGCGACGCAACCTTGAGCGTCAGCAATGTCGGCAGCAACGCAGCTTCAGCGAACACTCGGCGCGCCAGTTCTGCCGGGAAGCGGGATCGGTACCGATGCGTCCTCTGGTCCGAAACAGACCTTGTAGTCGCCGCAAACACCGCAAGACGGTGACTTGCAGATCAGCACCTCGGCCCGCTCGCACAACATGCGGTAAAGGAACTTCTTCCACTTCATGTCACCGACGTTGCGCACGAACAGGCTGGTGAAGTTGCGCTCGATAAGCCGCGACAACGCCGTACGATCGGGCAACCCCATATCCTGCCAGAGGTGATTGCCGCCCATGCTCGCCGTGGCGAGTGCGTGAGCCACCCAGAAGGATTCATCGGTGAATTCGGTGCAGTGTTCTAGTAGCAGTTCGAGCAGATCGTCGAACTCGTCACTGCGCGCATCGAGATCCGATTGCATCTGCGGCATCGCCGCAATCAAGGCCTCGCCTTGAAAGCCCGGAAAGACCATCGCCATCATACGGGCAAAGCTTCGGCGTCGAAGTCCGGCGATTGGTACATCATAAGGAGCAGTCCGTGTCTGCGCCATAGAAATGACGCCTGCCAGCGCGAGGATCGACAAACGGTCTACCCCACGTCCCGCTTCGATCAGGCGTTGATATTCTGCGCTTGCCACGAATCCCTCAGGACATCTCGAGGAAGACGGAGGTCGCCTTAACGGCTGCCACGACCCTATCGCCTACCTTCAGACCGCTCTCATTGATCGAGCGTGTGGTCACGATGGAGGTCACCAGCCCGGCACCCGTCTTGACATCGACTTCCGACATCACGGTGCCACGCACGATCTCCGTAACCGTGCCCTCAAGCCTGTTGCGAATCGTGCTTTTCATGATGGATGCTCCGCACAATGAATCGACAACGTCGTAACAGCAACTTCTGGGCCAGCCAGATCCCCCGCATCGATAGGTCAGGCAACGCAGACGTTTGGCAAGGGACAAGCCCCCGGCGCACTTTGCATCGATCGATTATCCGTCCCATCATTGTGCGCAGATCAGAGTCTATGCTCCAGAATATTCGCGGCAAATATGTACCCGCGCACACATCTCGAATCGATCGCCTGCTCATACTGTGGCCGGTGCGTGCGTGTAGCACTTCTTCGGGCATATCCTCGAACAGGCCATGCAGCCGATGCAGTTTTCGCCGTGTGCGATGAACATGACCTTCTTCTCGTATTCATCGTCTTCATCGTCATCGGGGTCGACCGCGACATACTCCCCATCCTCATTCACGCCACGCAGCTCGAGAACGTCGCGCGAGCAGACCTTGAAGCAGCGGCCGCAGCCGATGCACTTCTCCTCGTTCAGATGCGTGACGAATTGCGGGGTCCAGCTCTCACCGCTCGGCAAGGTGATGGAAAAGTCGGCCATCGTGATTCTCCGGTTCTTAGGGTCGGGTGGTGCTTCCGTGTTCAGCCACCGGCAGCAGACAGTTCCCTGCGCGCCTCCGCAAGCGCCGAGTAGGTGTCGAACGTCTTCTTGGCGACGTCGGGGATGCGCTCCCATCCGGTGGGCAGGTCTTCCGAGAGATCGTGCAGGTCCATCTTGAGTTGCGTGGCCTGTGCATTGAGCTTCTTCACTTTGGCCTTGATTTCATCGACGTCGGACATCCATGCGGCTCCTAGCTGTATTTGGCGACCTCAGGGTACTTTTCGATCATCTCGATGCCGGCCGTCACGGCCCTCCGACCTTCCGTGGCCAGCTTCTCCATGCTGGCGAAACCGAAGCGGTGGGTGTCACGCAATTGCTTGTTCACCACGATCAGGCGCCCGGCAGTCAGCACCAGCCGGCCGAATCCCTCGTGGTGCAACTTCATCATCGGCGACACCATCACCCCGGTCGCGCGTTCGATCGAGAGGCCGATCGCGTTGTAGAAGAGTTCCAGCCGCCACAATGTCTCCGGATCCGGATCACCCATGATCGGCAATTCCTTCTTGCGCGCCGGCGTAAGGATGTACGGGTCGAGCAGCTGTGCATCGTTCTTGCCTTCCCACGCGCCGTGCGTGTCCTGCGCGCGCCACACCTTGACCAGTTGCTTGACGAACTCGCTCTGGAGCGGATCGGCCGCCACATCGATTGCTTCGCTCTCAGCCATTCTCAACCTCGTCCTCAAAATGGTTGTCTCGGACCTGATCCTTCAGCAGCGCCTTGCGCAGCCAAGGCGGCGGCGAGCCCTGGAGCACAGCGTGCAACTTGTCGAGAATGTCCAGGATAGGCTCGGGACGCGCGATCTTGACCGGGTGAATCTTCATCGCGACGACCCGCGCCGCAGCGGAACCGCCGATCGCGGCGACGTAGAGGATTGCGCAGTCCTTGATGGCATCGAGCTTGGGAGTGAGTTTGTTCTCGTCGCCGTCCTCCTGCGGTTCGCCATCGAAGGTGACGGTCTCGACGAAGTCGTAGCCCTCAGGCCGCACATCGTAGATCGCGATGTTCTTGGCCCAACCAAAATGGGCGTCAACACGCTGAAGGTCCTGGGTAGAAAAGGCGACTTTCATGGTTCCATTCCTTTCGTTGAATTCATGCAGCCTGGTACGCTCGATCGGCTGACCCGCATGCCTGCATGCCCGATTGCGCAGCCGCCAGCGAAGTTGCCGGCAGAGGCCAGTCTCCCGGGTGATGTGCATGGCCGTGGGCGAGGAAGATGTTGCCGATCTCGAAGGCAACGTTGCGGGTGCCGCGATAGCCCACCGACACCCGATGCGCATTGCCCAGCCTGTCGAAACAGGGGATACCGACACGATGCAGCGGAATGCCGAGACGCTCCGCCGCCTGGCGGCCGTGCGCGTGCGTGACAAGCAGGTCGCAGCCTTGCGCGCGCTGCTGCAGATCTTCGAGGTCGCCGAGCAGCACCTCTTCGCAGGGCATGGCTTCGAGCACCGGCGAGTGCGTGGTGGTCACGCATGCGACGATCTGCGCACCCATATCGTGCAGAAACTGGCCGATGCCGTAGAGCATGTCGGGTTCCGCGCCGAGCGCGATCTTCTTGCCGCCGGTCATGAAGTGCGCATCCATCATCGCGTCGATCAACTGGCTGCGCTGGCGGCGGTACTTTCCCGGCACCGGCACGCCGGCGATCTGCGACAGACTCTGCATCAGGCGGTCGCTCGCCTCCAGCCCGGTGAGACGGTCGAAGACCTGGTACGGCACGCCGGTGAGCATCTCGATTTCCAGTGCGGCCGAACGCATTTGCTCACCGATCGCCAGGGTCACGCGCGCACTGCCGAGACTGCGTACCGCCTCGACCGTCGTGCCGCCCAGCGTGGTGGGCGTGAAGTCTTGAGGAATGTGGCCGTCGAGCGAGGCCGAGTGGTCCGGCAGAAACACCGGGGTCAGTCC
>WBZS01001096.1_pt1 | contig 24076 bp, 20 predicted proteins | sample 5204201 | NCBI WGS metagenome assembly WBZS01 (sample SAMN12344357, study PRJNA552823) | activated sludge metagenome | biome: Activated sludge suspended growth; feature: Nitrification reactor; material: Wastewater; isolation source: activated sludge from nitrification reactor of wastewater... | reverse complement strand
GAATGAGCCCGCGGCATGAATGCCGCGGGCTCATTCAGCGCACCTTCAGGCATCGTGGTTGGCCCTCAGGATGACAGTGTGGCCCGAAAGGTCGTGCCGCTGCGACGATGGAGGTTGGCCAACAGCATCACGAGTTGTCAGCGGCCCTTTTGTCGCGGATTTCGCGGATTTGAACAACTGGAGCCCTGCCGGCAGCGGTCCCGCATCTTTCCGCGTAATCCGCGCAATCCGCGGCCAGAATCCGGGCCGGTACACGGATGTTCACGGATAGCACGGATCACCCGGAAACATCTCGAAGGGCTCCGTGCCATCCGTGAACATCCGTGTGATCCGTGTACAGGGCCAGCCGTCCGAATCCGGTTCGCCAACAGCTTCAACTTGCCCGTGCACAGTAACCCTGCCCCCGTCTCGGTCTCTTCCCCCGAGCCGCTACAATGGGCGACTGTCGAAAGGAACGGTTCGAGACGACCACGGAGACCGTATGGAAAGCCTGGACATTCTGGAACGCGAACTCAAAGGATCGTTCGAGTTCTTCCGCGACTACACCAACCTGAAACCCAACAGCCCCGGCTTTGGTCTGACCATCGACACGACCAAGGAGCCGGAAGTGGCCTCGATCGCGGCGGTCGGGTTTGCGTTGACGGCCTGGGTGATCGCCGACCGGCGCGGCTACCTCGGCCGGGCGGAGGCGCTCGACATCGCGCGTGGCACGCTGCGCACGTTGCTCGAACGCGTGCCGCACGTCAACGGGTTTTTCGCCCACTTTGTGCACATGGAAACCGCCGAGCGAGTCGAACGCTGCGAATACTCGACGATCGATACCGCGCTCTGTCTGAACGGCGTGATCACGGCGTCCGCTTACTTCGACGACCCCGAGCTGAGCCAGCTCGCGCAGCGCCTTCTGGAACGAGTCGATTGGCGTTTCATCGTGTTTGAACGCGCTGGCACGACGCTCTTCCGCATGGCCTACAACCCGGACCGCGACGGAGACTACGTCGAAGGCGAGCCCGGCTACCTCGGCTGCTGGGATATGGCGGCCGAGCAGAAGATGATGTATCTGCTGGCGGTCGATCGGGTCGAGCCGGAGGTGGCGCGACGCCTGTACGCCGGTTTCTCGCGCGACACGGCCGTCGTCGATGGCCGCCGGATCATCCACAACCCGGGCGGCAACCTCTTCGCCTACCAGTTCAGCGAGGCCTGGCTCGACACCGCACGCTACCTCGATCCCGACGGCATCGACTGGTTTGAGAACACGCGTCTGGCCACGCTGGCCAACCGCGACTTCTGCCTCGCCCAGGCGCACGCCTTCAAGACCTACGGCCCTGATAGCTGGGGCATCAGCGCCGGCGACAGCCCCTGGGGCTACGACGTGTCGGGCGCGCCGCCGCTTTTCAATGACCCCAATCCGAACGGCACGGTCTCGATCTATGGCGCGCTCTCCGCGCTGCCCTTTGCCCCCGAGTTGACCCTCGACCTGGTGCGCCACCTTTATCACGACCACCCGCAGACCTGGGGCCGTTACGGTTTCTTCGACGCCTACAACCTCGCGGTCACGCCGCCCTGGCACAGCCAGGCGCTTTACGGCATCGACAAAGGTTGCTCGATGATCATGATCGAGAACCACCTGAGCCGCCTGATCTGGGAGACCTACACGAACAGCCCGCTGATCCAACACGCCCTGGGCGTTTTGGGCTTCACGCGACGCGAAACGCCGCCGAACGACGACTGATCGATCGCATCATGCAACCCGCCAAGACCCTCGAGGATTACCTGACGGCGTGGGCGCTTTCGAACCCTGAGCCGCTCGCGCAGACCTTCACGAGTCGGATCTACACCGTCACGCATCGATCCGAGACCGTGATCCTGAAATTGCTCGCAGCCGCCGAGACCGAAGAACAGCGCGGTGCGGTGGCGCTGGGCCACTTCAACGGGCACGGCGCGGTGCGGCTGCTGCGCTTTGATGATGGCGCGCACCTGATGGAGTACGCGGCCGGCGACGAGCTCGTGACCCTCGTCGAACGCGGCGACGATGCGGGGGCCACCCGGATCATCGCTCAGGTGTTGGGCGAGTTACATCAGGCGCCACAGCGAACTCCGGTTGACGGCCTGTTCGGCCTGGAGCGGTGGTTTCGATCGCTGTTCGACCGGGCCGGCGCCGAGAAGCCGGCCGGCGACGCGTCGATCTATGTGCGCGGAGCAGCCCTGGCCGAACGCTTGCTGGCCGACCCGCACGAGGTCCGCGTGCTGCACGGCGACATCCACCATCGCAACATCCGGCAGTCGGCGCGCGGCTGGCTGGCCTTCGACCCCAAGGGCCTGGTGGGCGAGCGCACCTACGATTGCGCCAACACCCTGTGCAACCCGGCGATGCCCGAGCTGGTTCACAATGAGGATCGTCTGCTGACCCAGGCCGCGATCCTTACAGACGAGCTGGGTCTCGACCTGCGGCGCGTTCTGGCCTTTACCTATGCCTATGCCTGCTTGAACGCGAGTTGGTGGCTGGACCTCGGCGACGATGACATCGTTCAGTGGTCGCTTAGAGTGGCCAGGATCGTTGAGCCGCACCTCACAGGAATCTGACCCGGCCTTGGCTCGATCGACACGAAATAGCGCGAGGCGGCCGAAGCCGCCTCGCTGGGCGTCAAACTCGGTCTACAGCGATGACCGTCAGCCGCGGCTTACGTTGAGCGTGTAGGCGCGCGTCATGGAACCATCGGGCGAGACGACCTCGATCGTGATCTGCCTGTCGTCCTCGGCGGCACGGAAGCTGTCTCCGCGCGAGACTTCCCGACCGTTGACGCGCACCGCGGCCGCACGCCGCGACGTCGCGGTCGGCGTGACCTCGATCTCGCTCCGGCCCGCGTCGACCACGATGTCGTACGCGGCCAGGCCCGGCGTAAACGCGGGCCGCAGTCGGCCGCCGACGATCTGGAGGTTGCTGAGCGTGGCGATCCGGTCCGGCACATCGGTGAGGATCCGCTCACGCGCGACGTTGATCGCGGCCCAGTCCGGGTCGCTCAATCGGTCACCGCTGACGGTCTGCCAGACCCCGCTCGGGCGCGGCGAGGGCGTCAGCGCCGCTTCGCCGAGATCGACCAGGCGCTGCACCGCCTCTTCGACGTGATCGAGGTAACGCTCGCCATGGATGGCGACGTCGTTGTGCCCGCCGTACGTGACGTCGAACTTACCCGCCACTTTCGACCGAAACACCTGCAGCACCGACAGGTATTCGTCGAGTCGGTCGTCGCTGAACTGCATCCACAGCGCGTCGACGATCGTGGGCCGGTTGCTGCCGACGGCGTCGCCGGCGATGAGGAGCCGGTTGGCTTCGTCGAGCAGCGCGATACAGCCCGGCGAGTGCCCGGGGACGTAGTAGACGCTGAACCGGCGATCGCCGAGGTCGAACACGTCGCCCTCGTTGAGGGGCAGGATCTTGTCGAGCTCGATCTCGTAGCCGAACTGCTTGATGAAGGCCTCGACCAGCGGCAGATCCGCGTGGTGCATGTGCACGGCGCAGTCGTCTTGAAAGCGGCCCATCTGAGCGATGTGATCGGGATGGCCGTGGGTGATGATCACGTCGAGCGGCAGGTCGCCGATAAAGGGCTCGACGTGGGCACGCAGATCGCCCCCACCCATCCCGGCGTCGATCAGCAGCGCGCGCCGGCTGCCGATGACCAGGTACATCTTGTCGTCGTCGAAATCGCGGATCATGCGCAGACCGGGCGCGATTTCGCGGGACACGTAGGTGCCCCGATCCCGCACGTGCAGTTCGTACCGGAACGTCGCCACGGCGCTGAGTTGCTCGCCCAGTTGCGTCGCCGCCCGGATCTCGTACGTGCGGGGCCCGACCGGGGCCGGTTGGCCGAACTCGACCATCGGGATTAAGCGGTGCGGGTCGAACGCCGGGCTCACGGAGGTCGGCGTCGACCCATCCAGCGTGTAGCGGACCACGGCGCCCGGCGTCGCGGTCGAGAGCGTGATCATCTGCGCGACCTCGTACCGGCCGGCCTCCGGGTAGGCCGTCGGTGGTCGCAGGTCGAGCGAGCCGGCGCTACCGGCGGCGGGTTCACGGGTCTGGTGTTCACCTGCATCGATCGGCATATCAAGAAGGTTCCTCTGCGCGCCCCTGCCCATGGCGGGGAACGCGGCAGCGACCGACTGCCCTGCCCGCGTGAAACTCATGCCAGGTGGGTCGGCCCGATGGTGATCATCCCGAGCGCCGGCTGGCTCGCCGAAACAACGTCGCGCGTCCAACCCCAGATCGGTGCCGGCAATCTTACTGCCGATTGGCGCTTCCGGAGCGCGGAACAGGGCAATCGCCAGGGCGATCGAATCTGAAAGGGAACAGCGCGAGCCTTGCCACGAATGTGTAACGGTTCAGCGCTGTCTTGAAGGCACGCCGCAAAACGGGTGGTGCGAACATCGGGGCTCCGCCCCGACGTTCGCACCACCCGTTTCGCGCCCAGCTTCACAGGCGAGGGTGATATCCGGCGCTACGGTCAGACGGGTTGAGCGCGCATCAGCACAGTCTGCAAAGCCTGCCGGCTCACCGGTTTGCTCAGATAGTCGTCCATGCCGGCGGCCAGGCACTCCTCGCGGTCGCCTGCCATGGCATTCGCAGTCATGGCGATGATGTGGATGTGCGCCCGGCCGATTTCGGCGGCCTCCCACGCTCGGATGGCATGCGTGGCCTCGAAACCATCCATCTGCGGCATCTGACAATCCATGAGGACCAGGCTGTAGCGGCTTGGTGCCGCACAGTAGGCCGCGACCGCCGCGACTCCATCGTGGGCCACGTCGACTTCGTAGCCGAGCTTCTCGAGCTGCAGGCGTGCCACCGTCTGATTGACCGGGTTATCCTCGGCCAGCAGCACGCAGGGTCGATCCGCGGGCGCGACGGCCGGCACAAACACGATCGGCTCGTGGGGTGTTTCGATCGGTCGCGGCACCGGCCGGAGCGCCAGCTCGAGGCTTTCGACCAGGCGACTGCGTTTGATCGGCCGGCTCACGAGATCCGGCTTCGCCGAATCGGCGGTGTCGGTGACGATGACCCTCGGCAGACGGCCGAAACGGGGATCCTGCGAGAGACGATCGACGACGTGTTGCGTTTCATGTTGATCGGCCCAGACGCCGACGACGAGCACATCGTAACCCTGGTCCTGGCTGAGCCTGGCAAAGACGTCGGCGGGCGACCCGACCACATCGCAGGTCAGCCCGGACGCAGCGACGTAACCCTGGAGGATGGCGCACGAGATCGGGTCGGGATCGACCACCAGTGCGCGCCCACGCAACCGGGGCTGATCCTCGACCGGTTGCTCGGTCGCGGCAAAGGGCACGTAGAGCCGGATGGTGGTTCCGGCGCCCGGCAGGCTCGTCAGCTGCACGTCGCCGCCCATGAGTTCCACCAGGCGTTTGACGATCGCCAGGCCAAGCCCGGTGCCGCCGTAACGCCGTGTCGTGCTGTGTTCAGCCTGTTCAAACGGCTGAAACAACCTGGGCTGGGCCTCGGGCGCGATGCCGATACCCGTATCCTGCACGCTCAAGCACACCCGGGTCGACTCGCCACCGCCCTGCTCAAGATCCGCCCGGACCGCGATGCGACCCTGCGACGTGAACTTCACGGCGTTGCTGAGCAGGTTGAGCAGGACCTGGCGCAACCGTCCGGAGTCGCCACGCAAGACTCTTGGGATGGTCGGATCCACGTAGGTCGTGATACGCAGACCCTTGGCCCGCGCGCGCAATGCCAGCAGATCGGCGGCGCTTTCGACCAGGGATGTCAGGTTGAAATCGTGCGGGTCGAGATCGACCCTCCCCGCCTCGATCTTGGAGAAATCCAGGATGTCGTTGATGATATCGAGCAACGCCTGCCCTGAGTCCATCATGATCTGGACCGCGCCACGCTGGTCTTCGGGGAGCGCGGCGCTCTGCAACATCTCGGCCATGCCGATGATGGCGTTCATGGGCGTGCGAATCTCGTGGCTCATGTTGGCCAGGAAGTCGCTTTTGGCGCGTGTCGCGGTCTGCGCATCGCGGGTTAGTTCTTGCGCCCGCACGAGCGCCTGAGCCAGATCGCGCTCCATGGCCCGGCGCTCAGATACATCGGTAAAGGCCACGACGGTGCCGATGAAGGCGCCATCCTTGATGCGCGGCGAAACCGCAGTAAGCAGATCGAGCTTGCGGCCGTCGGGGCGATCGAACTGGACGTCGACGCGGACCGTTTCGGGGCTATGTGCCAGATCGGCGAGCGATGCCTGCAGGGCCTCGCGCTGCGCGTCGTTCGACATCACGCGATCCAACGGCGTGCCCACGACATCGGCGGCTTCCATACCCAGGATCTGAGCGCCGGCCGGGTTCAGGTATTCGCACAGGCCATCGGGCGATATCACCGTCAGGCCCTGACCGACCGTGTTGAGCACCAGCTGGGCAAAATCGCGCTCCGAGCGAATCTCGGTTTGAAGCTGCTTGTGTTCCGTGATGTCCTGCAACACGCCGATGATCTGCGTCAGGGCCCCGGTATCGTCGCGCTCAAACGCCAGATGACGTCCCTGCATCCAGCGCCATTCGCCGGCGGCGTTCTTTAGCCGGAACTCCGTCTCCAGCAGCGCGCCGTCGGGCAACGACAGCCACGCCTGCCGGACCGCCTTGAAGCGCGGCAGGTCGTCCGGATGCAGACAATCGCGCAGGAACTGATCCCAACGGATCCCATTGGTCTCCAGGGAGGAATAGCCCAATTGACCCGGAAGCGACCGGTTGCCGAAGATCACACCGGTTTCGTGGCCCGTGTCGCGGATATCCAGGACATAGAGGGTATCCGGGATGGCCTCGGCCACACGTTGAAGCAGGCGCTGGCTGTTGGCCAGGTCGGTTTGCGCCTGCCGGATAGCCGTGACGTCGTCAGCCACGCCCAACACCTGCGTGGGGCGGCCGGACGTGTCGGTCTCGAAGACGGTCAGGCGGGCCTGGATCCAGTGCCAGGTGCCGTCGGCCGCCTTCAAGCGGTATTCGAGATTCAGCCACGACTCCGATTGGAAAGCGTTCGTCTGGCTCAGCAGCGCCTGACTACGAACCATGTCATCTGGGTGCATCAGATGCAGCGTGAACGCCAGGCTCTGACGCTGTTCCATTGAGGCATCGGTGTAGCCCAACGTGTCCAACAGGTATCGATTCACGTAGTTGAACACACCCCGGCCCAAGTCCGCTTGTGGATCAAGGATGAACACGGTACTGGGCAGGGCCTCGGCAATCCGACCCAGCAGACGTTGGTTTTCGGCCAGGTCGCGCGCCGCCCGGCCAGACTCGGTGACATCGTCCCAGACCGTCAAGATTTGCGTCGGTCGGCCGTGCCTGTCGCGTTTGAAGACGCGATAGTGGAACTCGATCTCACGCCAGTCGCTGCCGTGTTTGTTCAGACGCAGTCGGGTCTTGAGCGTCTGGTCGTCGGCGAGGGTGTCGATGGCCTCGAGCGCGGCGGTATACGTCGTCTGATCGTCCGGATGCAGGTCGCGTCGGAACCGCTCACACGGCACGAACGGATGAGAGAACCCCGCCGCCGTCGGATGCGCGGATGTCCGGTTGGTGTATACAACCGAGTTGGTCTCGAGATCAACGACCATCACCTGGCTGGGGATGGCGGCAGCCAACTGAGCCGTGAAGCGCTGGCTCTCTTCGATCTGCGCCTGAGCCCGTTTGCGATCGGTGATGTCTTGCACCTGGGCGATGATCTCGACGGGCCCGTCGGAACCGTGGGTGATCAACTGCGCCGTGTCTTCCAGCCAGATTTCCGCACCGTCGGGCCGGGTGAAGCGGAATTCGATGACGGGCGGGCGGACACCTAGATGGGTGGCCCGAATGCGCTCGCGATCCTCGGGATGGACGCGAGCCAGCCATCCCTCGTGGTCCTCGATAATCGCTTCGGCTGAAAGCCCCAGTAATCGCTCAAGGCTCGCGGTGGAAAAGGTGCAGCGAATAGCCGGGGACTGCCCCGGCCGGATCTCGAGCGTGTACGTCGCCATCGGGCTGTTGGCGACGATGTGTTGCAGTCGGGCCTGGGCCACGCGCTCCCGCTCGAGGCTCGCGGCGTGGTCCTGCACAATCCTGTAGATCGCCTCGGAGACGCCCAGCGTGACCGGTATGGCAATCGCATAGAGGGCGGCAATATGAAACGGTGGAAGCATCAACGTCGCGAGCGCGGGATAAATGAAGATGTGGAAGAGCAGGACCGTGGCGCGTTGCACGTTGCGGGAATACCACAAGGCGGCCAGGATCACGGCAGCGCTCAACAGGTATGAGCCGACTCCGTTGAGGCCGAACGTCACGATGATCGCGTCGGCGGTCAAGCCGCTGACCAGGTAGAGTGCCAGAAACAAAGCCGGGCCGGGCCGGCGCATCTTCGCTCGAGTTTGGACCATGGTCTCTGCAAGCTACCTCCGGCAGCACGACGTGGGCCGACGTACCACCTAACCCGGCCTTGAAAGCCGGATCTGCGGATTCCCCGGTGATATCGATCTCAGGCTAACGGGTTTCCAATGCGTCGTCAGTAAAGATGCGCTAAAGAGCCGCAGAAGGCAGCAAAAAGATAATCGACCTAACTCGGAGAGGGGGAGGACGACGAATAGGTAGAGGCCTTCAGCCGGTGGAGTTCATGCCGGGCGCGCTGGGGCCGGCCCCCACGATCCGCGCGGCGGGCGCGGTGCGGCAGGTGTTAGGGGATCGCAAAACGGCCGTCGTGCATGAGGCCGACATCGCTGCCGTTGCGGCTGTGGCGCTCGCGCAAGACGGGCACGCCGGCCGAACATACGCGATCACAGGCCCCGAGGTGTTGACGCCGCGCCGGATGACCGACATCATCGCGGCCGGCCTCGGCCGCGACCTCCGCTTCAGCGCGTTGGCTGAAACGGAGGCTCGCGACCAGTGGCGGTCCGAAGGGTTTCGGCCGGAGGTCGTCGAGTTCTTCGCCTGGGCGCACGGCAGCACCCGGCCGAAGGCTACACGCTCACAGCGACCGTCACCCGGCGCTCGACGCTCAGGCAGGCCGGCGCGTGACAGGCGCCAGCACGGGTACCAACCCGGCCTGACGGGCCTCTTGCTTCTGGCGGCGGCGTTGCTTGCGCAGCGATTTGGGCAGCCGCTTCGTCTTGATTTTCGGTGTCGCGTTGGTCATGGAATACAGCTCCGTGCGCCGGACCTTCCAGCCCGAGCGCGCTAGGGGGCGTGCACCGTCGATCGATCGCGCCCTGACGCGCTCCGTTCGACAGACGGTCTTTGAACCGAGTCTGACTGACGACTGTCTCAAAAGCGTCTCAAGCCAGGCGCCGTCTGGCGAGGAGCTCGCTCGGGATGTCGACACGCGTTGACGGTCGGCATGGACTTCGACAGCCGGCGATCGAGGCAGGACGCCTGCACCAACGCCTCGAAGAGGCGTTCCGCGGTGCGTCTCTCGACGACAGAGACGACCCGCCCTACTCCTGCGCGCGATAAACGGGCGCGATACGGCAGTGTCTTCAACGCCGCGCAGTCCGCCCGATGCAATTCGTCGAGCAGGTTCTCCGATTCTCGTCAGAGCGGCGCGCGGGGCCGTTCAGGTTGAAGGCCGGAATCAAACAGAAAGCGTGAGTGCCGCAGGGTGGTACGCTGCGGCACCCACGCTCGCCCATCAAGGCGTTTCAGCGAGCGGGAACAGGCACGAGCTCGAGTTGCGCGGCTCGATAAGCGTTCTCGGCCAGCCGGAGCTCGAGCAGGCTTTGTAGATAGGCAAGCGTCGACTCGGCGCCCTGGTTCGAATTCGCCCGATCGGGGTGCAGGCCGTCACGACAGCCCCCCGTGATCGAGTCGTAGATCGGCAGCGCGAGGTCGTTACGACCCAAAAACCAGGAGAACGCCCGGCGCGCCTCTTTTCGCCAGCGCGCATCACCGGTAAGCCGATAGGCTTCGAGACACGCCGAGACCATCGTCTGCGACTCGACCGGCTGCTGGTCGAATCGCGCTCGTTCTCCCCCATGCTCATAAAAACCGTTGGAGCCGATGGGCACGAAGTGACCCTTCCCCATTTCGGCGCGCTGCACGTCGGAAAGCCAGCTCAACGACTGCAATCCGGCTTCGGTCATGGCCGCATTCGAAAGAGACTGGCCCGCCAACAACAGCGCATGCGGTAGAGCCGCGTTGCAGTACGTCAGAGTCTGTTCGAACCACCGCCAGTCGACCGAGTTCTGGCTCTGGTACAGCTCCATGAGCCGGCCGGCCAGCGTCTCCTGGATCTGACTGGCCATGCGATCCCCACTGAAGCGCTGGAGGTATTCATGCAGGCCCAACAAGGCAAAGGCCCAGGCGCGCGGGCTGGTCGTCGCCACGATCGCGGGCACGGCTCGCTCGAACAGCCAGCCGGCCATGCTGCGCAATGCCGGGACGCCCGAGCGGCCCAGGACGGTGCCCAGGGCCCAAAGCGCCCGGCCATGACTGTCGTCTGAGCCGCTTTCTTCGAGCCACTGCCGCTGATAGCTCATGAAGTTCCGGAAGCGCCCGGTGTCTGCGTTAAAGGCATACCAGATGAAAGCCAGATAACGCGACGCCAACCCGAGCGAGTCTTCATGCCCGATCTCCTCGAGAAACACGCTGACGATCAGGGCACGCGCGTTGTCGTCCGTGGTGTAGCCCTCACTGTAATTCGGGATCATGAAGACCGCGTGCTGCAGGATGCCGGTCTCATCCGTCATCCGCCGGAGATGGTCGAGTTGGAGCGGCGGGAGCTCGCCCTGGCGTTGGTCGAGGGGCTTGACGACGAACCCCTTGCCGGCGAAATGGCGCCGCTCGGTTTTGGCTCGTTCGAAACTGCTCATATAGCGGGCGGCCACCTGCGACCAGATCATGTCGCGCCCAAAGAGATAGGCGCGCTTTCGCATGGCGTGGCGCTGGGCTTCATTGTCCAGCAGGTCGATGACTGCAGTCGCGATCGCGGCCGGATCCTTGAAAGGCACCAGCACGCCGCGATCCTGAGCGAGCATCTCCTGGGCGTACCAGTAGGGCGTCGAGATCACGGCTTTGCCGGCTCCGACCGTATAGGCCAGGGTGCCGGACACGATCTGGGCCTCGTCGAGATAGGGCGTGATGTAGATATCGGCGGCGCCGATGAACTGGACCAACTCCTCCAGGCTCACAAAGCGATTGAAGAAGATCACGTTTTCTTCGACGCCGTGCTCCTGGGCCAGCCACTCCAACGACAGCCGATACGCCTCGCCGTCGACGCGTTTGACGTGCGGATGGGTCGCGCCCACGATCATGTACACGACATTTGGGTTGTGTTCAAGGATCGCGGGAAGCGCGGCGATCACGTTTTCGACGCCCTTGTTCGCCGACAGCAAACCGAAGCTGAGCAAGACCGACTTGCCTTCGACGCCAAAGAGGTCTTTGTGAAAGCTCGGGTCGACAAACGGGACGTTCGGGATCCCGTGCGGGATGACGTCGATCTTGTCAGCCGGGACGTGGTAGATCTCCTGCAGAAAAGTCGCGCCGCGCTGGCTCATGACGACCACACGATCCGAAAGGGCTGCGATCTCGGAAAGCACACTGCGCTGATCGGGGCTCGGGTCGCGCAGGACCGTGTGAAACGTCGTCACCAACGGCACGCGCAGATCGCGGAGCAGGGTCAGGATGTGGCTCCCGGAGCGGCCTCCGAAGATGCCGTACTCGTGCTGCAGGCACACCAGGTCGACGTTGTTGATGTTCAGGAAATCGGCGGCGCGACTGTAGGAATCGAGATCCTTCTCGGTCAACTCGAAGCGCACGCGTTCCGGGTAGGCATAACCGGCCTCGGTGTCGTTGACCGGCAGCGCGATACAGGTGACGGACGGATACTCGGAAGCGATCGCTTCGCAGAGATCGGTGGTGAACGTGGCGATTCCGCATTGACGCGGCGCGTAGTTGCCGATGAACGCGATGCGTTTGATGGAGGGATCCGGGGATGTCAGAGTCATAGCAGACCTTCCTTTCAAGTCGGGCCTCAGGCGGCAGCGGCCGCCCGTGGTGGAACGGGTACGGTCTCCAGCAAGCAGGGCTCTCAAGGGCGACTGTGAGTGGAGACGCGCAAAACAGGGCGGCGTCCTGGCGGACGGCGCCGTGCGGGTGTGCCGGCGTTACTCCGGCCGGACGGCACCGCGCACTGACTGCAAGACCAAACCGGGCGAATAGAGCCCAAGGGGAGAGGACAACCGTGTCAGACCGAGCCCGAGCCGAGGTCGATCACCGAACGGGTTGCGCGGTCGTCAGCGCCCATTCGAGGATAAGTTCCTGGCGTATCGGAGCAGACGGTGGTTGAACCAGCCGCCGGTGATCGGCGAAGCTGATGCCGTGCAACTCCTGCACCCGCTCCCGGTACCAGGCATCGAATGGCAACTGCGACATCACCAACAGATCCAGAGTCCTCTGGATGTCGGTCGATTGCAGATCCATCACGACAACCGAACCGGTCGCCGTCTCAACCAGGGTCTGGCATTCACGCGTGATGCCGAGTTTTCGGCGCGACGTGATGTACGAAAGCAGGCGTGTGCCTGATAGTTCCTGGCAGAATCGACGCCAGGCCTCGACCTTGCCGGCGACGATGGGCAGCGTGAGTGTAAGGTTGGATGGGTCCATCAATCGAAGTCGCCGGCTACGTTGTTCACGCTCCTGAGGATAACCGGCAAGTGTCTCAAAAGCGTCACAAACCACGCCGACACTTCCGATCGACACAAAATAACGAAAACTCAGCGTCTGGGATTCAGGGTTTTTGGCCGACTCCGCGAAACGAGCCGGTCCCGTCGGGAAAAACGGGGCACAAAGCGGGCGTTCGTGATATCCGTCGCAAACGGGTGCGAACTGTTTATATACGTTTGTCCTGCGATCACTCCAGACGAATATCGATAGCCTGTGTTATTGTTTCAGGCGTTCCATTCATGTTCGGCGATACGGACGCGCGCAATGCGCGCGGGTCTTGTTCAAACCGACACGCCGCGCCGCACAGCGCTTCGACAAGGACCCGCCATTGGAAACCTGGACCTACACCGTCAAAAAGCACGAGCACTTGTTGGGGATTGTGCGGCGCGAGTTCAAGCTCAATGAGAAATCCGACAGCTCCGAAGTCGACCGGATCATTCGTCTGATCGTGGCCCAGAACCCGCATATCACGCGCGATCACCTCCGGCCGTTCGATGTCCTCACGTTGCGTTTCTAGCCCCGCGCTGCCGCGCGGCGGCCTTATGCTCGCCACAACGCTCGCCGCGTCCTAGGCTCCTCGCAGCGTCTTCGCCAGCGTCACAGCCCGGCTTGCGTCAGGGGCGTACCCATCCGCCCCGATCGATTGCGCAAAGTTCTCGGTCACGGCTGCTCCGCCGATCATGACCTTGACCCGCTCACGGACCCCGGCCGCCTCAAGCGCCCGCAGGGTCAGCCCCACCTGGGGCATGGTCGTCGTCAGCAACGCCGACATCCCGACCAGATCGGGTTGATGCTCCTGAACGGCGGCGACGAACGCCTCGGGCCTGACGTCGACGCCCAGGTCCACCACTTCAAAGCCCGCGCCCTCCAGCATCATGGCGACCAGGTCCTTGCCGATGTCGTGCAGGTCGCCTTTGACCGTGCCGATCACGACCCGCCCGGCTTTGGCGATGCTCCCCGGCTGAAGGTGCGGCTTGAGCGCGGCCAGCCCGGCCCGCATCGCCTGCGCGGCGATCATCATCTCAGGGACGAAGCACTCGCCCGTCTCGAACTGACGTCCGACCTCGGCCATCGCCGCCATCATCCCGTCGTTCAACACGACCGCCGGGTCGAGACCGCTCTCCAGCGCCACGGGGACGGCGGCGGCAACGGCTTCTTCATCGCCGTCGAGGATGGCATCGAATATCGGTTGGAGTTTTGCGTCCACACGAGCCTCTTTCAATGGGTCGCCGCCGCACACGACGACGGCGTGATCAGTATCGGCCGAATTGTTTCGCCGCGGCGTACATGGCCTGGAGGTTCGGGATCGGCGTCCGCGGCGCGAGGTCGTTGGCCTCGCGCAGGATGAAGCGCCCGCCGGCCATGATCCCGGTCCCCAGGATGCGCTGCACCTCGGTCGCGACCTCATCGGGCGTGCCGCTGACCAGCAAAGTCGCTTTGGGTCCGCCCAGGATCTCGACCTCGGGCCCCAGGTTCTGGCGGATGGCGCCGAAGTCGATCGGAAAACCGGTGTCGAAGGAATACGTCCCCAGCTCGTCGCGCAAGAACTTGAAATGCCGGGTGGCGTCGCCGCACAGATGGATGTTGATCCGCTCCGCCGTGGTCAGCGCCGCCTTGAGTTTTTTGTGAGCCGGGAGCACGAACTCGCGCACCATCTTGGTCGAAAGCATCTGGATCGCGTCGTCGGCGAAGCCCCAGTCCGCGGACTTCTCCGGCAGGCCAAAGAACCGGCGGTGCGCGTGGATGCGCGCAATCGTGCCCTCGACGATCAGGTCGAGCAGCCGGCGGACGTAGTCCGGATCGTTGTAAAGGTCGGTGAAGAGCTCGTTCCCGCGCAGGCTTTGCGCGACCGTGAACGGACCGTCGGTGCCAAGCCCAAAGGGGTCAAGATCGACCGGCCGACCCTGATACGTGAACCCGGCCTGGATGCGCTCCGAGATCTGGTCGTTCAGCCGATGGGCCTCGGCGAACACCCCACCCCTCAACGGGTCGGGCAGCCCACGATCGAAGAGCAGGTTCTTCTTGTCGCCGGCCAGGATGGGCCGGGTGTCGGGCATCAGGCCCTCGCGGAATTCGACCACCGCCCCGAAGAAACCGGCGTCGAAGTAGCGCAACATATCGACGCTGACGGAATAGCGCTCGCGCGGACCGGCCACGTCGTCGCAGCACGGCGCGACGTGCAGCGCCCGCCAATCGGCCGAACGCAGCTGGACGGACATCATGATGACCGGGTCCAGCGTGTAATCCTCGAACGTGATCGCCTCTCCGGGGTTGAACGCTTCGTCAAGCAGAAAGAAACGGGCATCGGTCCACAGCGTGACCGGCACTCGAAACCGCTGCCCCGCGCGATACGCGGCCCAGACCGCCTGGGCCTCCTCGTTGTGCTGGGTGAAGTCAGGGAAGTGAGACATAGAGCGATGAGTGCATCGTTGGCTTCGAGCGTCCGCCGGCCGTCGCGTGGCAACGCCGGCGTCAACCCTTCAGGCCGGTCATGCGGATCCCTTCCATGAAGTACTTCTGGGCGAAGAAGAAGATGACCACCAGCGGCAGCGTCGTCAACGTGGCGCCCGCCATCATCAGATGCCACTCGGTGTTGCGCCGGTTGCGGAACGAGAACAGCCCGAGCGACAACGGAAAGTCCTCGGAGTTCTGAAGGTAGATGAGCGGCGTAAAGAACTCCTGCCAGGTCCACAAAAACGTGAAGACCGCCATCACCAGCAACGCCGATTGCACCAGCGGCAGCATGATCTGCCAGAAGATCCGGAACTCGCCGGCCCCGTCTACCCGGGCTGCATCGGCGAGCTCGCCCGGCACGCCAAGGAAGAACTGGCGCATCATGAAGATGAAGAAAGCGTTGCCAAAGAAGCTCGGCACGATCAGGGGCGCATATCCGCCGATCCAACCCAACGTTTTGAAGATCAAGAAGGTCGGGATCAGCGTGACGATCCCGGGGATCATCAGCGTGCCGAGCGTGAGGACGAACAGCAGGTCGCGACCCGGAAAGCGCAGCCGCGCGAATCCGTAACCCGTCGCCGCGCACGAGAGCACCGTGCCCAGCGTGACCAGACCCGAATAGAGCAGGCTGTTCCCCAGAAAGCGCAGAAACGGGAAGCCCGGATAGTCGGCGGCGGTGACGAAGTTCTCCCAGTGAAACTCGCTCGGCCACCATTGCACCGGCGTCGCGAACACCGTCGACTGGGTCTTGAGCGCCGACATCACCATCCAGTAAAACGGCACGACACAGACGATCGTCACCAGGATCAGCAGGCCGTGCCGGCCGATCGAGGCCAGCCAGGAACCCAGCGGTCGCCGGCTGGCCGGGACCGGGGGCGGGACGCTGCCCGCGTGCTTGGTGGGTGTTGTCGCAGATTGCATCGATCACTCCCGGCCCGCTCAGGCCGCCTGATCATCCGTCTCGGTGAAGACCCACAGCCGCGCGGTGCGAAAAATGCCGAGGGTGACGGCCAGCACCACCACAAAGAGCGCCACCGACTGCGCCGAGGCGTAGCCCATCTTGAAATACCTGAAGGCGTTGCGGTAGATCACGACCATGAACATCAGGGTCGACTCGACCGGGTCGCCGGCGACGCCGCCGACCACCAGCGCCTGGGTAAAGACCTGGAAGGAAGTGATGATGCCCATCACCAGGTTGAAGAGGATCACGGGCGACAGCAGCGGCAGGCTGACGTGCCGAAACTTCTGCCAGTTGTCGGCGCCGTCGATCGCGGCCGCGTCGAGCAGCGACTGCGGCACCTCCTGCAAGCCGGCCAGGAAGATGACGGTCGCGGCGCCGATGCCCCACAGACTCAGCAACACCAGGCCGAGCTTTGACCAATACTGGTCCTGAAACCAGGCCGGCCCCGTCACGCCGACCATGCCGAGCAGCGCGTTCACCAGGCCGCCGCGCGGCTGAAAGAGCACAAGGAACACGATCGTGCCGGCCACCGGCGGCACCAGCGACGGCAGATAAAACAACGTGCGATAGACCCCGATGCCGGTCGCGCGCGAGTTCAGGAGCACGGCCACCGCCAGCGAAAGGATCAGACCCAGCGGCACCGACAGGAGCGCGTAGTACAGGCTGTTGCTCACCGCCTTCCAGACCGAAGGATCGGTGAACAGCATCGCCTCGTAGTTGTCGAGCCCGATGAATTGCGGCGCCTGCACGACCGAGTAATCGGTGAACGAGAAGTAGATGGTGGCCAGCACCGGGTAGGCCGTGAAGACGAGCAAGCCTATGAGCCAGGGAAGCACAAAGAACAGACCGGCGAGCGCCTCGCGTTGCCGCATCGGACCGCCGAGTCGCCAGGGGTTCTTGATCACCGCCATGCGCCGCCCTCCGTTGTTGGAGACGAGGTCTCCCCAACACCCGCGCAGCCGCGGGTGGCCCGGTCGCTCAGGCCACCCGCGGCGCGACTTGCTCCAGTGGACCGGTTCGCCGGTCTCAGCTGGCCGACTTCAACACACGCTCGAGCTCGGCCTGGGTGGCCAGTTGGGCCGCCGCCAGAGCGTCCTTGGGCGTGGCCGCCTTGTTCATGATCGCCGCCGAGGCCTTGCTGACCTGGTCGTTGGCGAAGTCTTGAACCGGTGAGTTCCACATCGGCGTAGCCGTGTCGAGCTGGCTGCGGAAGAACCCGGTGACGTCGGCCGCGAACTCCTGGCCGCGCTTCTCGATCACGACTTTGGGGATCAGGGTCGCCGGCACCTGCTTGTTGGCCGGCAGGTCAGGGATGTTGTCGAACCAGACCTTGAGCCCTTCGACCGTCATGTAGTCGAGGTACTTGAAGGCCTCGGCCACGTGCTTTGAGCCCTTCGGGATGACCAGCCAGTTTGGCCAATAACCCGAAACGCTCTTGGTGCCGCTCGGTCCGACCGGAAACGGCGCCGCGTCCCAGTTGGTCCAGCCGTTGAACTCGGAGGAGTACATGTCGCCGTTCAGCCAGAAGCCGTCGGTGTGCATGGCCAATTTACCGCCCTGGAAGGCCGGCGGCCGACCGTTGCCATCCGCGTAGGCGCCCCAGTTGTCGGAGGCCTGCACCTTGACGAGGTCACCCTTGTACTGCTCGTTCAACCAGTCGAGGGCGTACTGCATCATCTCGATGTTCTGCTCGGAGTCGATCGTGAACTTGCCGCTGGCGCTGTCGAAGAGCTGCGAGCCGTTCAGCGCCGCCCAGATGTTGAGTTGGACGTTGTCGGTCCACGGCATAAAGCCGGCGCTCACCAGCGTGTCGCCGTCCCACTGCACGAACTCGGCCGACAGACGCTTGAGCTCGTCCCAGGTCTTGGGGAAGTCGGCGCGGCCCGAGGGGATGCCCTTGGCCTCGAAGGCTTCCTGGTTGTAGTAGATCGCATAGGTGCCGGCCGTGGCGGGCAGACCGTACACCTTGCCCTGCCACTGGCACGAGGCCAGCACGCCCGGCGACCAGTTGGCCAGCTGCGAGTACTTCGAACCGGCCATCAGCTCGTCGAGCGGCTCGACGGCGTTGCGCGCCGCGTAGGTCACGGGCGACGTCCAGATGATGGTCGAGTCGGGCGGCGTGCCGGCGGCGACGTCGGCGAGCAGCACCTGGTTGTAGTCATCGCCGCTGGCGCTGAAACACTGCACGCCGGTTACTTTGATGCCGGGCTCGACCTTCATGAAGTTGGCCGCGATGGTATCGAAGCCTTTGCAGAAGACGTCCGAGCCGCCGGGGGTCCAGAAGCTGATCGTCACCGCCTCGGCGGCTGCGTCGGCCGTGGCGGCGGCGGTCGCTGCGGAAGGCGCGGCGGTTGGCGGTGTGCAGGCGGCCAGGAAGGCCGCCCCCCCGCCCAACCCGGCCATCTTGAGGAACTCTCGACGCGGCATGCTCGAGCGTGGGGAAAGTCTGCGACGAATGGACATGATCTCCTCCTGAAAGGGCGTTACGCCGGGATCGATGGAGCGCGCGGTTGTGGGTTGAGGGTTCGGCGTCTATGTGCCGTCTGCGTCCTCCTGGTTGGTGCGGGCGGCCTGCTGACGTTCCTGCCACTTGGTCTGCTGTTGTTCGAGCCAGGGGAAACGCCGCGGCACCGCTCGCTGCTTGCGTGGTGTGCCAAAGGTCAGGATGTACGCCCGGCGCGGACCGCTCGAGCGATTGGGTCCGGTGTAGTGCAGCGTGCGGCTGTGATGGAGCGTGGCGCCGCCGGCCGGGATCGGGCAGGCGACACCGCCTGCCGAGCGGGTCGCCGGATCGTCCACTTCGAGGCCGATCACACGCGGGTCGTTGCCGATCGGGTGATGCGGCAAGACCTCTTGCAGGTGGGTGCCCGGCACGAACTGCATACAGCCGTTCTCGACCGTGGCCTCCTGCAGCGGGATCCAGATGCTGAGCTCGGAGTATTCCAGGGTCGGATCCCAATAGGCTTCGTCTTGATGCCAGGGCGTCGGCGCCTCGGTGTGCGGCGCCTTGCGGATCGCGTGGTCGCCCTGGAAGGTGGCCTCGGGCCCAAGCAACTGCCGGGCGATGGCCGCAGCGTTGGCGCGGAAGTTCGTCTCAGCCAGCTCGGGCGCGTACTTGGAGGGGTTAAGGATCTGCGGCAGCACCGCCTTGGCGCCATCCTCATCGGCGCTGCTCAGGTCGAGATGGTCGCCGTGGGCGCGACCGGCCTGCGTGTCGAACAGCCGGTCGTAGATGTCGCACAGCCCGGCAACCTCTTCGGCCGTGGTGATGGCCGGCAGACTCAAGAAGCCGGTCTGATGAAAGCGCTCGATCTGTGCGGGTGTCAGGGTCAGCGTCACAGGTGCCATGATCACTCTCCGTGGTGTTTTACGTGGTTGCGGTTCGGGCGGGATCGCGTCGCTCGGCGGCCAGCGCCGCGCCGATCAGGCCGGCGTCGGGCCCCAGACTGGCCCGCAAGATCGGCAGGCCCCGGCTGGCGTCCGCCCAGATGTGCTCGCGGGTCGACTCCACCAGGCTGGCCCAATACAGGCCGCCGGCGGATCCGAGCCCGCCCCCGACGATGAGCACTTCGGGATCGAGAATGTTGACGAGCCCTCCGAGGCTCGCCCCCAGTGCGCGCCCCCCGCTGCGCACGACGGCGCGCGCTTCGGGGTCGCCGCCCTCGGCGGCTTCGATGACCTCCTCTGCTCCCCTCACCGGGCGACCGGCCAGGGCACTGAAGCGCGCCGCCAAAGCCGGGCCACCCGCATAATCTTCTACAGCCGGCCACTGCGTGTGACCGCATACCGGGCAGGCGATCGCCGTCGACGGGCTGCTGGCCAGGATCAGGGCGTTGCCGTGCGCGCCCGCGAAAGGCCGCCCCGCCAGCACCAGACAACTGCTGATCCCGGTGCCCACGGTGATGAACACAAATTGACTGAGCCCGCGCCCGGCGCCCCACGCGCCTTCCGCCAACGCGTGCGCACGTACATCGGCTTCGACGACGGCCGGGGCCAGCCGCGAGAACTCGGCCGCGATCGGCAGCCCCTGCCACGCCACAACATGCTGGCTGGTAACGGTGCCCTGCAGATCGACCAGCTCGCACACGCTGATGCCGATCCCGCTCACGGGTTGCCCGGCCTGGTCGGCTTCCGTCATCAACCGGGTGGCCAGCTCGAGGGCATCGGCCAGGACGGCTGCCCCGCCCCGCGCGGCCCCGGTCGGGATGACGCGCCGGGTCAGCGGACGACCAGTCTCGAGGTCGACCAGACCGCCCGCGATCTTGGTGCCCCCGACGTCCAGGCCGATCGCGAACCTTCGCGCCTCGAGCATCAAGCCTCCACGACGTATTGCGGGGCCACGCCGAAGAGCAACCGCACAGGCGCGCCCGAGACGTTGTAGTACTGATGCGACACACCGCTCGGCACGTAGAAGCCGTCGCGCGGATTCAGTTCGAACCAACGCTGGCCTTCGTTGCCGGGCACGCGCACGTTCAGCGTGCCTTCCAGCACGTATAGGCTCTCGTCGCCGCCGTGCGCGTGCGGGTCGGTGTGCTGCCCGGGCAACAGCGTGATCTGCCCGGCCGTCAGATGTTCAGTCGCCATCCACAGGCCGACCAGGGTCTTGTTCGCTTCGCCTTCCAGCCTCCAGAGCAGGTCGTTTTCGCGCAGTACCTGGATCGTCTGGGCGCCCTGCACCTCGGCGCGCGCCATCGGCCAACGCCCCAGCCATTGATCCTGGGTGTAGCGCGACGTCGTCAGGTTCGGCCGCGAACGCGCATAGGCGCCCGAGGTCCCCTGGGACGGCGGCGGCGCGAAGAGCTCGAGCACGCGCAGCGGCTCCGGGCTCTGGTTGAAGGCGTGGTGCCAGGTGTCACGCCGGAAGAAGGCCGCTTCGCCGGCCTGCAGCTTATGCACTTCGCCCGTCTCGGGGTTTGCCAGCGCCATCACGCCGCTGATTACGTAGTACAGCTCGTCGGCGGCGAAGACCGTGCGAAAGTCGTCGGAGTGCGTGAAGGCGCCGCCGGGCGGCAGGCTGAACACCAGCTGATGGATCTTGTCGCTCGAGACGTAGATCCAGTCCGCGACTTCACCGGCCGCGGCATCGCCCCACAGATGGCGTTGCACCGTCTGATACGGGATGTGCGCGGGTCCGGCGAACACCGGGCGTGGAGAGGCCGTGTAGCCCATCAGGAGCTCGCCGGGTCGTGAACAAGGTGCGCGGGCGCCGCGGCCTCACCCTTGTCGGCGAAGCTCGGCGGCGTGAACGTGCTTACGATCTCGCGGGCCTGGCCGTCGCGGCCCGCCTCCTGGGCCTTGAGCATGATCTCGAGGACGTGATAGGAATGCTCCGGCGTGACGATCGGGCGTTTGCCGGTCTGGATGCACTCGACCATGTGCCGCAGGCCGTCGGTCCACGGCCAGCCCAGATCGGGCTCGCCGAACACCTGCCAGGCCCCGACGTCGTTCTTCCACAACTCGAAGCCGCGCGGGGCCCAGTCGTCGCCCATCATCTGGATCGTGCCCGTCGTGCCATAGAGCTCGATGGCCGGGCAGCGGTACTGCTGGATGGTGAATCCGGTCGAGACGACGGCGAACACCGAGTTGCCGAAGTCGAGCAACACGTGCGCGTTGTCCACGGCCTCGACCTTCATCATCGCGCCCTCGACGACGCGCTCCGGGATGGCCACGCCCGCCATCGCCGTGACCCGTTTGACCGGCCCGAGCAGACCCGTCAGGCTGGTGACGTTGTAGACGCCGAGATCAAAGAGCGCGCCCCCGCCCGGCTTGTAGAACCACTGCCCCCACCAGGGCCCGGCCCAGCCGTACATGGCGCGCGCCAGGAGCACCTGGCCGACTTCGCCGCCATGCAGACGGCGCCAGATCGCCTGATACGTTTCGCTGAGCACCACATGCGGCGCCGGCACGAGCAGCCCGCGGCTTGTACGCGACATCTCGACGATTTGAGCCGCCTCGTCGAGCGTGACCGCCATCGGCTTCTCGACCAGGACGTGTTTGCCGGCCTCAAGCGCCGCGCGTGTGATCGCGCCGTGTTCGGGCATCGACGTCAACACCAGCACCAGGTCGACGTCGTCGCGCGCGATGAGGTCTTGATACCGCTTGGTGTAGTGCTTGAGCGTCGGGATCGAACGCACCGGTTCGAACCGCGACTCGTCGATGTCGCAGGCGGCCACGACTTCGGCCTGGCCACGAAAGCGTAGTTGCTCGGCCAGCCTGAAGTACTTTTCCGAAACGCTTCCACAGCCAATCACGCCGATGCGCACGGGTTGGGTCATGCTGTCGCCTCCACTTCAGAGTTCGTACGAGCGATTAAGGCCGGACCGGAACGGTCAGGAGTTCTCCCTGAGTACCACACTCAACCGCGGCGCGTTCTGAGTCGCGTCGCCGCCCAGCCGTTGACTTTCAAGCGCGAACTTGAACTTGTCGCCCCGATAGAGCGCCTTGAACGACTCCACCGGATGTTCGTCGGTCGAGTACGTCACGCCCTCGAGGAGCAGCATGGTCGTGCCCGGAGCGACGCCGAAGAGCTGGGCCTCGGCCTCGGTGGCCGTGGTCACCTCGAGCGTCTGTCGCGCACGGTTGAGCTGCACGTCGAAGCGCTCCTCGAGCACGGCGTAAAGCGAGGTCTGCGACAGATCCTCGCGCTCCAGACCGGGGGCCATGGCTTGCGGCACGAAGACCGACTCGAGCAACAGGGGCGTGTTCTGAGTCAGGCGCAAGCGCACGATCTTTGTGGCGAGATCGGCGACCGTGCGATTGAGCCGGGTGGCCACGGCCGCGGGCAGCGGCACCACCGACTGCTCCAGGACCTGCGACGTGGCTGCATGGCCGTGGGCGAGCATTTCCTCGGTGAAGCCCAACAGGTGCAGGGTGTCGTGAGTGAGCTTGGGCTCGCCCACGAAGGTCCCCACCCCGGGCCGAACGACGAGATGGCCCTGGCGCACGAGATAGTTGATGGCCTGCCGGGCCGTCATCCGCGAGATCCTGGCCTGTTCGCCGAGCACGCGTTCCGAGGGCAATTGGCTGCCGGCCTTCAGCTCGCCAGACTCGATCTGCGCCCGGATCTGCTCGGCAAGTTGGAAGTACAGGGGAACCGGCGTGTTTTTCTTGATCGCCATCTGTCTGGTCCCCTGTTGGGGCATCGGGCATTGGTGATTACGTCAATTCGCGAGCCTGGTCGAGGTCTAGAGGTCTATACCAGAGGATAGCGCGATCGACCTGTGCTTGTCAATCACCTGGCGCTGAAACGAGGCGCTCTTCATCTACAGGGTCCTGCCGGCATGCCGGTAAAGGGGGGATCGCTGCCCGGCGTGGCCCCGAAGCCGATTGTGCTTCTGGCCGAAGACAACGCGGTCAATCAAAGAGTCGCCACACTGCAACTCGGGAAACTTGGGTTTGGAGTGGAGGTCGTGCAGGACGGCGAGGCCGCAGTGGCGGCTTACCAGGCGGCGCCGGAGCGCCATTGCGTCGTCTTAATGGACTGCCAGATGCCGGTATTGGACGGATTTGCGGCCACGGGTCGGATCCGGAGCTGGGAGACCGAGCGTGGCCTCGGTCAGCACATCCTGATTATCGCCATGACCGCCAACGCCATGGCCGGTGATCGTGAGATCTGTCTGGCGGCCGGCATGGACGACTACATCAGCAAGCCCGTCGGGCGGCGGGCGCTGCGCCGGGTGCTCGCCAGCAATCGGCTGCTCCGCGCGGACGAAGCGGCTGAGTCGGGCGCGCGCCTCGAGCGCGTTCAGTAAGGCAGGGGTCAGGGCAATCGCACCAAAAAAAGCCCGGGCCTGTTTGGCCGCCGATTTCGCGGATTGCGCGGATCGGTTGAGCGTTTCCACAATCCGCGTCATCCGCGCAATCCGCGGCAAAGGACTGCGATGCAAAATACGGTGCGGTCGTCCTGTCCGACCGGTCAGGGCTAACGCATCTAAAGTGAAACTGCACGCGTTTTGCCACGAATTTCGTGACTGCTCA
>WBZS01001095.1_pt1 | contig 24095 bp, 20 predicted proteins | sample 5204201 | NCBI WGS metagenome assembly WBZS01 (sample SAMN12344357, study PRJNA552823) | activated sludge metagenome | biome: Activated sludge suspended growth; feature: Nitrification reactor; material: Wastewater; isolation source: activated sludge from nitrification reactor of wastewater... | reverse complement strand
CACGGCGTTTTATTCGTTCCGCATGTACTTCCTGGTTTTCCACGGCAAGGAAAACTTCCACCACAAGCCATTTCCTGGCGAACACGACCACCATGACGACGGGCATGGAAGCCATGCGCATACGCCGCACGAGTCGCCCTGGGTGGTGACGCTGCCGCTGGTGCTGCTGGCGATTCCGTCGGTGGTCATCGGCTACATGACGATTGGCCCGATGCTGCACGGCGACTTTTTCAAGGACTCGATCTTCGTCAACGCCGAACTCCACCCGGCGATGCATGAGTTGGCGGCCGAGTTCCACGGTGCGGCGGCGATGGCGACGCACGCCTTTACCACGCTGCCGTTCATGCTCGCACTGGCCGGGGTGGTGCTGGCCGGCGTGTTCTATCTGGCAGCGCCGCAGATTCCGGCGGCGCTGGCGCGGGCACTGTCGCCACTGGTCCATGTGCTTGAGAACAAGTACTACATGGACTGGATCAACGAGAACATCATCGCCCGCGCCACACGTCTGGTCGGAATTGGCTTCTGGAAGGGTGGTGACCAGGGCGTGATCGACGGCGTGTTGATCAATGGCTCGGCGCGTTTGGTCGGGGCGATTGCGGGCGTGATTCGGCTCTTGCAGAGCGGCTACCTGTACTGGTATGCGCTGGCAATGATGCTGGGCGTGTTCGGCTTGCTGACCTGGAAGCTCTGGCCTGCGCTGATGGGCCTGACCGGCCTGGCTGGTCACTGATCGGCAGGGTCGGCGGAGAACAACAATGGGTTTCGGACTGTTGAGTCTTTCGATCTGGCTGCCAATCGCGTTTGGCGTGCTGTTGCTGGCCGTCGGCCGCGATGATTCCGCCGGCATGGTGCGCGGCATTGCGTTGTTTGGCGCGGTGCTGTCCTTCCTGGTCACCTTGCCGCTGATCAGCGGTTTTGACACCACCACCGCGGCACTGCAGTTCCAGGAGAACGTGCTGTGGATCGAGCGCTTCAATGTGCGCTACCACCTGGGTGTCGACGGCATTTCGGTGTGGTTCGTGCTGTTGACGGCACTGATCACCGTGATCGTCGTGCTGGCCGGCTGGGAAGTGATTCGTGACCGCGTGGCCCAGTACATGGGCGCCTTCCTGATTCTTTCCGGGCTGATGGTCGGCGTCTTCGCGGCCGCCGACGGTCTGCTGTTCTACGTTTTCTTCGAGGCCACGCTGATCCCGATGTACATCATCATCGGCGTTTGGGGTGGACCACGACGGGTGTACGCGGCGTTCAAGTTCTTCCTGTATACCCTGGCGGGCTCGCTGTTGATGCTGGTCGCGCTGCTGTACCTGTATGTCAAGTCGGGCGGCAGTTTCGACATCGCCACCTGGCACAGGCTGCCGCTGCCGATGCAGCCGCAGGCGCTGCTGTTCTTTGCCTTCTTTGCCGCGTTCTCGGTCAAGGTGCCGATGTGGCCGGTGCATACCTGGTTGCCCGATGCCCACGTCGAGGCGCCGACCGGTGGCTCGGTGGTGCTGGCGGCGATCATGCTGAAGCTGGGCGCCTATGGCTTTCTGCGCTTTTCCATGCCGATCGCGCCCGATGCGTCGCGTGAGTACGCCTGGTTCATCATCGCGCTGAGCCTGATTGCGGTGATCTACATCGGCCTGGTCGCCATCGTGCAGACCGACATGAAGAAGCTGGTCGCCTATTCGTCGATCGCGCACATGGGTTTCGTCACGCTGGGCTTTTTCATCTTCAGCGAACTGGGCGTCTCGGGCGGCCTGGTGCAGATGATCAGCCACGGCTTCATCTCCGGTGCGATGTTCCTGGCCATCGGGGTGCTGTACGACCGCGTGCACAGCCGTGACATCGCGGCCTACGGCGGCGTCGTCAACACCATGCCCAAGTTCGCCGCCTTCGCGCTGTTCTTCACGATGGCCAACTGCGGCCTGCCGGGCACCAGCGGCTTCATCGGTGAGTGGATGGTGATCCTGGGTACGGTCAAGGTCAGCTTCACGCTGGCGGCGCTGGCCGCCACGGCACTGATTCTGGGCGCGGCCTATTCGCTGTGGATGTACAAGCGGGTGTACTTCGGCGAGGTTGCCAATGACCATGTGCGCCATCTGACCGACTTGAGCGCGCGCGAGTTCTTCATCATGGCCGTGCTGGCCATCGCCACGCTGTGGATGGGCGTCTATCCCAAGCCGTTCACGGACGTGATGCATACCTCGGTCGGTGCGCTGCTGCAGCATGTGGCGCAGTCCAAGCTGGGTATGTAACCAGCGACGGCGCAGAGAACAACCATGAATTCAATGAACTGGCTTGTCGTCTATCCCGAGGCGCTGCTGCTGGGGATGGCCTGTCTGGTCGCGCTCCTCGACCTGTTCATCACCGATGAGCGCCGCCGTCCCACCTACTGGCTGACGATGTTCAGCCTGGCGGTGGTTGCGGCCATGCACCTGATGTACTTCAACGACGGGTCGACCTACTACGGCATGCAGCACCTGCTGGTGTCCGACCCGCTGGGCCACCTGCTGGCCTTTTTCGCCACCCTCGCGGTGATGGTGACGCTGGTCTATGCCCAGCCCTATATCGCCAGCCGCGACATGCTCAAGGGCGAGTTTTACTCGTTGTCGATGCTGTCGTTGCTGGGCATCGCGGTGATGGTGTCGGCAAACAACTTCCTGGTCATCTACCTGGGCCTGGAGTTGATGAGCCTGTCGCTGTATGCGCTGGTGGCGATGCGCCGTGACCACGGCATGTCGACCGAGGCGGCGATGAAGTATTTTGTGCTCGGCGCGCTGGCGTCGGGTTTCCTGCTCTATGGGCTGTCGATGATGTACGGCGCGACGCGCTCGCTTGACCTGCGCGGCGTGTTCGATGCCATCGGCACCGGCCACATCAACGCCACGGTGCTGACGCTGGGCGTGGTGTTTGTCGTCGCTGGCCTCGGTTTCAAGCTCGGCGTGGTGCCATTCCACATGTGGGTGCCCGACGTCTACCACGGCGCGCCGACCGCGGTCACCTTGCTGATTGGTGGCGCGCCCAAGCTGGCCGCCTTTGCGATCACCATTCGACTGTTGGTCGAGGGCATGCTGGGGCTGGCGGTCGACTGGCAGCAAATGCTGGTGGTGATGTCGGTCGCGTCGCTGGTGATCGGCAACCTGGCGGCCATCGCGCAGACCAACCTGAAGCGCATGCTCGCCTATTCAACGATATCGCAGATGGGGTTCATGCTGCTGGCGTTGACCGCCGGCGTGGTGCGCGGCAACACCTTGCTGGCTGGCAATGCCTATTCGTCGGCGATGTTCTACACCGTCGCCTATGTGATGACCACGCTCGGCACCTTCGGGCTGATCATGTATTTGTCGCGCGCCGGGTTTGAAAGCGAAGAAATCGCCGACATGGCCGGTCTGTCGCGCCGTGCGCCCTGGCTGGCCGGCGTGATGACCATCTTCATGTTCTCGCTGGCCGGCGTGCCGCCAATGGTTGGCTTTTACGCCAAGCTGGCGGTGCTGCAGGCGCTGGTCACCACCGGCTTGCCGTTTTACATCGGGCTGGCGGTGGTCGCGGTGCTGCTGTCGCTGGTTGGCGCCTTCTATTACCTGCGGGTCGTGAAGGTGATGTACTTTGACGAGCCTCCCCAGCACCTGTCGGTGGCCGTGCCGGCGCACGGCGGTGGCGTGTCGGCGATGCTCGCACTCAACGGGCTGGCGGTGCTGGGCTTCGGCCTGCTGCCCGGCGGCCTGATGGCGATGTGCCGCGACGCGGTGCTGCGCGCGCTCGCCACCTGACGATTCGACGCGCAGGTGGGCGCCAACGCCCCGGCCTGGGGCTTGCTGCTGGTCGGTCTGATCGCGGCCAACCTGCCGTTTTTCAATCAGCGGGTGCTGTTGTTCGGGCCGCGGCGACCGAGCAAGGCTATCGGCTGGCGCCTGCTGGAGCTGCTGTTGCTGACGGCTGCCGTGGTTGGCCTGGGCATGCTGATCGAAGCCAGGCTGGGCCAGCGCTCGGCGCAAGGTTGGGAGTTTTATGTCGTCGTCGTCTGTTTGATGCTGACGTTTGCATTCCCTGGATTTGTCTGGCGCCATTTGCGGCGACACCACGTTGAAACCCTCTGAACCGCCAGCCATCGACGCCCACCTGATCGAACGCCATGTCAGCGGCGAACAGGTATTCAAAGGCAAGCTGCTCGACGTGCGCCGAGACACCATCGCGCTGCCCGATGGCGCGACCGCGACGCGCGAGTACATCGTCCACCCCGGCGCGGTGATGGTGGTGCCGATACTGGACGATGGCCGGCTGGTGCTTGAGCGCCAGTTCCGCTACCCGCTCGGTCGTGTGCTGTGGGAGTTTCCGGCCGGCAAGATCGACCCTGGCGAAACCGTGTTGCGCTGCGCCCAGCGCGAACTGGCCGAGGAAACCGGTTGGCGCGCACGCGAGTGGGCGCGTGCCTGCGTGTTGCATAACGCCTGCGCGTACAGCACAGAAGGTATCGAGATCTGGTTCGCGCGCGGCTTGCAGCCGGGTGCTCAGCGGCTGGACCATGGCGAGTTGATTGACACCGTGTTGATGACCGAGGCCGAGCTGGACGCACGCGCGGCCAGCGGCGAGGTGACCGACGCCAAGACCTTGATCGGCCTGCAATGGCTGCAAAAGTGGCGGCTGGGCCACTGGTCGCTGGATTGGCAGACGGTGGACTGCTGACCAAAACCGTTTTGGCTTGCGCCCCGCCCCGCTGTGAAGATGTCGCGGCGGGATAATCGCTTGATGAAGGTGTTGAACCTGTGCTGCGCCAGCGGCCACGGCTTTGAGGGCTGGTTCGCCTCGGAAGCGGATTTCCAGGCGCAGTCGGCCAGCGGCCTGGTGGTTTGTCCGGTCTGCGGCGAAGTGCAGATTGCCAAGCTGCCCAGCGCGCCGCGGCTGAACCTGTCGGGCGCCTCGGCGCCCGCGTCCGCGCCTGCCGAGGCGGCTGCGGCGTCGACCTCGGCGGTCGCCGCGGCGCCCGAACTGCCGCCCGCGCTGCGCGAAATGCGCGCCATGTGGGACGCCGCGGTGCGCCACGTGGTGGCCAATACCGAAGACGTCGGCGAGCGCTTTGCCGAGGAAGCGCGTCGCATCCACTACGGCGAGGCGGCCAACCGCGGCATCCGCGGCCAGGCCAGTTCGGCCGAGCGCGAGGCCTTGGCGGACGAGGGCATCGAGGTCATGTCGCTGCCGATTCCGCACCCACCCACGGGCCGCCTGCAATAGCCGGGTGCGTTGGGCGCGTTTACAGCACCCGCCCCGGATTCAATACGCCCTGCGGGTCCAGCGCCTGCTTGATCGCGCGCATCAGCGCCACCGCCACCGGTGACTTGCGCCGGGCCAACTCGTCGCGCTTGAGCGCGCCTATGCCGTGCTCGGCCGAGAACGAGCCGCCGAGCGCCTGCACGTCGTCGAACACCAGCGCGTTGACCGCCGCCTCGTTGGCGTCAAGAAACGCCTGCGCGTCGCTGCCGACCGGCGCCTGCAGGTTGTAGTGCAGGTTGCCGTCGCCCAGGTGGCCGAAGTTGACCAGCCGTGCGCCGGGAAACGCCCGCGCCAGCCGCTCGCCGTTGCGGGCACAAAAGCCGGCCATTGCCGACACCGGCAGCGCGATGTCGTGCTTGATGTTCAGCCCTTCCTCACTTTGCGCCAGCGGAATCGATTCGCGCAAGTGCCACATCGCGGCCGACTGCGCCAGGCTCTCGGCCAGCGCCGCGTCGCCGATCAGGCCGGCGTCAAGCGCCGCGGCCAGCAAGGCCTCAAAGCGCTGGCCGGCCGTGGCGGCGTCCACCGCGTCGGCGTACTCCAGCAGCACGGTCCACGGCGCCGCCGGCAGGGGCTGGCGCAACTGCGCAAAGTGCTGGCCCACCAGTTGCAGCGACCAGCGGTTCATGACCTCGAAGCCGGTCAGCCCGGCGTCGAGCTTCTCCCGTGCCAACGCCAGCAGCGCGACACACTGTTCGACGCTGTCGGTGGTCGCCAGCGCGGTCAGCGTCGACGCCGGCCGTGGGTGCAGCTTCAGCGTCGCCGCGGTGATCACGCCCAGCGTGCCCTCGCTGCCGATGAACAGGTCGCGCAGGTCGTAGCCGGTGTTGTCCTTGCGCAGGCCCGACAAGCCGTCCCAGACTTCGCCGGCGGCGGTCACCACCTCCAGCCCGAGGCACAGTTCGCGCGCGTTGCCGTAGCGCAGCACCTGGGTGCCGCCGGCATTGCTGGCCAGGTTGCCGCCTATCGTGCAACTGCCCTCGGCAGCCAGGCTGAGAGGGAACAGCAGGCCGGCGTCGGCGGCGGCCGCCTGCACCGCCTGCAGCACCATGCCGGCTTCGACCGTGATGGTCAGGTTGTCACGGTCGATGGCGCGCAGGCGCTTCAAGCGCTGCAGGCTCAGCAACACCTGGTCGCCGCTGGCGTCGGGCACGCCGCCACCAACCAAGCCGGTGTTGCCGCCCTGCGGCACCACGGAAACGCCATGCGCCGCGCACAGCCGCAGCAGCGCCGCCACCTGCGCGGTGTCGGCCGGCCGCACCACCGCCAGCGCGCGGCCGTGCCAGCGCTTGCGCCAATCGACCTCATACGCCGCCAGGCCGGTGCCGGTCAGTACCTGGGCCTCGCCCAGCAGTTGCCGCAGCGCGCCCAGCAGTGCGCTGCGGTCGGTGGCCCGCGTGCTCATCGACCGACCTTCATGGCCGCGCCGCCTTGTGCCGCAGCCGCCAGCGCACATGCAGACTGCATGCTGCAAACAGCAGCAGACACAGCAGCGCCTGCGAAAGCGCCAGCCAGCGCACGGCCGAGCCGCCTTGCGCCGGGCCGTTGATGCGCACCGCCGCCTCGACCACGTACAGCCACAGCATCAGGCTCAGCCAGCGGTAGGTGTAGAGCCGGTACTTCAGCAGCCCCGGCAGCGGCAGCAGCAGCGGCAGCACCTTCAGCACCAGGGTGCGCTGGCCGGTCGGCGCCAGCCACAGCTCCCACGCCAGGTCCAGTGCAATCAGCGCCAGCAGTGCAGCCACCGCCAGCGCGCGTGTGCTGCGCAGCGCCGGCGAAGGCAAGGTCGGCGCCAGTGCGCCGGCGGGCAGGGCAGGGGTGGGCAACACGGCTGGCATGATATTCGGATGGTTTCTACGCCCAGCACGCCTTCGGCCTGGCGCCGTGGCCCCGCCCATGCGGTGGCCGCGCTGATCGCGCAAGCCACCGATGTGCTCGCGCACTGGCCGTGGCTCGACACGCTGCGCACGCTGCGCCAGCGCTTTCGCGACGACCACCTGGGCGTCACCGCGGCCAGCCTGACCTTCACCACCTTGATCAGCCTGGTGCCGGCGATGACGGTGATGCTGGCGCTGTTCACCGCCTTTCCCATCTTCAGCCGCTTCCAGCAGGCGCTGCAGCAGTACTTTTTGCGCGGGCTGGCGCCCGAGACCATAGCCCGGCCGGTGATGCAGGCGTTGACCCAATTTGCAAGCAACGCCGGGCAACTGGGCAGCGCCGGCGTGGTGGTGTTGCTGCTGACCGCGTTGTCGATGGTCTTCACCATTGACCGCACGCTCAATGGCATCTGGCGCGTGCCTAAGCGCCGCCCGTTGGCGCAGCGCGTGCTGCTGTACTGGTCGGCACTGACGCTGGGCCCGCTGCTGCTCGGCGCCAGCCTGTCGCTGACCTCGTATGCGCTGTCGGCGTCGCGCGGCTTTGTCGCCGAACTGCCGGGCGGACTGGGACTGGTGCTGCGCCTGCTGGAAGGTGCGCTGCTGGCCAGTGGCGCCGCGGCGGTGTTCCGCTACGTGCCCAATACCGCGGTGCGCTGGCGCCACGCCTGGGCCGGCGGCGTGTTCGTCGCGCTGGCCTTTGAGCTGGCCAAGCGCGCCCTGGCCTGGTATGTGGCCAAGGTGCCGACGTACTCGGTGGTCTATGGCGCGTTTGCCACGCTGCCGATCCTGTTGCTGTGGATTTACCTGGTGTGGGTCATCGTGCTGCTTGGCGCGGTGATCGCCGCCTATGCGCCGACCTTGGCGCTGCACGTGGCGCGCCTGCCTGACCGGCCGGGCGAAAAATTCGCGCTCGCGCTGGCCTTGCTGGCGCGGCTGGCGCAGGTGCGTGCGGCCGGTGCGGTCGGCCTGCGCAGTGTTGAACTGGCCGCCGCGGTGCGGGTTGATCCGCTGCAGGTTGCCCAGGTGCTGGAAGTGCTGTCCAGCCTGGGCTTGGCCGGTCGCCTGGCCGAGGCGGACGATCCGCGCTGGCTGCTTCTGGTCGCGCCCGAACAAACCGCGGCGCAACCGCTGGTCGATGCCTTGCTGCTCGGCGATCGGCGCCACAGCGCGGCGTTCCGTGGCCGCGTTGGGCTAGACCGGGCCAGGCTGGCCGAGCTGCTGCCGTTGCCGGCCGACGTTTCACCTGCTGATGTTGCCAAGGAGCTGCGCCCATGACCGCGATGCCCAAAGTCGCCGTGCGCCCCGCCGCCACCACCTTGATCTTGCGCGACGGCCCGTCCGGCGTCGAAGTGCTGATGGTTCGTCGTTCGCCGCAGGCCAGCTTCATGCCCGGGGCCTATGTGTTCCCCGGCGGCGCGGTTGACCCGTGCGACGGCGACGCCGCGCACCTGGCGGTGTGCGACGAATCGGCGCAACGGCTGGCGCGGCGCATCGGCGCGGTGACCGAGGTCGGCCAGCAGGCGCCGGCGTTTGCGGTCGCCGCGCTGCGCGAATGCTTCGAGGAGTGCGGCCTGTGGCTGGTCGGCCTGGCCACACCAGCGCCGGCGCCCGGCTGGAACGCGCTGCGTGGCCGCCTGAGCGCCGGCGTGCCGCTGGCCGACATTGCCGCCGCGCACGGGCTCAGGCTGGCCACCTCGGCGCTGCAGCCTTGGAGCCACTGGGTCACGCCGGTCGGGCTGCCGAAGCGTTTTGACACGCTGTTCTTCGTCTGCCGGGCGCCGGCCGGGCAGGACGCGGAAGTCGATGCCGGCGAAACCACTGCGCTGGCCTGGGTCCACCCGCCGGCGGCGCTGGCCGAACACGCGGCCGGCGGCTTTCCGATGGAATTCGCGACGCTGCGCACGGTGCAGTCGCTGCTGCCCTTTGCCGAGGCCCGCGGCGGCGTTGACGCGCTGCTGGCGCACGCCGCCGGCCTGACCCGTTTGCCGCCGCTGCAGCCGCGCCTGCAACGCCGCGCCGATGGCCGCATCCAGGCCATCTTGCTGCCCGGCGAGCCGGGCTACGACGCGGCGGGGGAGGGCGTTTGACCGAAGCCACGCGGCGCGCGCCGCCCGTCGACGCCAGCCGCCCCGCGCCGCGCCGCGCCCCGCCGCCGCGCGCGGCGACGCCGATTCCACCCATCCACTACCCCGAGGCGCTGCCGGTGTCGGCGCGCCGCGACGAGATCGCGCGCGCCATCGCCGCGCACCAGGTGGTCATCGTCTGCGGCGAAACCGGCTCGGGCAAGACCACGCAGTTGCCCAAGATCGCGCTTGAACTCGGCCGCGGGCTGGGCGCTGGCGGCCACGGCGTGATCGGCCACACCCAGCCGCGCCGGCTGGCCGCAACCAGCGTCGCCAAGCGCATTGCCGACGAACTGGGCTCGCCGCTGGGCGAGGTGGTCGGCTACAAGGTGCGCTTTCAGGACCGGCTGCAGCCCGGCGCCTCGGTCAAGCTGATGACCGACGGCATCCTGCTCGCCGAGACCCAGGGCGACCCCGAGCTGCGCCATTACGACACGCTGATCATCGACGAGGCGCACGAGCGCAGCCTGAACATCGATTTCCTGCTCGGCTACCTGAAGCAGTTGCTGCCGCGGCGGCCCGACTTGAAGCTCATCGTCACCTCGGCGACCATCGACGCCGAGCGCTTTGCCCAGCACTTTGCCTCGGCCGCCGGCGCGGCGCCGGTGATCCAGGTCTCGGGCCGGCTGTACCCGGTCGAGCAGCGCTGGCGGCCGTTTGAAGAAGCGCGCGACTATGGGCTGGACGAGGCGATCGCCGACGCGGTCGACGAGCTGTGGCGCGAGGGCGCCGGCGACATCCTGGTCTTCTTGCCCGGCGAGCGCGAAATCCGCGACGCCGCCGACCACCTGCACCAGCACCTGGCGCGCCAGCACAAGCAGCGCGGCGGCCCGGTGGCCGAAATCCTGCCGCTGTTCGCGCGCCTGTCGCAGGCCGAGCAGGACCGGGTGTTCTCGGCCAGCAACGGCCGCCGCGTGGTGCTGGCCACCAACGTCGCCGAAACCTCGCTCACCGTGCCCGGCATCCGCTTTGTCGTCGACAGCGGGCTGGCGCGGGTCAAGCGCTACAGCTTTCGCAACAAGGTCGAGCAACTGCAAGTCGAGGCGATCAGCCAGGCCGCGGCCAACCAGCGCGCCGGGCGCTGCGGCCGGGTCGCCGACGGCATTTGCATCCGGCTCTACGCCGAGCCGGACTTTGCCGGCCGGCCGCGCTTCACCGACCCGGAAATCCTGCGTTCTTCGCTGGCCGGCGTGATCCTGCGCATGAAAAGCCTGCGCCTGGGCGCGGTCGAGCAGTTTCCGTTCATCGAGCCGCCGCGGCCGAAGGCGATTGCCGACGGCTACGCGCTGCTGGGCGAGCTGAACGCGGTCGACGACGACAACGCGCTGACCCGCATCGGCCACGAGCTGGCCCGGCTGCCGCTGGACCCGCGCGTCGGCCGCATGATTCTTGAAGCGCGCGAACGCCAGGCGCTGGCCGAGGTGCTGGTGATCGCCAGCGCGCTGTCGGTGCAGGACGTGCGCGACCGGCCGCTCGATGCACAACAGGCGGCCGACGAAAAGCACAAACCCTTCGACGACGAGCGCAGCGAGTTCAGCGGCCTGCTCAAACTCTGGGCCTGGATCGAGGCCGGCCGCGGCCACGCGCTGCCGACCGCCGCGCCGCCCGCCACCCCGGCCAGCGCCGGCATGCCGGCGCCGCCGCGCGCCGCCGCGGCCGCCCAGGCCAGCGCGGCACGCGCACGGCCGGCCAACGCCAGCGCCGCCGCGGCGCCGGCCGCGCACAAGCTCAGCCACCGCCAGCAGGAACAGCGGCTGCGCGCGCAGTTCATCAACCCGCGCCGGGTGCGCGAGTGGCGCGACATCCACAGCCAATTGCAAACCGTGGTCGCCGAGCACGGCTGGCGCATCAACACCCAGCCGGCGACCTACGAACAACTGCACCTGTCGCTGCTGGCCGGGCTGCTCGGCAACATCGGCTGCAAGGCCGACGACGACGACTGGTACCTGGGCGCGCGCGGCATCAAGTTCTGGCGCCACCCGGGCGCCAACCTGAGCAAGAAGCCCGGCCGCTGGGTGATGGCCGCCGAGCTGGTCGAGACCACCCGGCTGTTTGGGCGCGGCCTGGCCCACATCGACCCGGCCTGGCTGCCGGCGGTTGCCGGCCACCTGCTCAAAACACAACTGCTTGACCCGCACTGGGAGAAAAAGGCCGCCGAGGTGGTGGCGCTGGAACGCGCGACGCTGTACGGCATCCTCGTCTACAGCAACCGGCGGGTGAACTTTGGCCGCATCGACCCGCGCGCGGCGCGCGAGCTGTTCATCCGCGAGGCGCTGGTCGCCGGCGACTGGGACACCCGGCTGGCCTTTGCCGCGCACAACCGCAGGCTGCTGGCGCAGGTCGAGGAGCTGGAGCACAAAAGCCGGCGCCAGGACGTGTTGGTCGATGATGAACTGATTTACGCCTTTTACGACGCCAAGCTGCCGGCCGACGTCTGCTCCGGCGCCAGCCTGGAACGCTGGCTGCGCGACGAAACCCGGCGCAACCCCAAGGCGCTGCAACTCAGCCGCGACGAGTTGATGCGCCACGAAGCCGCCGGCATCACCGGCGCGGCGTTTCCGAAGCTGCTGCGGCTGGGCGGTGTCGACTGCGCGGCGGTCTATCTGCACGACCCGGGCGACGCCCGCGACGGCGTGACCGTCACGGTGCCGATCTACGCGCTGAACCAGGTCAGCGACGAGCGCTGCGAGTGGCTGGTGCCCGGCATGCTGGCGGCCAAGGTCGGCGCGCTGCTCAAGTGCCTGCACCAGAAGCCGCGCGCGCGGCTGCAGCCGCTGGCCGAATTCATTGAAGGCTTTGTCGCCGCCACGCCATTCGGCGACGGCTCGCTGCTGGAAGTGCTGCGCCAGGCGGTGTGCGCGCGCAGCCAGTTGCCGGTGCAGCGCAACGACTTCAAGCTCGAACTGCTGCCGCCGCACCTGCTGATGAACCTGCGCGTGGTCGACGAGCACGGCCGCCAGCTCGGCATGGGCCGTCACCTGGCGGCGCTGAAGGCCGAGCTTGGCGGCCAGGCGCGCAGCGCCTTCCAGGCCCTGGCCGGGCTGACGCTGGCCGCGACAACCACGTCGGCCGCGCCGGCGGTTGCGGCCGCGCCGGTGGCCACGGCGCCGCAGGCAGCGCGCAAGGCGGCATCGCCCGCGGCGCGCGATCAGGCGGCCCAGCGCGCGGCCGCGGCGGCGGCTGCTGAACCGGCCGAATCGCCCGTCGCCCCAGCCAGCGCCTATACCGGCTGGACCTTTGGCACGCTGCCCGAGCTGATGGAAATCCGCCAGGGCGGGCAGACGTTGGTCGGCTTTCCGGCCCTGGTCGACAAGGGAACGCATGTCGAGATCGAGGTCTTTGACGAACCCACCGCGGCGGCGGCACGCCACCGCGCAGGCCTGCGCCGGCTGGTCGCGCTGGCGGTCAAGGAGCCGGTCAAGCACCTGGCGCGCGGCCTGCCCGACTTCACCCGCATCGCCGCCGCCTACCTGCCATTGGGCACGGCCGAAGAGCTGAAGCAGCAAATCATCGACCTGGCGCTGGACCGCGCCTTTCTGTCCGACCCGTTGCCCACCGACGCGGCGGCGTTTGACGCCCGCATCGCCGAGGGCCGTGGCCGGCTCGGGCTGATCGCGCAGGAGCTGACACGCAGCGCCGGCGCGGTGCTGGCCGGCTTTGCTGCCGCGCAGCGCAAGCTCAAGGATGCGCGGCCGCCGAAAGAGGTGGCCGACGACATTGCCGCGCAACTGCAGCGGCTGGTGGCCAAGGACTTTTTGACCGCCACGCCCTACGCCCAGCTCCAGCACCTGCCGCGTTATCTGGAAGCCATCGTGCGCCGGCTCGACAAGCTGCGCAGCGACCCGGCGCGCGACGCCGCGCGGCTGGCCGAATTGCGGCCGCTGGAGCAGCGCTGGCTGCGCCGCGTCGCCGAGCGGCGCGGCGCGCCGGACGCGCGGCTGGAGGACTACCGCTGGCTGCTCGAGGAGTTGCGCGTGGGCCTGTTCGCGCAGGAGTTGCGCACGCCGCAGCCGGTCAGCGTCAAGCGGCTGGACAAGGCCTGGCAGGCCATGGGTTGACGGGCGTTGACCGCCGTCGGTCGCCGTGGCGCGCGGCGCGACTACAGTTGCACCCGCCCGCCGCGCGGTGTGGTCGGGCGCAAGGACTCAGGAGTCAGCCACCATGATGCACTTACTCGGGACGCTGGTCGTCGGCTTTGTTGTTGGCCTTATTGCGCGGGCCATCATGCCCGGCACACAGGCGGTGGGCGTGTTCATGACCGCCATTCTTGGCGTGGTCGGCGCGGTCGTCGCCGGTTTTCTCGGCCAGGCCCTGGGCCTGTACCAGGCCGGCCAGCCGATTGGCTGGATCGCCTCGGTGATCGGCGCGATCCTGGTGTTGTTCATCTACGGCAAGGTCAGCGGCGGGTCGCGCTGAAGGCCGTCAAGCCATGTGATCAACAACGGGGCCTGCGGGCCCCGTTGTCGTTGCTGCGGCGCGCCGACGGCGCCTTGCGTTGTGCACCACCGGATCGCGGGGTGAAGGCGGGCCGCCACCGGGCAGTGGACGCATTAGTGCACACCTCGAATCGGCAGTAGGATTGCCAAAATCGATAAACAAAGTAACAAAACGTGTAAAATTCAGTTCGTCACTTAGGGTGTACCGACTGAATTTTGGCGGTGCAGTGGATTGTCTTGAAATGTTTTGCCGCTTTAGCCGGCAACAATTCAAATTTCCGGCAATAGATGCAGAGTTGAACGTGTTGCAGCGGCCCGCCATCGAATGCAGAGCGCCGTGTGCGGCGACGGCGCAACGCCGCCCCGCGCTGCAAGCGGTTGTGGCGCTGGCATGCATGCCAAACGCTGCGCAGGCCGCCGTTGCCGCCGCCCCGTCCGCGGCCTGGCTCGCCGGGCTGCAATGGTTGCCGCGCATCGCCTTGCTGTTGTTGCTGACGCTGCTGGCCGCGCACGCGCTGCGTCAGGCGGGGCTGACGCTTGGCCGGTTGTTTGGCGCGCGGCCGCAGGCCTGGGCCGGGCTGGTCAGTGCCGACTGGCCGACGGTGACCGTGCTGGTGGCCGCGCACAACCAGGCGGCGGCGGTCGATACCTGCTTGCGGGCGCTGCTGGCGTCCGACTACCCACCGCAGCGCCTGCTGCTGATGCCTGTAAATGACCGCTCGACCGACCGCACGCGGGCAGCGATAGACGCCTGCGCGGCGCTGCACCCGGAGCGGGTCTGGCCGTTTCATCGCGTCAGCGGCGGACACGGCAGCGCCGACGCGCTGGACGACGCGCTGGCGCTGGTTGGCACCGATTTCGCGCTGGTTCTGGATGCGGCGCACCAGCCGTCGCCGGGGCTGATCAAGCGCATGATTGCGCCGTTTGCCGACGCCGAGGTCGGCGCCGTGGTCGGGCGCACCCTGTTGCAGACCGCCCCCGAGCGGCTGCAATGCCGGCTGGCCAGCCTGGAAAACGCCGGCGCCGGCCTGAACGCGCGCCGCTTCGGCAACCGCCTGGGCTGGAACGTGGGCGGCGTTGACGCGCCTTATGGCCTGCGCCTGACCGCGCTGCGCGCCACGGCGGCCGACGGCGGGCAGCGGCTGTCGGTGGGCGCGGCCGATTTTGGTCTGCGTCTGCTGTGCTCGGGCTGGCGCATGGTGTACGCCAGCCGGGCCGAATGTGCCGCCATGCCGCCGCCGCGCGACGCGGCCTGGTCTGCGCAGCAGTTCCGTTCGGCCAGCCTGGCCGGCCACCGTGCGCTGGCGCGCCAATGGCTGGCACTGTGGCGCGCGCCGGGCCTGTCGGTGGTGCAGCGGCTCGGCGGCCTGCTGCAAGCGCTTGAGTACCTGGTGCCGCTGTTGCTGCTGGCCGCCGGCGCATTGACGCTGCTGTGCTACCTGACGCTGCCCATCGACGCCAGCGCGGCGCTGCTGGTGCTGGTGGTGGCCATCGGGCACGGCAAACCCGGCGGGTTCGCCTCGTTTTTTGACCTGTCCGCCGCTGCCCACCTGGACCGCGCGGGGCGCCGGGTTCGGCTGGTGGCGTTTGGCTGGATGGGTGGGTTCGGCCGCGCGGTCGAGCAACTGCATGCGCTGCTGTTCCCGGCGGCCAGTGCGCCATCCACATCGCCCGCGGAATCGGGTCTGGACACGCCGGCGTCGACAACGCCTGCGCACCCTTCGGTACGGTGATGGCTCTGACGTTGGTGGCATGGCTGGCCGCGGTGGTGCTGGCGGGGTTGACGCTGGCGCTGCTGCTGGCGCCGTGGTGGCCGGCGCTGGCCGAGTGGCGCCGACCGACCGATCTTGCCCCGTTGCCGATGGATCCGGCCGATGGGCTGGACGCGGACTTTCTGGCCACCCGCTTTTCCGCCCAACTGACCGACGCGCTGCGCCGTCAGCAACGGCGCATTGGGCGCTCGCGGCTGGCGTCGGCGCCGGACGCCAGGACCAGCGCCGGCGCCTGGCCGCTCAAGTTGCGCGAGCGGCGCAGCGGGCTGACACGGCGCGTCTGGCACGGCAACGGCGACCTGCAACTGCCGGCAGGCATCAACTGTCTGGCTGAAGTGGCCGCCCCCGGCCGCATCGACACCGCCGCCGGCCGGGCCTACCGTGCGCTGTGGTCCGGCACGGTCCTGAACCTGGCCGCCAATGGCGCCTTGTTGCGCTGGGCGCATGCGCGCCAGATCGAAGTCGCCGCCGGCTGCCGGCTGGCCGGGCGCGTCACCGCCGAAGTCAGCATCACCGTGTGGGGCCGGGCGCTGTTCACGCGGCTGCATGCGCCGCTGATCTGCTTTGCCATCTGGCCCGACGCGGTGCCGCCGATCGCGCAGCCGCGGCGCCGGCCGCTGGCCGGCGACCTGCCGGCGCCGGTGGTCTGGGACCACGGCGCTGGCCGCGGCGTCTGCCAGGGCTCGCTTGGCGTTCCCGAATGGAGCGCCTGGCGCGGCGACCTGGTCTGCCACGGCCATTTGGCGCTCGGCGCGGGGTGCATTGCCGACGGCAGCCTGAAGGCCGGTGGCGAGCTCTGGCTGGGCCCGCATGGCCGGGTCGGCGGCAGCCTGGTGGCGCGTGGCCGGGTGGTGTTGGCCGAGCGCTGCCATGTCGCCGGCTCGGTGCTGTCCGACCACGGCGTGGTGCTGGGTGCCGGCTGCGTCATCGGCCAGCCCGACCGGCCGGCGAGTGTGTGCGCACCGCGCATCGAGGTCGGCGCCGGGGTGGTCGTCTACGGCACGCTGTGGGCCACCGAGCGCGGCGAGTCGCGTCACGACAACCCGGCGCGCGTCGATGTGCTGCCGCCCAGTCCGGTGGCCGACGTGGTGGTCGACTCGGCAGGCGAGGGCAGCTCGGCGCCGCCGTCTGCGGCATCGCTGTCGGCGGCGTGATGGGCGTCGGTGGCCTGATGGGAGTCAACCTGCCGCGCCGCGCTGGCTGGCGCGACGACCCGGCGCCGTCGGAGGTCTGGCCGACCTCCGATCCGGCGTGGGCCGGTGCCGGGGCGGCCCAGGATGAGCCGCCGTCGCGGCCGAGTACCAACCGGGCATCGGTATGGCCGGCACTGCCGCCGCTGCCGATGTTTGCATCGGCGCTGTCGCAGCCGGCCGTCCCGCCCGACAGCGCAACGCCGTCACAACGTCCCGCGCCTGAAGCGTTGCCGCATTCGACGCCGCCTTCGGCACGCGCGCTGATGCACCTGCGCCGGCGGGGCCACCGGGGTGGCGCGATCCGGCCGCACCGCGCGCTGTGGCATGTCGAGCTGCCGGCCGGCCGCGTGGCCGGCGCGCTGGCGCTGGCGCTGGCCTGGAGCCTGGCGCTGATGGCGCTGCGGCCGCTGCTGTCGCAGGCCTGGTCGGCGCTGATGCTTGGCATGCTGCAGCCACTGGCGCTGCCCGGCCGCTTTGCGCCCGCGCCGGATTCGCCGCCGGCCGACGCGGCGCGGTGGCTGCACAGTCCGCAGGCGCTGGTCGACTGGCTGGCCAGCACACCCTGGGCCATGCCGGTGCCGCAACTGGCGCTGCAGTTGCCGGCCACGGGCACGCCGGCGCTGGCCGCCTACGCCGTGCTGGTGCTGCTGGCCTGGCTGGTCGCCGGGCGCTTGCCGCAGGCGCTGCGCGCGCTGGCCGATTTGCTGCGCCTGGTGGCGCTGGTGCTGATGGCGACGCTGGCCGTGCTCGCCGTGTCGGCCGACGGGCTGGCGCACGGCGCGGCCGAGCATCTTGGCGGTGGCCTGCGCCAGATGTGGTGGCTGATGCTGGCCACGCCGTGGCTGCATCTGGTCATCCACTACCTGCTGCCCTGGCGCTGGCGCGACCGGCTGGCGCTGACCGCAATGACCCTGGCCTGGCTGGCGCTGTTGGCGCCTCTGCTCTACACCAGCCACGCGCTGGCGCTGGCGCTGCTGGGCAGTGCGGTGCTGCCGTTGCTGCACCTGCTCGGCGGCCTGCTGCCGGCCCTGGCCGGCGTGGTGGCGCTGTACACCTGGGCGATGGGCTGGGCAGCCGCGCGCACCGACCACGACCCGCGCTGAGCGCGCCGCCGCGCCGTCACTTCAGCCGGCAAAGCGCTCCAGCACGCCCGCGTCGAGCCGGTTGGCGCCGCGTCCCGAGGCGCCGGCCAGCGCCACCGCCGGCCGCGCCTGCAGCATGCGCACAAAGGCCTGCCGCACCGCGGCGGCGCCGGTGGCGCGCAGCCGGCCAAGCTGCTCGGCGCGCGAGCGCACGCGGCCAATCGCAAACAAATCCTGCGCCGCGTCTTCCAGGCGCCGGAAGGGCCGCTCCTGCGCCGCCAGGCTGCGCACCGCCAATTGGTTGTGCGCGCGTTCCAGGTCGATGCGGCCGGTGCGCGCGGTCTGCGCTCGCAACAGCGCGGCAATTTCGGTGAACAGCTCGTCGAGTTTGTCGGCACCGGTCGAGGCCTCGATCACGAACTGGCCCTGGCCGACCATCACGTCGGCCGAGCACGCCGCGTAGTACACCAGCGCGCGGCGCTCGCGAATCGCGTCCATCAGCGGCGAACTCATGCCCTCGCCGAACAGCGCCGCCGCCACCACGCCCGCGGCGTGGTCTTCCTCCAGCGCGGGAATTGGAAAGCCCAGCACCACCTGCACCTGGCTTGACCCACTCTGGCGCCGGCTGGCAAAGCCGCCTATCCATTGCGGCGGTGGCAGCAGGTTGGGCTGGCCGGCCGGCATGCCGCCAAACGCGGCGTCGGCGGCGGCGACGATGCGCGCGGTGTCAATCCGCCCGGCCACCGCCACCACGGTGTTGCTGCCGGTGTATTGCCGCTGCACGTAGGCCAGCAGGTCGTCGCGGCCCAGCCGCTCGATGTTGGCGCGGCGACCGATCACCGGCTGCGCCGACGGGCTCTGGCCCCAGCAGCAGCGGTCAAACAGCGTGAAGGCGGTGTTCACCGGGTCGTCCTCGACCTCGGTCAGTTCGTGCAGCACCACCTGGCGCTCGCGCTCCAGCTCGTCGGCCGGGAACACGCTGTGGCGCACGATGTCGGCCAGCATCTCCAGCAACACCCCGGCGTGCTCGGCAAGCCCGCGCATGTGAAAGGCGGTGTGGTCGCGGTCGGTGTGGGCGTTGACTTCGGCGCCCAGGCGCTCGGCGTCCAGATTGATGCGCTGGCAACTGCGGCTGGTCGTGCCCTTGAACGCCATGTGTTCGACCAGGTGGCTGATGCCGTTTTCGCGCCGGCTCTCGTGGCGGCTGCCGCTGCGCACGAAGACGCTGGCACACACGCTGTCGGCGTGCGGCATTTCAATGCACACCACGCGCACGCCGTTGGCCAGGCGGTGCACCGTGGTGTCGGTGTCGGGGGCAGGGGGGTGGGGGGTCAATGCGGCTCGATGGCGGACGGGCGCGCATCTTATGCGGCAGCCAGTCGCGGCGCGCGCCGTCGCCGGCCGTCAGCCGCAACCCGCGTGGCTGCGAGCCGCGCGCTTCAAGCCGGCGTGGCTGCGCTGGCCTGGCCCGGTGCTTCGGCCGCCGGCGTGCAAGACGCACCGCCGCAGCCGCTGATCGGTGCCGCGTCGCCGGGGCGCGGCGCGGCATGCTGGCCGCTGGCCGGGTCAAAGCGCTGTTCGGCCATGGTCTCGGCCAGGGCGGCGTCCATCATCTGCGCGTGCATCGGAAACCACTGCGCCAGCTCGTCAATTGCCGCGCGCAGCGGCTCGAAGTCGGGCTGCTCGGCCAAGGCGGCGCGGCGGCCGCATTCGCGCATGATGTCGAGCACGATCTGGTGCTGGCGCTGGTGGCAGTTGTCGGGCGTAAAGCCCAGCGCCGCCATCCAGCGTTCTTCCTGCGCAAAGTGGGCATCGGTGTGTTCGACCAGGGCCGCCCAGCGCGCCAGCAGCGCCGGTTCATCCTGCACGGCGGCGTCGCACTGCGCCAGCAGCGTGACGAACTCTTGGTGCGTGGCGTCCATCAGCGGCTGGTTCAGCGCCAGCTTGTCGGTCCAGGTCAGGGCGGTCATTGTCGGCGTGGGCTAAGTGTTTGGGCGCGGGCACAGCCGGGTCGGCCGTGGCGGGCGAAAAAGCTGCCAGCCTATCAGGCGGCGCAAGGCGCTCCGTTGCACTCGGTCAAAGGTGACGCCGTGGCTCGGGCGGTGGCGGCGGCCGGGGCGTCCGTCGTCCGAGCGACGCTTGGCGGCGGGCAGGCGGGCACAATCGCGCACCATGCACAGCATGCGAATGCGCTGGAAGTCGGGCCTGACGGCAGCGCTGTTGACCGGCTGTGCGGCGCTGCTCGGATGCGCGTCGCGTTCGGTCGATGTCAAGCCGATACCCGCCGACCCGGCCACCTACGCCGGCTGGGACTGCACCCGGCTGGCGGACGAGTCCGATGCGGTGCAGCAGCGCGCGGCCGACGTGGCCTACGCCGTCGATGCACGCGTGGGCAACAACCTGATCGCGCTCGGCCTGGGCATGACGGTGTTCTGGCCGGCGCTGGTGGCGGTGCGCCCGGATGGCGCGGAAGCGGTCGAGCTGGCCGGTCTGAAGGGCCGCTTCGAGGCCCTGCAGGCGGCCGCACAACGCCAAAACTGCGCCCCTCAGGTGGCGATGCCGGCCAGCCGCGCGGCGGCCCTGCCGGTGGCACCGGGCGACCGGCTGGTCTATGAGGACCGTGCCGGCTTTGCCAATGCACGCACGCTGGGGCTGCGCGTGCTGTCGCTCAAGCGCGACCGCATCGAGTTTCGCGCCGATGCCGAAGGCGCCGCCTTGCCAGGCCTGTGGGCGCAAGACTTGAACGGCAATGTGCTGGCCGAGTCCGACGCGCCGCTGCTGCGCTGGCAGCGGCTGTTGCGTGGCGAGTTGCAGCTCGGTCAGGTGTTGGCCGGCACGCTGCGCTCGGCCGGCCCGGCGGCGCAGCAGGCGCGGGTGCGTGGCCAGGTGGTGGCGATCGGCCCGCAGACGCTGGGCGGGCGCGGCTTCGACGTCGCGGTGATCGAGCTGTTTGGCGAGGCGCCCGGCTCCGGTCTGGCCGAAAGTGGCGGCACCCGGCTCGACGGCGTGATGGCGATCGACCGGCGCAGCGGCGTGCTGCTGCGGCTGGAGCTGAACTGCGCCAACCCCGAGTTCGCGCTGCGCCGGCGGCTGGTCGGCGTCGAGGCCGCGCCGCGCTGAACCTGTTGTTGTGCGGTTTGTGCGGCCCGGCCGCGCAGGTTCACCGATCTTTACCCGCGCGAAGGCGCCGCGCAAAGCCCGCGCGCCAGACTTGCGCCATGCATTCACCCCGGCCTGTGACGACAGCGCCACGCTGGCTGACCCGCGTGCGGGCGAGCCGCTGGGCGCAGCCGCCGGGCCATCTCAAGGAGCCATCGATGGACAAGACCCTGCAACCCAAGCGCCGCCTGGCGGCAATCTTCAGTGGCACCGCGCTCGCCGCGGTGTTGGCCTTGGGCGCCACGTCGGGCTGGGCCCAGCCCTGCCAGGACGGCGCGCCCGGCCGGCCCGGCATGGGCATGGGCATGGGCATGGGCATGCAGCGTGAAGGCCGTGGCGGCCCCGGCGCGATGATGATGCAAGGCTTTCCGGGCGGACGCATGCTCGACGCGGTTGGCGCCAGCGCCGAGCAGAAGTCGCGCATCCAGGCCATCATGGGCGCCGCGCGCACCGACATGCAGGCCCAGCACGACGCCCAGCGCCAACTGCGCCAGCAAGTGCACGCACTGTTCGTCGCACCACAGGTCGACGCTGCGGCGGCCGAGTCGCTGCGCCAGCAGATTCATGCCGGCCGCGACGCGGCCAGCAAGCGCATGCTGCAGGCGATGCTCGATGCCAGCGCGGTGCTGACGCCTGAACAGCGCCAAAAGCTGGGCGAGCGCATGGCCACCCGGCACGAGATGATGCAGCGCCACATGCGTGAGCGCCGGTCCATGGACGGCATGGGCCGCTGAACATGGCGCCGCCCGTGGTCCCATCGTCATCGGCCGGCGGCAGCGAGCCGGCGCGCGGCTGGCCAGCCGCGCGGCTGCGCGATGATCGCGCCATGCTTGCCCATTTGCTGCTGGTTGATGACGACACCCGTCTGGCGACCATGGTCGGCGACTACCTGCGCGGCAACAGCTTCACGGTCGACTGCGCCGGGTCGCTGGCGGCGGCGCGTGAGCGCCTGCATGGCCAGACCTACGACGCCCTGGTGCTCGACCTGATGCTGCCCGACGGCGACGGTCTGGACTTCACGCGCGAGCTGCGTGCCGACCCGCGCTTCAAGCGTTTGCCGCTATTGATGCTGACCGCCCGCGGCGAGCCGATGGAGCGCGTGCTCGGGCTGGAGCTGGGCGCCGACGACTACCTGAGCAAGCCGTTCGAGGCGCGCGAGCTGCTGGCCCGCATCAAGGCCTTGCTGCGCCGCGCGCAGCCCGACCAGGCAGAGGACGAAATCCTGCGCTTTGGCCGGCTGGAGATCGACATCGGCGCGCGCCAGGCGCGCATCGACGGCAGCGTGTGCGACCTGACCGGGCACCAGTTCGACCTGCTGGTCGTGCTGGCGCGCTCGGCCGGGCGGGTGCTCAGCCGCGACCAGATCATGGACGCGCTCAAGGGCCATCCGCTGGAGGCCTTTGACCGCAGCATCGACGTGCATGTGTCGCGCATCCGCGCCTGCATCGAGGACGACCCCAAGGCGCCAACGCGGGTGCTGACGGTGCGCGGCACCGGCTATGTGTTTGCGCGCCGGCAAGACGTTGATGGCTGAGCCCGGCCTGGCCGCCGCAGGTCGGGGCGAAACACCGCTTGGCGGGCGCGGTGGCGTGTGAAGTCGCTGTACCTGCGCATCTGGCTGACGGTGGTCGCCGCGCTGGCGCTGTTTGCGCTGGTCTCGGGCTGGATGTGGCAGCGCCACATGGATCAGGAGCGCCAGCGTTTCGAGCTGCAGGCCGGCGAACGCCAGCGCGAGCGCTTGCAGGCCTGGGCCGAACTGGTACAGCACGCCTTGCCCGAGCCCGACGCGCCGGCGCCGCAGCAGGCGCAGGCGCTGGCCGACTGGTCGGCGCGCCTGCGCGTGCCGATGGCGCTTGACAACGCCACCGGCGAGCGCATCGCCACCTCCGAGGCCTACCGCCGCCGCGAGGCCGAAGTCGGCGCCAACGTGGCCGCCGGCATCGCCGTGCTTCTGGACGATGGGCGCACGCTGTGGCTGGCGCGGCGCGGCCCGCGCCGCGGCCCACCCCCTGCGGCAGACGCCGCCGCGCCGGACGGTGGTCCGGCGCCCGGGCGTGGCGGTGCACCGCCGCGCCACAGCGACCAGCCGTTCGACAACTGGCCCTTGCTGGCCGGGCTGCCGGGCCGGCTGGGCGCGGTCGGCCCGCTGGCGCTGGTCGGGCTGCTGTTTGCCGCGGTGGCGGCCGGCGCCTACCCGGTGGTGCGCCGGCTGACGCGGCGGCTCGAAGCCCTGCAGCGCGGCGTCGAGGCCTTTGGCGCCGGCAACCTGAAGCAGCGCGTCGACGCCAGCGGCAGCGACGAGGTGGCGGCGGTGGCCGCCACCTTCAACCGCAGCGCCGAGCGCATTGAATCGCTGGTGCGCGCGCACCAAAGCCTGCTCGCCAACGCCAGCCACGAACTGCGCTCGCCGCTGGCGCGGTTGAAGATGGCGGTCGACCTCTACGCCGACGCCAGCCAGACTCGGCGCGCCGACCTGCGCCGCGAAATCGACACCGACGTTGCCGAACTCGACAGTCTGGTCGAGGAGGTGCTGCTGGCCAGCCGGCTGGACGCCGCGGCATCGGGCGGCGCGCGGGTCGAGCGCAACGACAGCGTCGACCTGGTGGCGCTGGCCGCCGAGCAGGCGGCGCGCGTTGGCGCCGATGTCGACGTTGTCGGCGCGGCCGATTCGCTGGTCATCCGCGGCAGCGAGCGGCTGCTGCGCCGCGCGCTGCGCAACCTGCTTGAAAACGCCCGCCGTTATGGCGGCGACGAGGTGCAACTGCGCTTGTCGGCGGAACGCGCCGCGCTGCGCATCGAGGTGCTTGACCGCGGCCCCGGCGTGCCGGCCGAATTGCGCGAGCGCATCTTCGAGCCGTTTTACCGCCTGCCCGGCCATGCCGAACGCGAAGGCGGTGTCGGCCTCGGCCTGAGCCTGGTGCGCCAGATCGCCCGGGCGCACGGCGGCAGCGTGCACTGCGAAGCGCGCGAAGGCGGCGGCAGCCGCTTTGTGCTGGCGTTGCCGGACGCTGCGCTGCCAGATTGAGCAGGCAGGAACAAGCCGTGAGCGTCGTGGACGAGGCGCTTACGCCGGCAGTGCATAGCATTTGCACTACACTGCGCCGATGGTGCGTCACGAAGCAAAGGCTCGACTGAACCCGCAAGGGGGCAGGAGGGCTGGTGCATGCTGCGCATGTCCAACGGGTGAGAGTCCCGTCCCG
>WBZS01001094.1_pt1 | contig 24121 bp, 20 predicted proteins | sample 5204201 | NCBI WGS metagenome assembly WBZS01 (sample SAMN12344357, study PRJNA552823) | activated sludge metagenome | biome: Activated sludge suspended growth; feature: Nitrification reactor; material: Wastewater; isolation source: activated sludge from nitrification reactor of wastewater... | reverse complement strand
CGCCCGCCCGCTCAAGGCCCTTCACCAGCCCGGCGGCGGAGGAGAACAGCACGGCGTTGATCCGGTCGGGGTCCGCCAGCATCGCGGCGGGGTCGCTGTTGGCGTCCGTCGCGTTCAACCCGAGGGCCATGAGGTCGATCCGGGCATGGTTTGCGCGTGCACCGGTCAGCATCACCTGGCCCTTCAGCAGGGCAGGAATCGAAAAGATGAAGCGCAAATCGTCGGCGCGGCCCATCTCGCGGCCGTCTCCGTCCACCAGCGAAGCGTCGGAAACGGCCACCGCCAAACGGCCGATCCCGGCAAAGGATATGTGCGGATGCGAGAAACGCGCGTCGACCTTGCGTTCGAACAGGGCGGAGAGCTGGCTATCGGCCGCCGCATTGATCCGATCGGAGCCGTAACCGGCATTGATGGCCAGTCCGCCTGCGAGCGCGATCAGCACACCGAGAGCCGCAACGGCGCCCAGCACATACATCGCCACTCGCAACCGTCCGCTCCAGTTGCGTCTCGACGGAAGTACGGCGCCACCATGCGACGGCATGGTGTGAAGCGCGGCGAAATCGCCACGCCGGAACCGGATCCATTCGTGCCTGTGTCCGTGATCGTCCAAATCGCGCGTCCGTTGGACCGCCTGACCCGGAGGTGGACGTGTCCCGTCGTTGAAGCCTATGTAACGCGTCCGAAGCGCGCCGTCTCCAATTGTGGCGAGCTATACGTCAAACGGGGCATGACCATGACCGAATTGCTGCAAACCGGGGCCGTTGCGCCTGACTTCAAACTTCCCGCCGCCGGCGGCGGCAAGATCCGCCTGTCCGACCTGCGCGGCCGCATTGTCGTCCTCTACTTCTACCCCAAGGACGACACGAGCGGATGCACCGCCGAAGCGATTGATTTCACGCGCCTCAAGCCGCAGTTCGAGGCGGTCGGCGCGACCGTCATCGGTATGTCGCCGGATCCCGTCAAGCGGCACGACAAATTCCGCAGCAAGCACGAACTGACGATCGATCTGGTCGCCGACGAGGACAAGGCGAACCTGCAGGCCTGGGGCGTATGGGTCGAAAAGAGCATGTACGGGCGCAAATACATGGGCGTGGAGCGCACGACCGCCGTTGTCGGCACCGACGGGCGCATCGCCGAAATCTGGCGCAAGGTGTCGGTCCCCGGTCACGCGGAAGCCGTCCTGAAGGCCGTACAGGCACTTGCCGGGCGCTGACCGCCGGCCAAGCTGCATCGGACAAGCCTTTGTTAACCTTAACGGAGTGTAATCTCGGGAGGTGATGTCGGCTGTGCCGGCGAGCGTGACACGGGGGTGTCGGAGTGACTCAGGCAAATCGTTCGGCAGCCGTTTTCGGCAAGCGCAAGGAGCCCCATACCGTCATCATCGCCCACGGCGATGACATCCGCCATTTTACCATCAGGCCGTGGATCGCGGCGCTCGGTGGGTCCGCTCTCGCCGCAATCGCCATCGGCTACCTTGTCGCCACCGCCTACCTGGTCATGCGCGACGACCTGATCGGCGGTTCGATCGCCCGCCAAGCGCGCATCCAGCAGGCCTATGAGGATCGAATTGCGGCGCTGCGCGCGCAGGTGGACCGGATCACCTCGCGCCAGTTGCTCGACCAGCAGCTCATGGAGCGAAAGGTTGCCGAACTGCTGAGCCGTCAGGACAGCCTCGCCGATCGCACCGGACGGCTTGGCGCCGTGCTCGAGCGCGCCGGCAAGCTTCCCGTGCTGGCGCCCACGCCGACCCCGAAACCGGACCAGAACGCGGCGCTCGCCGACGCGACCTTCCAGCTCGCCTCACTCGACCAGAACGCGACCGGTTCGACGGAACCGGAAAGCCAGGCCGACCATTCCGACCGGATGTTCATCACCATCAACAAATCGCTCAAGGCCATCGAGGCCGATCAGGTGACGCGCGTGCGGACGATGACCGACCGGGTCTGGACCACGGTCGCCGCTATCGACGACGCGGTGAAGGCCGCCGGTCTTCGTCTCGACATCGGCGACGGAAAAACCGGTATCGGCGGCCCGCTGATCGCCGACAATCCGGCGCGCGCCTTCGATGCCGAGGTCGATGAACTCGATACCGCCCTCAACAAGCTCGACAGCGCTCGTGCCGTCGCGCGCCACGTTCCCCTCGCCAACCCCGCCCCCGGCCAGGAACTGTCCAGCCCGTTCGGCTCGCGAACCGACCCGATCCTGGGCACTCCGGCCTTCCACTCCGGGCTGGATTTCCGCGCCGCAACCGGTACCGCTGTCCATGCGACGGCCGCCGGCAAGGTGGTCAAGGCCGGCTGGAACGGCGGCTACGGCCAGATGGTCGAAATCGACCACGGTAACGGCCTGAGCACCCGCTACGGGCATCTCAGCGATATCCAGGTTTCGGAAGGCCAGACGGTCGCGCTTGGTGCCGTCATCGGTCGCTCGGGATCGACCGGCCGCTCAACCGGTCCGCACCTGCACTATGAAGTCCGCCGGCAGGGCGATGCGGTCGACCCGCTGACCTTTCTCAAGGCGGGCCGGCGGATCGCCGGCGCCCTGTAACTGGTCACTCGATATCGGCGACTGTTGCGTCGGCGCCGCCGTGGACGCGGTGCGACAGCGATGCCTCCATGAACTGATCGAGCTCGCCGTCGAGTACGTCCTGCGGGCTGGTGCTTTCCATCCCGGTGCGAAGATCCTTCACCAGTTGGTAGGGCTGCAGCACGTAGGACCGGATCTGGTGGCCCCAGCCGATATCGGTCTTGCCCGCTTCCTGGGCGTTCGCCGCGGCTTCCCGCCTCTCCAGTTCGGCTTCGTACAGGCGCGAGCGGAGCATTTCCCATGCCTTGGCCCGGTTCTTGTGCTGTGAGCGCTCGGCCTGGCACTGCACCACGATATTGGTCGGGATGTGGGTGATTCGCACGGCCGAATCGGTCGTGTTGATGTGCTGTCCGCCGGCACCCTGTGCCCGGTAGGTATCGACGCGGCAGTCCGATTCGTTGATCTCGATCTCGATCGTATCGTCCACCACCGGATAGACCCAGACCGAGGCGAAGGAGGTGTGCCGGCGCGCGTTGGAATCGAATGGCGAGATGCGCACCAGGCGGTGCACCCCCGATTCCGTCTTCAAATAGCCATAAGCATTGCGCCCCTTGACCAGGATGGTCGCGGACTTGATGCCCGCCTCCTCGCCGTCATGGACCTCCAGCGCCTCCACCTTCATGCGCCGACGCTCGGCCCAGCGCGTGTACATGCGCAACAGCATGTTCGCCCAGTCCTGGCTCTCGGTGCCGCCGGCTCCGGCGTGGACTTCCAGATAGGTATCGTTGCCGTCGGCCTCGCCCGAAAGCAACGTTTCGAGCTGGCGCTCGGCGACTTCGGCCTTCAGCCCGCGGATCGTCTCCTCGGCGTCCCGGACGATCTGTTCGTCGCCCTCCGCCTCGCCCATTTCGATGAGTTCGACGCTGTCGTCGAGGTCCTGGCCGAGACGCCTGATTGCGCTGATGGCCTCGTCAAGGCTCTGGCGCTCCCGCATCAGCTTCTGGGCCTCCTGCGGATCGTTCCACAGCGAGGCGTCCTCGGCGCGCGCGTTCAGATAATCCAGACGCTTGAGCGACTGATCCCAGTCAAAGATGCCTCCTCAGCAGGCCTATGGCCTGCTTGATGTCATCGACAAGCGTCTCGGTTTCGGCGCGCATGGATCATCCCGAAATTGAGGAAATGCCCCGCCTCGTGCGAAGCGGGCGGACCATATTGGCGCTCAACCGCGGTGTAAAGGTCTTTCCGGGAATGCGCTTCGGCGTCAGTACAGGCCGCCGCCGCCGCCCTGCACAGCGCTCTTGGCCTCGGGCGAAATCTCGCGATTCTGGATTTCGCCGGCAATGTCGTCCATGCCGATGACGGAGTAGGAATCGGCCGGCCCGGTGCCGGGCTTGAACGCTTCCATGATGGTGTCCGGCTCGCCATCGCCGGCGCGCATGCCGGTCTTGCGGTTGATGGCGATCAGCGTCATGCCTTCGGGAACGCGGAACTCGACGGGCTTCCTGTCCTTCAGGTACGAGGCCATGAAATCCTTGAAGATCGGAGCGGCAAGGCCACCGCCGGTGGCGCCGTCGCCCAGCGTCTGCGGCTTGTCGTAACCGATATAGACGCCGACGACGATGTCGGGGGTGAAGCCCATGAACCAGGCGTCCTTGGCATCGTTCGTCGTGCCGGTCTTGCCGGCGATCGGGTAGCCGAGCTGAGACACCGTCACCGCCGTGCCGCGCTTGACCACGCCCTCCATCATCGAGGTGATCTGGTAGGCGGTCATCGGGTCGAGGATCTGGTCGGAATTGTCGATGAGATCCGGTTCCTGCTGGTCGTTCCACGCACTCACGGAGCAGCCTTCGCACTCGCGCTCGTCATGGCGGTAGATAGTCTTGCCGTAGCGGTCCTGGATGCGGTCGATCAGCGAGGGTTTTACCTGACGGCCGCCATTGGCGATGATCGAATAGCCGGACACCATGCGCATGACCGTCGTCTCGCCCGAGCCGAGCGACATGGCGAGCACCGGCAGCATGTGGTCGTAAATGCCGAACCGCTCGGCATATTCGGCCACGAGGTTCATACCCATGTCCTTGGCGAGGCGAACCGTCATCAGATTGCGCGACCGCTCGATGCCCAGGCGCAGCGTCGACGGCCCAGCTGAGCCGCCGCCATAGTTCTTCGGCTCCCAGACCGTTCCACCGGATTTGACCGAGATCGGCGCATCGAGCACGACGGAGGCCGGCGTGTAGCCGTTGTCGAGCGCGGCGGCATAGACGAACGGCTTGAAGGCGGAGCCGGGCTGGCGCATCGCCTGCGTCGCGCGGTTGAAGGAGGACTCCGAGAACGAAAACCCGCCGACCATCGCCAGCACGCGTCCGGTGTGCGGGTCCATCGCAACCATGCCGCCCTGCACCTCCGGCGGCTGGCGCAGCCGGTACGCGCCCGGCTCGTCGTCCTTGGCTTCGACGAAAATGACGTCGCCGACATTGAACATTTCCGCCGGCGACTTGGCTTTCAGGCGTTTTCCGTCGCGGACATAGCGCATGCCGAATCCGATGTCGTCGCGTGCGACCGAACCTTCCTTGCGCTCGGCCGAAAGCTCGCCGGAGACCTCCTTGCCGGGCTGAAGGCCGATATGCAGACCATCGTCCGTCGCGTCGAGGACCACCGCCAGCGACCACTCCGGCACGTCCGCCAGAGCAGCGACCTCGCCGACCGCCGGGCCCCAGTCCTGGCCGATTTCGACATGCTGGACCGGACCGCGATAGCCGCGAAGCGTATCAAACTTGATCAGGCCGCTCTGCAACGCCCGTCGCGCCCAGACCTGCAATTTCGGATCGATCGTGGTGCGGACCGAAAGCCCGCCGTCGTAAAGCGCGGCGTCGCCGTAGCGGGCGATGATGTCGCGACGCACTTCCTCGGTAAAGTACTCCGAGGCGAACAGGTAACTGCCCGTCTTGCGCGGACGGACGTTGAGGCCTTCGGCCTTGGCCTTTTCGCCTTCCGCCTTGGAGACGTAGCCATTGTCGACCATCTGGTCGATGACCCAGTTGCGCCGCTCGATGGCCCGGTCGGTGTAGCGGAAGGGATGGTAGTTGCTTGGCCCCTTGGGCAGCGCGGCGAGATAGGCAGCTTCCGCCACGGTCAGTTCATTGACCGACTTGTCGTAATAGGTCAGCGCCGCGCCGGCGATGCCATAGGCGCCGAGGCCGAAGAAAATCTCGTTGAGATAGAGCTCGAGGATGCGGTCCTTCGAATAGGTCTGCTCGATCCGGAACGCGAGGATCATCTCGCGGATCTTGCGATCATAGGTCTGTTCCGAATTGAGCAGGAAGTTCTTGGCGACCTGCTGCGTGATGGTCGATGCACCGACGGGGCGGCGACCGGACCCCGCATTCTTGAGATTGACCATGATCGCGCGGCCGAGGCCGCTGATGTCGATACCGGGATGCGAATAGAAATTCTTGTCTTCGGCCGACAGGAACGCGGCCTTGACCCGGTCCGGCACGGCCTGGATGGGCAGGTAGAGCCGACGCTCGCGCGCATACTCGGCCATCAGTTCGCCATCGGAGGCGTGGATGCGCGTCATGACCGGCGGCTCGTAATTCGCGAGCGCCTCGTAATTCGGCAGATCCTTGGTCAGGCCGTTGATGTAGATGGCCACGCCGATCGCGGCAACGAGGGCGATTGTGACGCCCATGCCGAAGAGGTAGCCGATCAGTCGTATCATCTGCGCTCCCGAGACTTCCCTGCGCGCCGCCCGTATCCCGTGCCCGGGGGCGCTTTGTCGCCCCGAAGCCTTCGGTGGGAGGTTAAGTCAGCCGCCGATGACTCCCAAATGCGGCAAAGCCAAGTCGGCTTGCAAACAAAATCCTCCACGGTTCGTCCGCTGGACGATTTTGCCGCGCGAAACACGACCCGTCAGCCTCGCGCGCCGTCGCGCGGCGCGGACAGGAACAGCGAAATCGCATCGGCGATACCTTCAACGGCCTTCGCGCGCCAGTCGGGATTGTTGAGTTGCGCCTCGTCGGCTGGGTTCGAAAGGTAGCCCAGTTCGACCAGAACGGAAGGCACATCGGGTGCCTTGAGAACCCGGAAGCCGGCCGAACGAACCGGATTCTTGATCAGTTCGATGTGTTCGGACAGCTTGCCGGCGAGCGTGCGGGCAAAAACCATTGAAAAGGATTGGGTCTCCCGCCTGACGAGATCGACGAGGATATCGGCAACGTCGGCCGGCGCTTCGGGGGCGATGATTCCGCCCGCCGCATCGGCGCGATTCTCCGAATCGGCCAGCTTTGCTGCCAGTTCGTCCGAAGCCTGTTCGGAAATCGTGTACACCGTGGCGCCGCGCAGGTCCCGCACGGCAATTGAATCGGCATGCAGCGAGATGAACAGCCTGGCCTCCTCCTGCCGGCCGATGCGCACGCGCTCGTCCAGGGCAAGGAACTGGTCGTCGTCACGAGTCAGGTGAACCGCGTAGCGGCCGTCCTTTTCGAGGTTCTTGGCGAGCGCTTTTGCGAATTCGAGCGTAACGGCCTTTTCCGGCGTTCCGCCGACACCGATGGCCCCGGAATCGATGCCCCCGTGCCCCGGATCGATGACGATGGACAGCCGTCCGTCTTCGCGGCCGGGCTTTGCCCCGAGCCGATCGCTTTTCTCCGCCCGGGTCGATCCTGTGATCGAGGCGCGATCGTCCAGCGCCTGCGCGAACGCGCGCTGCGACGAGGCTTCAAGATCGAATGACAGGAGGTAGCGGTTAGCGGCGTCCTCGCTCACCTGCATCGCCGCGACGACAAAGGGGTGGTCTGATGCCAGAATCATGCGCGTCCGGTCAGCGCCCATCGCGCCGAATCGCACCGAAGCGAGGATTCCGGTCGGCTTGAACGCGTCCTTGTCCGTCGCGGCGCGCGCGTCCGGCAGGTCGATCACCAGACGATGCGGCGCGTCGAGATAGAACCAATGCACCGCCGGCTTGCGATCGAACTCGACCACCACGCGCGTTTTTTCGCGGTTGCCGGCCGCCCGCCAGTCGGTAATTGCCAGCGGCTTGTCGCCTTCGGCGGCGCAAGACGCCGGCAGCGCCGAAAATCCTGCGAGAACCAGCGCGCCGATGGCTGCCAGCATCCGCCCCAGGGACTTCGTCGAAAATGCCATCATCGTGCCCGTCGGCCGCGCCGGTCTGCCATCCTGGCATGGACCCTAGGTCGTTATGGTTAACCGAGTCTTGAATGGCAAGTCGCTTCGCCGCAAGAGCGACCGCCGGACCCGCCCGTGGAGTTTTTCGGTTGCCTATCCGGAATCGTCGCCATAAAAGCGCAAGTTGGGTCGTCCCGATTGGCGGCCGGCTTGTTTGCCTTCCGGCGGTATTGTGTCCGGGTCGAGCGCCTCAAGCCCGCAGCCGCACCCACGGTCGTGACGCTCGTGAGCTTTAACGGAGCGAACGCGCCTGTTGCGCGAAGCGGCCGTCATGAAAAGGGGCCGTCCTGTATGCCCCGCCAGCCCGAAAGGGCGAAAGAAACCGGTCCGGTTTCCGGACCTTCGAGTAATGGTTTCGCTGGGAGGCACCATGTTCGAATCCGCAACAACGGCAAAGTCCACCGTCATCGGCGCCGAGGCGCTGGCGTTGGCTGCCGTGCGGGCGAACGTGCTTCCCACGAACACGATTGAAACCGGCGCTGGCCGGCGTGTCCGTCGAATGTCCCGCGAAAGCCTGCATCCGACCACGCCGCCAGCGGTCCGGGGAGAAATTTTCCCATGGCCAACAAGATGCTCATCGACGCCTCCCATCCGGAGGAGACAAGAGTCGTCGTCGTTCGCGGCAATCGCATAGAAGAATTCGACTTCGAATCCCAGGACAAGAAGCAGCTCAAGGGGAACATCTACCTGGCGCGCGTCACCCGCGTCGAACCGTCCCTCCAGGCGGCCTTTGTCGACTACGGCGGCAATCGCCACGGCTTTCTCGCCTTCAACGAGATCCATCCAGACTACTACCAGATCCCTTTTGCCGACCGTCAGGCGCTGATCAAGGCCGACGCGGAGGCTGAGGAAGACGACGTCGAAGGCGGTGAGGACGAGCGGCCCACCGGCAACAACAAGCGCCGCCGCGGCGTGGCGCGCGACCGCAAGTCCGGCGGACGTTCGGGCAAGCCTGCGCCGCGAGAGGCGGCCACCCCGGCCATTGGCGACAAGGATGATGTCGTCTCCCTCGATCCGATCGTTGAGGTAGCCGACACCGAACTTGACGCCCACATGGACGACGAGGCGGAAGTGTCCTCCCCGGCCGAGGACGACGCATCCGCCGATGGCGAGGACCCGCCCACCGGCACGATGGCAATGACGGTCGACGCCGATGTGGTGTCGGAACCGGCACCCTCCGGCGATGGCGACGAGGGCGGTAATGGCGGTGTGACCGAGGTGGCCGCCGCTGCCGAGGACCAGGAGATCGAATCGGTCGGCGCCGAGGACGCTCTGGAAGAGTTGCCCGATCGCCGGCGCCCGATGCGCCGCCAGTACAAGATCCAGGAGGTGATCAAGCGCCGCCAGATCCTGCTCGTGCAGGTCGTCAAGGAAGAGCGCGGCAACAAGGGCGCGGCGTTGACGACCTACCTGTCGCTCGCCGGCCGCTATTCCGTGCTGATGCCGAATACGCCGCGCGGCGGCGGCATCTCGCGCAAGATCACCAATGCACAGGACCGAAAGCGCCTGAAAGACGTCGTCGCCGAGTTGGATGTGCCGCAGGGCATGGGCGTCATCCTGCGCACCGCCGGCGCCAACCGCACCAAGGCGGAAATCAAGCGCGACTACGAATATCTGATGCGCCTGTGGGAGAACGTCCGTTCGCTGACTTTGCAGTCGACCGCCCCTGCCCTCGTCTATGAGGAAGGTTCGCTGATCAAGCGCTCGGTGCGCGACCTCTATAACAAGGACATCGACGAGATCCTCGTTGCCGGCGATGACGGCTACCGCGAGGCCAAGGACTTCATGCGCATGCTCATGCCGAGCCATGCGAAAGCGGTTCAGCCGTACCGCGACAACGCCCCGATTTTCGCCCGCGCGGGCATCGAGGCCCAGCTCGACCGATTGCTGCAGCCGCAGGTGACGTTGAAGTCTGGCGGCTACATCATCATGAACCAGACGGAAGCGCTGGTCTCCATCGACGTCAACTCCGGCCGTTCCACGCGCGAGCATTCCATCGAGGACACCGCGCTGCAGACCAATCTGGAGGCGGCCGAGGAAATCGCCCGGCAATTGCGTCTGCGCGATCTTGCCGGTCTCATCGTCATCGACTTCATCGACATGGAGGAAAAGCGCAATAATCGCGCCGTCGAGAAGCGGTTGAAGGACCATCTGAAGAACGACCGGGCCCGTATCCAGGTCGGGCGCATCTCGCATTTCGGCCTGCTGGAAATGTCGCGCCAGCGCATCCGCGCCTCCGTGCTGGAAAGCACGATGCAGACCTGCCCGCATTGCGGCGGTTCGGGTCACGTGCGGTCCGACTCCTCCATCGCGCTGCATGTGCTGCGCGCGGTCGAGGACTTCCTGCTGAAGGACAACCGCCACAACGTTATCGTGATGACGACGACCGCGACGGCGCTCTACATCCTCAACCACAAGCGCGCGAGCCTCGTCGATCTGGAGCGCCGCTTCGGCCTCACCATCTCGATCGACGCGGATGCGACGCTCGCCGGCCAGAACTACACCATCTCGCGCGGCACGCCCGTCGAGCGGCCGGTGACCATCGAGCCGGCCCGCCCGGCCCCGCCGCCCGAGGCGGAGGAAGAAGACGAGGACATCCCGGTCGAGGAAGAAGCGGAGATGCCCGCCGAGGCTCAGGCCGCAAAGTCCGAAACCGGCGATGACGCGCGCAAGCGCCGCAGGCGCCGGCGTCGGCGCGGTGGACGCGGACGCGATGAGGCTGCCGGCGCAGCGGCCGATGCTTCCGGTGACGCGGCAGTCGAGGAGGCCGACGAAGCCACCGGGGAAAAAGGCGAGGAGACCGAATCGACTGACGTAGCGGCCGAAGGCGCGGCGGAACCGGCCGACGCCGGCGAAACGGACGCGCAGCGCAAGAAGCGCCGCCGTGGCAAGCGCGGCGGTCGCCGCAATCGCCGCGACGACGAAGCCGGTGATGCCGCCGCCGAAGCATCCGAAACCGATACCGCCGACGAGGTCGAGGTTGCGGAAGCCGAAGTGACGGAAATCGTCGCTGCCGAGGATGCTCCGGAACCGACCGCCACCGAAATCGCGCCGGAGCCTGCCGAAGCGCCCGAGCCAGCCGAAGCGAAAGCCGATGCAGCAGAAACGCCACGGCGGGGCCGTCGCCGCGTGGCCGCCGAAGCGCCGGCCGAACCGGTCGTAACCTCCGCCCAGGCAGAGGAAGGCGAGGACAAGCCGCGCAAGGGCGGCTGGTGGCAACGTCGCGGCTTCTTTTGATCGAAGCCGACTGAAAGAATGAAAAACCGGGGCATTGCCCCGGTTTTTTCATGCACTGCGGCAACTGTCGGTGACGTTACGACGCCTCGGGATCAGCCGTGAAGCCATGATCGGATGCGGTCGACTGCGTCCCTCATGTCGTCCGTCGTGCCGGCATAGGAAAACCGCATCAGGTGCGATCCGTCGACCGGATCGAAATCAAGGCCGGGTGTCGCCGCGACATGGATTTCCTCCAGCATCCGCCGGGCGAAACCCATCGAGTCCTTGGAAAACCGGGAAATATCGCACCAGGCGTAAAACGCCCCGTCCATCGGCGCGGCAAGCGGCAGGCCCATGGCGGGCAGCGCTTGCGCCAGCAATTCGCGATTGCGGCGGTAGCGTTCCTTCACCGCATCGAGCTCCGCCGTCGCGTAAAACGCCGCGGTCGCCGCCCGTTGGGAGACGTCGGGAGCGGAAATGAACAGGTTCTGCTGGATGCGCTCCACCGGTCTGACCAAAGCCGGCGGAAGCACCATCCAGCCGATGCGCCAGCCGGTCATGCAATAATATTTGGAGAAGGAATTGATGACGGTCGCATCCTCGCCGAAACGCAGTGCCGTCGCCTCCCCGTCGCCATAGGTCAGCCGATGGTAGATTTCGTCTGAAATCAGCGTGATGGCATTCTCCCGGCAAAAACCGACGAGTTCGCCAAAGGCATCGCGGTCGAGGCTCGCGCCGGTGGGATTGGCCGGATTGGCGGTCAGCACGCCGTCGAGGCGGCGCTGGCGATGGGCCGCTTCGACATGCGCCCGCGTCAGCGTGCCATCCGCGCCGACCGGAATTTCGACCGCCTCGATGCCGTTGAGAGCCAGCACCGCGCGATAGGCGGGATAGCCCGGCCTCGCGATCGCCACCCGCGCGCCGCGATCGAACAGGGCGAGGAATGCCAGGTTGAAGCCCGCCGAGGACCCCGTCGTCACCGCCACGCGGGCGGGATCGACCTCGACGTCGTGGTACTCGCCGTAATGGCGGGCGATGGCGCGTCGCAGTTCCGCCCGCCCCAGCGCATCGGTATAGCCGATGTCGCCGCTTTCGACGGCCGCGCGCGCCACGTCGCGCACGATGCTCGGCACCGGGTCTGACGGTTGACCGACGGCCATCGAGATCACCGGATGTCCCGCGGCCTTCAGCCGGTTCGCTTCAGCGAGTACGTCCATCGCCAGGAATGGGTCGACACCGGAGCGCCGTGAGGGTGAAATCGCCATCGTTTGCCCGAGAAACGCGGCAACCGCCGCCGCTGCGAGCCGCACAAATGCCCGATTGCTGTGGCGATCACAAGTTCATGACCGCTTCCCATTGTCCCGTTTCTTTTAACGCATCGCGCAGTATGGTCGCCGCCATGTCCATTCCAAAATACCTTGGCGGCACTTTGCGCGTCGCGACGATGATCGCGGTCGCTGCCGTATCGCTCCCGGCATTCGCGCAGTCCTCGGTACCGGTCGTTCGCGACGCCGAGATCGAGGAACTCGTCACCGATTATGCGCGCCCGATCCTGAAGGTCGCCGGGCTGCAGAAATCCAATATCGAGATCATTCTGGTCAACGACTCCTCCTTCAACGCCTTCGTTGACGGTCGTCGCCTGTTCATCAATACCGGAGCCCTGCTCACGGCGGAATCGCCCAATGAAATCATCGGCGTGATCGCCCATGAAGCCGGACATCTCGCTGGCGGGCACCAGGAGCGCCTTCGTGACCAGCTCAGGCGGGCGCAGACGATGGCAGTCGTCGCCGGTCTTGTCGGCCTTGGCGCCACTGTTGCAGGGGCAGCGACGAACAATGCCGGCATCGCCCAGGCCGGCACCGGGATCGCCGCCGGCGGTGGCGAATTCGCCCGTCGCACCCTCCTTGGCTACCAGCGGACGGAAGAGACCACTGCCGACCGCTCGGCCATCACCTATCTGGAAAAGACCGGCCAGTCGGCGAAGGGCATGCTGAAGACCTTCTCCCGCTTCGAGGATGCCCTGTCGCTGACGGGGACTCGCGTCGACCCCTACCAGATCAGCCATCCGATGCCGCGCGACCGTATCGCCGCGCTCGAGACGCTCGCCAAGGCCAGCCCGAATTTCGACAAGACAGACAGCCCTGCCCTGCAACTCCGCCACGATCTGGCGCGCGCCAAGATTTCCGCTTTCACGCAGGACGCGGGCTTTGCCGCCCGCATGTTGCGCAGGCAGGCTGGCGGGTTGCCCTCAGCCTATGCCGACGCCATCCGTACCTACCTTTCCGGCTCGACCGCCTCGGCGTTGAAGAAAGTCGACGCGCTTATCGCCCAGCAGCCCAAATCGCCCTGGTTCCACGAACTGCGCGGCGATGTGCTGATGAAGGCCAACCAGCCATCGAAGGCCGCCGCATCCTACGCCAAAGCGCTGGAACTTGACCCTGCCCGTTCGCCGATCCTTCAATTCGGCCATGCCAAGGCGCTCGTCGCCGCAAACGATGCGGCGTCGCTGAAAGCTGCGGTCGGCGAACTGACCAAGGGTCTCCAGCGCGACCGCGAGAACGTCGAGGGCTACCAGCTGCTGGCCCAGGCCCAGATCGGGCTCGGGAACATCGCCGAAGGCGAGCTTGCATCGGCCGAGGCGAATTTCTATTCAGGCAACTACGCTCAGGCGAAAAGTTTTGCCGCCCGCGCCCAGCAGAAGCTCAAGACCGGTTCCCCGGCTTGGCTGCGGGCGCAGGACATACTCCAATTCAAGTCCAAACCAAAAAAATCCTGACCGCGCGTCCGGCAGATACGAAAGGAATACCGATGAACAAGGGTGTTGTGACGGGCGCAATTGGTGGCGCCGTGGCGGTGGGAATGCTGGCACTCGGGATTGCGGCCGGGCGCATGAGCGGCGGCGAACCGACCGTGATCGCCGCGCCGGAACCGGCTGCCGTGGACCGGCCGGCGATCGAAGCCATCGTCCGTGACTACCTTATGGCCAATCCCGAGCTGTTCGAAACCATGCAGGTGGCGCTCGAGGCCAAGCGCGACGCCGAGCAGAAGGAAGCCTCGAAGACCGTGATCTCCGAGGCCGGGGACGCCATCTTCAAGGACCCCTTCGATCACGCCATCGGCAATCCGAACGGCAATGTCACCATCGTCGAGTTCTTCGATTACAATTGCGGCTACTGCAAGCGGGCGCTTTCCGACATGCAGACCATGGTCGAGAAAGATCCGCAGTTGCGCTTCGTGTTGAAGGAATTTCCGATCCTCGGGCCGGAATCCCACAAGGCGTCCATCGTCTCGGCCGCGTTCGGAAAGCTGTATCCGGAGAAGTACGCCGAATTCCATCAGCGCCTGCTCGGCGCCCAGGGCCGCGCCGGCGAAGCGCCGGCGATCAAGATCGCCCTCGACCTCGGCGCCGACGAGGCTGCTTTGCGCGAAGCGATGAAGGACCCGACGATCAACGAGCGGTTCTCGGCCACTTACGACCTCGCCACCAAGCTGGGCGTCACCGGAACACCGTCCTATGTCGTCGGCGACGAAGTCGTCTTCGGCGCCCTCGGTTCCGAGGTCCTGACGGAAAAGATCGCCAATGTGCGCGCCTGCGCGAAGGCGACCTGCTGAGGAAAGCGGCTTTACGTTCCGTAAGCTTCGTTGTGGAAAGCCCGCATCGCCCGCCCGGGGGTCATGGCGCTCGTCGCGCGGGCGCACTATAGACGGCAATGGGCGATTCCGGCTGTGCCGGCAAAACGCCGGGCTGACGGACAATCGCGCCGGCCTGCGCCGTCAAGAGAAAAAGGACTGAATTCCCATGGCATCCAGATCCGCCGGGATCGACCAGAAGGTGATCCGCGACCTCGCCGATATCCTCAACGAGACGCAGTTGACCGAGATCGAGGTGGAACAGGGCGACATGCGCATTCGCGTTTCGCGTCATGCGGCGCCGGCGCCGGTCCACTACGCGGCGGCGCCTGTGTCGGCACCGATCGCCGCGGCCGCCCCTGTGGCCGTTGTCGCGCCGGCCGAACCGTCGCGTAACGCCATTCCCGCGCCGATGGTCGGAACGGTCTATCTCGCGCCCTCGCCTGAATCGGAATCCTTCATCAACATCGGCCAGACGGTGCGCGAGGGTCAGACCCTGCTCATCATCGAAGCCATGAAGACGATGAACCAGATCCCCTCGCCCCGTTCCGGCACGGTGACCGCGATCCTGGTGGAAAACGGCCAGCCGGTCGAATACGGCGAACCGCTCGTCATCATCGAGTAGGACACGGGCGGATGTTCCAAAAAGTCCTCATCGCAAACCGTGGAGAGATCGCGCTAAGGGTCCTTCGCGCCTGCAAGGAACTCGGCATCGCCACGGTCGCCGTTCACTCGACGGCGGATTCGGAGGCCATGCATGTACGCCTCGCCGATGAGAGCGTCTGCATCGGACCGCCGCCGGCGCGCGACTCCTATCTGAACATTCATCAGATCGTCGCGGCCTGCGAGATCACCGGTGCCGACGCCGTGCATCCCGGCTACGGCTTCCTCTCGGAAAACGCCAAGTTCGCCGAAATCCTTGCCGCGCACCGCATCGCCTTCATCGGGCCTTCGGCCGAGCACATCCACATCATGGGCGACAAGATCGAGGCGAAGCGGACAGCGCAGCGCCTCGGCATCCCCGTCGTGCCCGGATCCGACGGCGCAGTCACCGACGAAACGCAGGCCAAGCGCATTGCCGCCGACATCGGCTATCCTGTCCTCATCAAGGCTTCGGCCGGCGGTGGCGGACGCGGAATGAAGGTCGCGCGCTCCGAAGGCGACATGCCCATCGCCCTGGCGACCGCCAGAGCCGAGGCGGGCGCGGCCTTCGGCGACGATTCCGTCTATATCGAAAAATACCTCGAACGGCCGCGCCACATCGAGATCCAGGTGCTCGGCGACGGCGAAGGCCGCGCCATCCATCTCGGTGAGCGCGATTGTTCGCTGCAGCGCCGCCACCAAAAGATCTGGGAAGAGGCCTCGTCGCCTGCCCTGAACGTCGCCGATCGTGCCCGCATCGGCGGCATCGTCGCCAAGGCGATCGGCGAACTGGGCTACTCGGGGGCCGGTACCGTCGAGTTCCTCTACGAGGACGGCGAGTTCTATTTCATCGAAATGAACACCCGCCTGCAGGTCGAGCATCCGGTAACCGAGGCGATCACCGGCATCGACCTCGTCAACGAGCAGATCCGCATCGCCTCGGGCGGCGGTCTGTCGGTCACGCAGGACGAAGTGCGCTTCAACGGCCACGCCATCGAGTGCCGCATCAACGCCGAGGATCCGCTGACCTTCACGCCCTCGCCCGGCACGGTCACGCATTTCCATCCGCCCGGCGGCCTTGGCGTGCGCGTCGATTCCGGTGTCTATTCCGGCTACCGCATCCCGCCCTACTACGACAGCCTCATCGGCAAGCTGATCGTCCATGGACGCAACCGCGTCGAATGCATGATGCGCCTGCGTCGGGCTCTCGACGAAATCGTCGTCGACGGCGTCAAGACCACCCTGCCGCTCTTCCGCGAACTGGTCGGCAACGCCGACATCGCCAATGGCGAGTACGACATCCATTGGCTGGAGAAATACCTCGCCAATCGCGATTGACCGGCAATGACGGGTCCGCGCTCCCAAAAGATCGACCCGTCGCTTCTCCTGCGTGCTTATGCCGGCGGCGTGTTTCCGATGGCGGAAAGCGCCGATGACCCGAGCGTCTTCTGGGTGAGGCCCGAATCCCGCGGCATCATTCCGCTCGACTCCTTCCACATTCCACGCCGGCTGGCGCGGACGATGCGCCAGGGCCACTTCGAGATTTCGTTCGACCGCGATTTCCCCGCCGTGATCGCCGGTTGCGCCGAAGCCACCGAAGGTCGGCCGTCGACCTGGATCAACGAACCGATTCGCGACGCCTACGCCCGCCTGTTCGCCATCGGACATTGCCACACCGTCGAACTGCGCCGGGACGGTCGCCTCGTCGGCGGCCTCTATGGCGTTTCGCTTGGCCGTGCCTTCTTCGGCGAAAGCATGTTTTCGCGGGAGCGCGACGCCTCGAAGATCTGCCTTGTCGCGCTTGTCGAACGGCTGAGGGCAAAAGGCTTCATCCTGCTCGACACCCAGTTCACCACCGACCACCTCAAGACCTTCGGCGCCATCGACGTACCACGCTTGGCTTATGAAAGGCTGCTCGCCGAGGCAGTGCAGGGTGCGGCCGAATTCATGCCATGATGGCCGAAAGGGCCCGACGGCGGCGGCACACCCATCGCGACGGTTTCATTCCATTCAAAAACAGCGCTAAAATTAGCTCCCGATGGTGTGGGTGCGAGTGAGAGTGGTGTTCCGGTTCGCCTTGGTGCTGGTGTCTGCCATGCTGATGTTTGCGGACGAAGTCTCCGCCGCGGAAAAGCGCGTGGCGCTCGTCATCGGAAACTCGACCTACGACGCCGTCCAGCCGCTGCGCAATCCGCGCAACGACGCCGAGGATGTAGCCAGCAAGCTGCGATCGCTCGGTTTCGAGGTCATCGACGGCATCGACCTCGACCGCGCCGCCATTGCCACGCGCGTCAGCGCGTTCGGCCGTGCCGCGGCGAAAGCCGACATCGCGCTGTTCTACTATGCCGGACACGGGCTGCAGGCACGCGGCCACAACTATATCGTCCCGCGCGACGCGCGTATCGAATACGAGGAGGAGATCGAACTCTTCCTGTTCCCACTCGACCAGGTGATGCGCCAGATGGAGCGCGGCAAGGGATCGCATCTCATCTTCCTCGACGCCTGCCGCAACAATCCGTTCGAAGGCCGCATCGTCCGCTCCGAATCCGACCGTTCTGCCGTCGCGCTGCAAAATGGCCTGAGCCGCATGGAAACCGGTGAAGGTGCCTTCATCGCCTATGCCACCAGCCCCGGGGCCGTCGCCTCCGATGGCGAGGGACGTAATTCGCCGTTTACGGCAGCGCTGCTGCGCCACATTGGCGATCCCGGTATCGCGCTGTCGGAAATGATGATCCGCGTGCGCAACGAAGTGGTCAATGCCAGCGGCGGCCGCCAGACGCCCTGGGATTCCTCCTCGCTGACCGAAACTGTCCAGCTGGCCGGCAAAGGCGATGCGACTGCCCCTGCCTCACCCGCCAGCAACCTGCCGGCGACGCCGGTCACGCCGTCATCCGACGAAAAAAGCGCCTATGACGCAGCCATCGCGGTCGGCACTTGCGGTGCCTTGCAGGCCTTTGCCTACCGCTATCCCAATTCGCTCTATGCCGAATTCGCCCGCGAGCGCGAAAAGGTCCTGTGTGCCAGCCCGCCCGCTGCCGACCAGCAGGTCGCCATTGCGGCCCGCAGCACCAGGAACGGCCCGATTGACGCGACCGGCCGGCATGTCACCTTCCGTGTCATCCCGGGCGACGACCGCGCCATCGGCTGGGTGTATTTCAACAATTGCGGCGTGCCCGATTCCGACGTGGTTCGCCTTCGCAAGGCCGTCAACGCCTATCGGTTTCGCAATTTGCGCCTGATCCCCGGGACGATCGAGAACCTCGATCCTGCCTCCAATCCAGAATGCGGATCGGGGACTGGCGTTCGCGCCTATTTCGACAGCGGCCAGGCGGCGACAGCCAACCGGAGCGAAGCGGCGCTCAACGAACTGGCCGCGCTTGCGGGCAGCCTCGGCGCCGATGCCCGCTCGTTTGCGCCCGAGGAAGCCAGGGACCTGGGTGACAAGTACCGGTTCGACCTTTGGATTGCGCCGTAACGCTTTGCTACTGCGGCTTCGGCACGTTCGACGACTGCTTGCAGCCCGTCAGCCAGACGTCATAGACGGGGTGCTCGACGGCGTTGAGCCCCGGGCTCTCGGCAAACATCCAGCCGGTGAAAATGCGCCGGATTTTCCGGTCGAGCGTGATCTCGTCGACCTCGACGAACGAATCGGTTTTCGGCTCGTCTTCCGGCGGGCGCGAAAAGCACACGCGCGGTGTCACCTGCAGCGCGCCGAACTGCACGGTTTCGTCCACATAGACGTCGAAAGTGATGATGCGCCCGGTGATCTTGTCGATACCGGTGAACTGCGCCACCGGATTCGTGATTTGGGCCGCCTGCCCGGCGCCCATTCCGGCCAGGACAATCATGCCGCCGGCCAGCAGCCGCATCGCCGTTTTGCGCATCACTCCCGCCATCGCATTCCCTTGGCGCTGCCATCGCGCCACACCTGCAAGCCGCTTAACGGGCAATTGTGGCAAGAGAACAATCAGGATTTCGGCGTCCAGGCGTCGTAGTCGCCTGTCACGCGCGGCCGTTCGCCCCGCCCGAGGATCGAACCCTTCGGCCGCCAGGCCTTGCCGGTACCCGTCAGGTTCTGCTGGTGCGGCTTCTGCCAGTCGCGCGGCGTGTAGTCCTGCTTCGTCGGCGGCACGTCGGTGCGGTGATGCATCCAGCCGTGCCAGCCCGGCGGGATCGCGCTTGCTTCCGAATAGCCGTTGAAAATCACCCAGCGGCGCGTGCGTCCCTCGGAGTCCTTGCCACCCTGGTAATAGATGTTGCCGAACTCGTCCTCGCCGACCCGTTCGCCCTTGCGCCAGGTGTGCAGCCGTGTGCCGAGCGTCTGGCCGTTCCACCAGGTGAAGAATTGCTTGAGGAATGTGAGCATGGAAAGCGCGCTCCGAACGGAATGCCCGCTTATGGCCCCGGTCAACGGCGATTGCAAGCCGACCGTCAGCTGAGTTTCATCGAGAAACCGGCGTGGCTGCGCCTGAAGCCGAGCCGCTCGTAGAACCTGTGCGCGTCGAGCCGCGCGACATTGGATGTCAGCCTCACCTTGGACACGCCGAGGTGGCGTGCTTCCTCGATCGCGTGGTGAAGCATCGCCGCGCCGATACCCCGGCTGCGCGCCTGCGCGGCCACCTGGACTCCCTCCACGACCAGGCTTCGCGCGCCGCGGCCGGCCATGCTCTGTGCCACGGTTGTCTGGAAGGTCCCGACGATGGCGCCTGCCGCATCCACGGCCACGTGAAGGCTTTGTCCTGCGCTTGCGGCGATCGCATCGAACGCGGCCAGATAGGCGGGCAAAGCGTCAGGGTCGTTGGTGTCGCCGTGCCCGCCGACGTCATCGTCAGCGAAAAGGCGAATGATGGCTTGCACATCATCGCGCCGCGCGTCGCGAATCGTGATGTTCTTCGCAGAAGCTTCCGCTGGGTCATGCATAGAGATATGCTTTCGCAAGAGGCGCCGTAGAGTGCGCCGGACGAAATGCCGGCAAACGCCACGAGGGAGGAAGGATCGCATGATCCGCAAACGATTCGCAGGTGTCGCCGCGATTTTTCTCGCCTTTCCCGTCGCTGGCGCCAGCGCCGATCAGACCGGCATCGCCTTCGCCTATGCGCCGGAGCAATCCCTCGGGGTCTGCACCGGGGGCTCGCCCGATAAGGCGTTCGCCTGCGCCCGCAAGAAATGCGTCGAGGGCGGCGCCGAGGAGCGTGACTGCGCTCGCGTCGCCTGGTGCTTTCCCTCCGGTTGGAGCGCCGTGATCGGCGTCATGCACAAGGAGGGCATCCACTGGAGCGAATTCCTTTGCGGTTGGGAAACACGGCAGGCGGCCGAAGCGGCAGCACGCCTACGCTGCGAGACGAAGGACAAGACCTTCATCGCCGACTGCGCCCTCGGTGTTCTGTACGATCCCGACGGAAAGGAAATTTCCGCGAACTGACCAGTGAACCTTCCACGGTAACGACGCGACATACTGGTGCAATGCCCGCAACGCCCGCCCGCCATTCCAAGTTCGAGAGACGAGCGCGATGAACACCGCCTGTTTTCCGACTCACCTGATGCCGCTGGTGGAGCGCGTTTATGACTGCGTGACCGATGCATCTCGGTGGCCGGAGACGCTCGAGGCGATCACCCGTGCCTTCGGCGGCGTCATGGGCCTCATCGCTGTCTCAGATACGAGTTCCCGCCGCAGTCGCTTCACCGTTGCATGCGGCGAGCCGGAAATGCTCGCTCCGCTGATCGCGGGCGAAGCCTCCAGCCTTCCCTTCTATCCGATCATGTCGCAGATCGAGATCGACGAGCCGGTCACCATCGACATGCTCTACGATCTCCAGGGACCCGGTGCCCGCCAAGGCTGGCTCGACAGTCCAATGAACCGGGAATGGGCCGCGCCCAACGGATTGGACGACTTCTTTTGGGTCGCCCTGATGAAACGACCCGCCCGTATCGGCAATCTCGTCGTCGTGACTTCGACCGATCATCCCCAGATCGAGGCGCGCCAGCTCGCCGGCTTTGCCGCGCTGGCGCCCCATGTGCGCCGCGCCATCACCATCGGTGACCTCTTCGAGATGGAACGCCAGACGTCGGCGATCTTCCGTTCCATCGTCGAGGCCCTAGCGACCCCGGTTCTGGTCGTCTCCGCCGACATGCGCATCCTCCATGCCAATGCAGCCGCCGAGACCTTGCTCGCCGAAGGCCAGGCGGTCACTTCGCTTCGGGGCCGTCTCTCGCTGCCTTGGGCGATTGCGGATGCCGCGGTCACGCGTGCCGTCAACCTTGGCGCCCGCGAAGAATGCGCCCTCGGTCCCGCCGGGATCGATGTGCCGCTTCACAACGCTCCTGCGCCGTCCGTCGCCCATGTCTTGCCACTCGCCCGGCGCGAGCCCACGTCCCGACTGGCGAACGAGGCCGCCGCCGCGATCTTCATTGCTGGTAGCGCGCAACGGCCCATTCCCGCTCTCGACGCCATTGCCGCCCTGTTCGGCCTGACCGTCGCCGAAAAACGCGTCGCCGGACAGGTTTTCGCCGGCCTTTCGCGAGGCGAGATCGCCGAGTGCAATGCGGTTTCCGACGGGACGGTGAAAAGCCAGCTTGCGGCGATCTATGACAAGACCGGCGTATGCGACCAGCGCGGCCTCGCCGCGCTGATGCGCGACCTGACGCCGCCCACGCTCAAGAACTGACCGTCCCCCGCGTGGCAGATGCGTCGCGCGGAAGAATGACCTTTCATCCAGCCAGACCGGAACCACGGAGCGCGATCATGAAGTCCGTCCTCGCCCGCCTTGCCATCGCCGCCGCACTTCTCGTTCCCGCCTCGGGCGCCTTCGCCAAGAGCATCGAAGACGTCAAGAAGGAGGGATTCAAATGCGAACGCGCCGGCGTCGATTCCATCGTTTGCAGCAAGACCGGCCAGAAGGACTATGTCTGCGACAATGGCGGCACCTGCGCCCAGCTTCTGGTCATGGATCCGGGCAATGGCGGCGGCGTCAAGCCGCCCCGCCACAAGATCATTCCGATCCCCGGTACCGGCGCGCTGATGCAGTGACGAGCCTGCGGATGCAAAGATCAAATACCGATGCTGGACCTGCTTCAGGCCCGCGCGACCGCGTCAGAGCGCCTTCCAGCGTTTCAGCCAGGCAACGAATTCGGCCATGCCGCCGGCAAGATCGGCAACAGGAGAATAGCCGAGATCGCGCGCGGCAAGTGCAATGTCGGCATGCGTTCGGATGACATCGCCCGGCGGACGCGCCTTGGAAATGATCGATGTCTTGCGGCCCGCCGCCTCCTCGATCGACCCGATCAGGTCGCTGGTGCGAACCGGCGCGCCGCGGCCGAGATTATACACCGGCTCCAGCGCGAGTGCCGGACTTGCCGTCCTGTCGATCGCCGCGACCGCGCCGCGCACGATATCGGAAATCGCGGTAAAATCGCGCTCCAGCACACCGTCGTCGAAAACCTCGATGGGCCGGCCGTCGAGAATGGCGTCGGCGAAAAGCCAGTACGCCATGTCCGGCCGCCCATACGTCCCGTAGACCGTGAAAAACCGAAGCCCGGTGCTGCGCAGGCCGTGCGTCTCGCGATAGGCGACAGCAGCCAGTTCCCCTGCCCGCTTCGTCGCGGCGTAAAGCGATGCCGGAGAATCGACCCGGTCCGACTCACGAAACGGAACCCGTGTATTGGTCCCGTACACAGACGAAGAGCTTGCATAGACCACGGGGATACCGCGTGTCGCCGCGTGCTGAAGCACCACGACCTGCCCGCGGACATTCGAGTCGACATAGTCGAGCGGCGCCGTCAGCGAATGGCGCACACCCGCCTGCGCCGCCAGATGCACGATCAGGTCGGCGCCTTCGCCGGCGGCAGACCCGAACGCTGCCGCATTGGCGCAGTCCGCCTTGACGAACCGGAAATTGCCGAGCTTTTCCAGCGCGGCCAGGCGCGCGGCCTTCAGCCGGATGTCGTAATAGGCGTTCAGATTGTCGATGCCGAGGACACCATCGCCCCGGGCGAGAAGCGCGGAGGCAAGATGGAAACCGATAAAGCCGGCCGCGCCGGTAAGGACGATCTGCATAGGGTTCCCTGTCGCAGTGGATCTTACGCCACGCGGCGTGCCGGGTTTTGCACGCGCGGCGCACTTGTGCAATTGGTCGCGCCGACAATTCGCCCTGCGCCTGAACGGATGGTTTCATGAAACTCGCAATGATCGGAACCGGCTATGTCGGCCTCGTCTCGGGCGTCTGCCTGGCGGAGTTCGGCTTCGACGTGACCTGCGTCGACAAGGACCAGAGCATCGTCGAGCGCTTGAACCGAGGACAGGTGACCATCTTCGAGCCCGGCCTGGACGTCGTCCTGCAACGTAACGCATCGGCCGGCCGGCTCACATTCACCTCCGACCTTGCGGCCGCCGTGATGGACGCCGATGTCGTCTTCATTGCCGTCGGTACCCCCTCGCGTCGTGGCGATGGCGATGCCGACCTCTCCTACATCATGGAAGCCGCCGACGAGATCGCCGACGCCATGCGTCCCGGTCAGGTCATTGCCATCAAGTCGACCGTGGTCGTCGGCACCAACGCCGCCGTGCGCGACCGCATTCGCGCCCGGCGTCCGGGAGTCGATTTCTCGATGGCGTCCAATCCGGAGTTCCTGCGCGAGGGATCGGCGATCGAGGATTTCATGCGCCCTGATCGCGTGGTGATCGGCGTCGAGGACGAGCGCGGCCGCGAGGTGATGCGCCGGGTCTACCGCCCGCTGTTCCTGCGCGAAACGCCGATCGTGTTCACCAGCCTCGCCAATGCCGAGCTCATCAAATACGCCTCCAACGCCTTCCTCGCCATGAAGGTGAGTTTCATCAACCAGATCGCCGATCTGTGCGAAAAGGTCGACGGCGATGTTCACGATGTTGCGCGCGCCATGGGCATGGACCGGCGCATTGGCCCGAAAT
>WBZS01000554.1_pt1 | contig 24154 bp, 21 predicted proteins | sample 5204201 | NCBI WGS metagenome assembly WBZS01 (sample SAMN12344357, study PRJNA552823) | activated sludge metagenome | biome: Activated sludge suspended growth; feature: Nitrification reactor; material: Wastewater; isolation source: activated sludge from nitrification reactor of wastewater... | reverse complement strand
GCTGAGCGAGGCGTATTGGTCGATGACGTTTTGGCGATCAGGAGCCGTGGCGATGGCGAAGAGCTTACTCGCGCGTTGCCGAATCTTCTCATACGTTTGCGTCGTAAGGCGTTGGCGATGGAGTGTGCCGATCTCGGCAGGTTCAACCTGATTCTTCTCAATCGCGCTCAGCAAAGCTTCCGTCCATGCCGGCCTTTTCATCAGGACATCGAGTGCTTCGGTTCGCAATCGCGGCGTCAACCGTTTCCAGTGTGCCAGAACTCGCACAGGTGCATCGGTAAGCATACTCCTCCCAAGGGAGGCGATGGCTGCCTTCTGAACCTCCTCGGGCTGCGTAGGCGACAGAAAGGAACCAATCAAGTCCACGTCTTTCTTGAGATCGCCGATACCTCGGCCGACGACGCGCAATGCGACAAGTTTTGCTTCTGTCGACTCCTTTTCGTCTGTCAACGTTTTGATCGCCAATTGGTGCGATGCGACTACGTAACGTTTGAGCGATAAGAGCGAGTGGATTTCTTCCTTGGACAAAATCGGTGAGCCAGTCTTGTCCAATACCGGGCTATCGTCTTTCGCCAATCCCTTAGGGTACTCGATTTCCCGAATCGTCGATGCTTCCGCAAAATGGTCGAGCAATTCAGCTAGGGCAGTCATCCGGAAGATGGCCGATTTTTCTTCGACTTGGCCCAGAGGCCTAGACTTCCATATGCCTTTTCTTGGACGCTACCGAAAACCTCCGCAAGCCTTCGCATGGGTAGGATCAGCTTCTTTGGCGTTTGATCCAGTTTGTCCAGCAGATACGCTGTCGTTCCACTCCAGGTGGATTTGTTTACTGAACTCAAGCCCGATGTAAAAAGATACTGATCCTCCAGGTTTTTTTGGAGATATTGCCCAAGAATATCTGCCGTTTCCCAGTTGAGAACGTTTCCCAGCGTCAATCCTAGCTGAAGTTTCACCGTGGGATCTTGATCATTCACCAATTGTTCAAGCAATTTTTCAACGTTGCCTATCTTTGGAACTCGTTCCAATTGTCGGAGCGCCTGCACACGTACGCCTGAATGGGAATCCTGGAGACCATTACGCAACGTCGCGTCCGTAAGCATCCCCAACCCACCCAACGTAGCCAGCGCGTGCAACCGGGCCAACGGCGACTCGTCCTTCGCCACCATCGCTTCCAGCCCGTCGCGCACGAGCTTGCTCGTCGTCTTCGATTCCACGAGTCGCCGTTGAGCCTGATCGCGGGTCCAACCGTTCGGGCTTTTCAAGCTTGTGATCAGCCCGGCTTCATCCAGTTCGGCGATCTTCACGATCGCCCGTGGCGGCGACTTCTTGGGATACACGCGATAGATCCGTCCCAGGTCATGGCCCGCTCGCAGGTCGAGCTTCTTTTGCCAATCGGCCGGGATCCATTGGGGATGTTCGATCACATAGCGATACATGTCCGCGATCCACAAGGCTCCGTCCGAGCCGGTCTGGATCATCGTCGGGCGAAACCAGTTGTCGCTGGAGGCCAAGAATTCCGACTTCTGCTCGCTCGGCGCCCGTTCACTCTTGAACGTGACGCCGTTGCGATTCACGATTTCGCGGTGCACTAGGTTATGCACCGGCTCGCTGATGAAGGCGTTGCCCACGAATTCTTCGCCAAGCAGATTGTCGCGGTAGATGATTGAACTGCAGGCCGAGGTGAAGCGGTTCAGCGTGTGGAAATCGTTAAAGCGAGGCAGGGGCTTGCTGATCGGATAGACCGGGGCGGCCCCGGGCGTGACCGAAATGTGCACCTTTGGATCGGGGTAAAACACGTGCGGATTTCGCTTCAGGTAATGGTCCTCAAGCACATAGTGAAACATCGGGTTCGAGTTGTTGTTGCCGAACCAATTGCCCCAGTCGTCGCGATGTCGGCCAAACTGCGATTGGCCGGTCTGGGCTTGCAAAATGCCTCGCTCGGGATCGATGCGAAAATCCCGGCCCTGAATATCGACGACCTCGCCGGTCTTGATCGATTTGATGCGACCGCCGCTGTCGCCGTTGGCACCGTAGTACCAACCATCGAGCCCGTAGACCAGGCCATTGACGCGGTGCTGCTGATTGCCCTGGTTGAAGCCGGTGAAGAGGATCTCCTTCTTGTCGGCCTTGCCGTCGCCGTCGGTGTCCTCGGCATAGAAGATATCGGGGGCACAGGTAATGATCACGCCTTTCTTGTACGGCGTCACGCCCGTGGGATATCCGAGGTTGGCAAGGAAGACGGTCGCTTGATCGTAGCGGCCATCGGGGCGCGATTTGGTGAGGAACTTGACGTTGCCGCCGTGCTTGTTTTTGCCGTCGAGGCCGAGCGGGTAATCGCCCATCTCGACGACCCAGAATTTCCCATCGGGTCCCCACGCGAAGGCGATCGGATCCATCACGGCCGGCTCGTGAGCCATCAGTTCGACGGTGAAGCCTTCGGGCACCTGGATACACTTGAGCGATTCGGCCGGCGACTTCGGCCCGGGCTCCATGTGCGGATTTTGGGCGAACGACAGGCTCCCTACACAAAGTCCCACCAAGAGACCAATTCCAGTGCAAACGTTCTTCATCTTGGGCCTCGGAGGTGAAGAAAATGAATCCCTTCGAACCGTTCTTGTTGGCATTTCGTGACGGTGAAATCCCGGGACTGAACGGATTCGGCACGCCGTCCATCGAGCGGTGCTGCTTTGCGAATGGTGGTTGCCCGTGCTATCAGCTCGTCGCCAACAATTCACTTCGAACTTCGCCGTCGCCGGCAATGGGGTAGGGACGAGACTGAGTATCGGGCACCGTGGTATGGGAATCGATTCCCAACAGGTGGAACGAAGTCGCGAGAAGATCCTTCGGTGACACGGGGGTGTCACGGACATCGCCACCCAAACGGTCGGAACTTCCGACGACCCGGCCCTGGGCGATCCCGCCGCCCGCAAGCACGGTCGAGTACACACGCGACCAGTGATGTCGGCCGGCGCCTCGCGGCTTCGAATCGATTTGTGGCGTACGACCATGTTCGCTCAAGCATAGGACCAGCGTCTCGTCCAACATGCCACGTTGGCGAAGGTCGTCGATGAGCGTGGGATAGGCGGCGTCGAAGCCTGGCAAAAGATACTCTTTCAATCGCGGATAATGATTGTTGTGGGTATCCCAAGCACAGTTGCCGAATTGGCCGTACCCATCCCAAAAAACGCTGACAAATTTCGTGCCCGCTTCCACCAAGCGCCGGGCCGCCAAGCAGGATTGGCCAAACAGCGTCATCCCGTAACGTTCGCGAAGGGCGGGCGATTCTCGCGAGATATCCAGGGCACGGTGCACGGCACTGGAAGTAAGCAAGCTATACGCGCGTTGGCGGTGGTGATCGTAAACATTCCGCGAACCGTCGAGTCGACGGCGAGCGGTTTCGAATTGGCCCAAAAGCGATTGCCGTAAATTTAACCGTTCCACGGGGACATCATCGCGCAGTCGGCTTTCGGTGGAAAGGATAAATTGGCCGGTCGGTAACGTACCGCCAAAAGGATCGTGAAAGTCGCGCGTTTGCCCATCGGTGTAGCGTGGGACGGTGCGCGTGCCCGGTCCCGTGAAATCGGTCCATAACGGATCGTAAGCTTGGCCCAAGAACGCGGCAAATGGACCGGCGTTGACCAAGTTATCCGTTTTCGAATTCAGCATCCAAGGAAGCGCGATATTGCGAGGCATCTCCGCGATGCCAGGCCGACCTGATTCCCGCGCAGCCAGATAGTCCACCACCGAGCCGATGTAGGGCCAATGCCTGCCATCGCGTGGCCGAGTTTCCAACTCCGGCGTGTAGGTGGGGATCCCGGTCACCGCGTACGCGACCCCATGTTCGGGGTAGCGGTGCGTCACGGAACGGACCACGGTCACTTGATCCATGACTTCCGCGGTGCGCGGCAAAAGCTCACAGATCCGTAGGCCCGGGACTTTGGACGCGAACGAACCAATTTCACCGCGAACTTCCGCCGGGGCATCAGGTTTCGGGTCGAACGTTTCGTGTTGAGGGGGCGATCCATACAAGAAGATGAGAATGCATGCTTTGGCTTTGCCGAAGCCAGGAGCGACGGTCGGGCGATCGTTGGCATGCGCGAAGAAATCGCCCAGGCCAAAGCCAAACGCGCCAAGTCCTCCCAAGGTCAGAAACCGCCGGCGTGAAAGCCCATCGCAAAGCCGGCGCGGCGAACCTAGCAATTCGATCATGGAAATACTCCCATCGCGCCCAAGCTCTAGGCGTGGCGGTTTTGGCTCACGGCACGATCGTTCCAACCCGCCTTGAAAATATATTACACCAAGCCGGCGATCGGGTGGGCGCGGTACATTTCATACGGTCGCCCATCGGTATCGTGCCAGATCGTATCGTGAGGAATCCCCAGGGCCGAGTAAACCGTGGCGGCCAAATTCTCGGGCGTTTGCCGATCCGACGCGGGTTGCGCGCCGATGCGATCCGAGGAACCGATCACTCGGCCGCCCTGGATTCCGCCTCCCGCCAACAGCAGACTCATTACCGGCCCCCAGTGGTCGCGACCGGCATCTGGATTGATCCGGGGAGTTCGTCCAAATTCACCTGTGACGACAACCAGCGTTTCCCTTAGCAGGCCGCCTTCGTGAAGGTCATCGAGCAACGCGGAAATGGAGCGGTCGAAATAGGGAACAAATTGTCGCGAAGATTCACAAAGTTTCGCCGATGGGTGTCCCAGGTGGAATTTTTTCCAAGGTTCACCTGCACCAAGCTGACGCCCGCCTCGACCAGACGTTTCGCCATCAACAAAGAAAGCCCGAATTTATTTCGACCATAGCGTTCGAGAATCCTTGGATCCGCACGTTCGACTTCGAACGCTCCGCGGGTTCGAGGATCGTTCAGCACGGCGATCGCCTGTTGGCGGTGGCGGTCGAGGCGTTGGCTTTCCGCGGTGCGTTCCAGGCCGCGTCGCTGCGTTTCGAGCGACGCGAGCAAGCCGCGCCGACCTCGCAACCGACCTTCGCCGCCTTCGGGCAATGTTAAAGCCGGTGTTTCGAAAATGGTGGTTGGCTCATGGGCGAACGGCGTTCCCTCGAATCGGAAGCAATGGGGGCAAGCGCCGTTTCCAAGGCCACATTTGGTGGCCATGGGCAAATGCCAAGCTTCCCAACGAGGTCCAAGCCTACCGGCGTATTGGCCAGGTCGAACTCGGCCGGCTTCGTTGATGCTGGGTTCGGGCAACACCGCCGACACGGGCAAATGGTTTCGGCCCACACCCTGCTTCGCAAAATTGACGAGCGCGGGGATCGAAGGCCATTCATTCGGATTGGGTACGTTCTGAATCGAAAACCCAACCGGCAGATCGAGTCGGCCCGTCAGCAACATGTGACAGGCAACCTCGTGACCGTCGCTGCCTGTCGCCATCGAGCGAACAATCGCGTATTTATCGGATCGGTCGGCAAGGCGTGGGAGATGCTCGCAAATGCGAATGCCCGGCGTTCGCGTCGCGATTGGCTGGAATTCGCCCCGAATGCGATCCGGAGCTTCCGGTTTCAGATCAAAGCTGTCATGTTGGGACACGCCTCCGGTCAGAAACACGAAAATGACGGAACGTGCCCTCGGCGTGGAACCACCCGCCAAGGCTTTCATGGCAAAAAGGTCCGCCAGCCCCAGGCCTGTCAAGCCGATGGCGCCTGCCTTGATCATTTCTCGGCGCGTGGGAGCGCCGTGCGGAACCGTCGTCCGACGATGAAACGCCATGGTGGGATCTCCGCAAGCTGGGAACGAGGCGGGGGGAGCCCACGTTCAAATATGGATTTCGCGATACTTTCCTATATCAGACCCGACGCGCCGATGCAATCCTCCCCGCCCTAAATCGAGCCATTTAGTGCAGCCAAATCCTGTGCGGTTTGGGTGCAAGGAAGCGCACGCAGCGATTCGGAGACACAAAGAATCAAAACAACGAATGACCATTCCCCGTGCAAGACCTTTGCCAAATCCAGGAGTTTTTCCATTCTCTCGGCGTCTCCGCGTGAGACCTTTAGTAGGTTACCCACAAGAGACCTTCATTACGCCGATTCAACCTATCCCGCGATGCCTCGATTTGGGCACGAAGTTGGATTTCGTATCGATTTTCAATCGCGTTCACTCATCTGGTTTGCTGGTTTTCGGAAATGATTTCATCCTCGCCGAGCGTCGCGTCGAAAAGGGTTGGTGAAGCTGGCGCGTTTCGCGAACGTAATAGACTTTTGATGGTTTCGAGGGAATCGGCTTGGTCGACCGTCTTGTCGTGCCGCCAGCGCAGAATGCGTGGGAATCGGACGGCGATGCCCGATTTATGTCGGGAAGATAGCTGGATATTTTCGAATGCCAATTCGAAAACGAGTTGAGGCGTCACCGAACGCACCGGACCGAAACGTTCCACCGTGTTTTTTCTGATGAATCGGTCGACTTCGCGAATCTCCGCGTCGGTGAGGCCCGAATATGCCTTGGCGAACGGTACGAGCGTTTTTCCTTCCCAGACGGCGAAGGTATAGTCGGTGTAAAGGTCGGCACGTCGGCCATGGCCTTTCTGGGCATAAATCAAAACCGCATCGCAGGAAAAAGGCGTGACCTTCCACTTCCACCATAATCCCGTGGGGCGACCCACGCCATACTCCGAATCCGCCCGTTTCAACATGATGCCTTCAACACCATGCTCTCGGCTTTCGTCCTGAAGTCGGCGGCAAGCTTCCCATGTTTCCGCGTGGACACGAGGTGAAAGCGCCAGCGGTTCAAAATCGTCCCGCCGCGTCAAAAGCTCCTCCAAGGTTCGACGCCGTTTCACCAAAGGCCGTTTCCTTAGATCGATTCCGTCGTATTCCAAAAGGTCGAACGCGAGAAACCGGACCGGGATTTCCAAAAGCATCCCCTTGCTGACTTTTTTTCGGCCAATCCGCCTCTGTAGGGCCGTGAACGGTAGCACGACCCCGTCGCGCCAGCCAACCACTTCCCCATCGAGAACGGTACCGTTCGGCAAGTCCTCGGCTGGAGCCACCAATTCGGGAAAACGTTCGAGAATCGGTTCTTCACCACGCGACCAAAGAAACGTTTCGCCGCCACGCCTCAAGAGTTGGGAACGAATGCCATCCCATTTCCACTCCAAGATCCAGTCGTCGATTTTACCTAGTTCTTCCGGAGCGCCTGGCAATGGATGTGCCAAGCAAAAGGGATAAGGTTGGCTGAGGGAAGTGTCATTCGGAGTCGAATTTAAAAGGGATTGAAAGAACGAAGGTGTCGGTTCCCATAGGCCCATCAACCGATGCGCGATACTTGCCGCGTCGACCTTCGCCACCTCGGCCAAGGCGCGGATGACGAGTCCTTGCGAAACTCCCACGCGCATCGAACCGGTGACGAGTTTGTTGAACACGAAACGTTCTGGCCGCGAAAGATCATGCCACGCGGCGATGACGGCATCCCGACGTGCCATTTCGTTGAGTTTCACCAAGGGTCGAATCCGATTTTCCACCCAGTCGGCGAGGGAGGAATCTGAAGCGGGTTTTCCGTCGGGGACCAAGAGAGCCATGGTTTCCGCCAAATCGCCGACGGTGCCATAACACTCCTCGAAAATCCAATCGGGAATCGCCGCGACTTCCGTACAACACGAACGGAGAATTTTGGTAGGAATCAAACGATTCAGGCGTCGGCCACACAAAAAGAAAACCGCCCAAGCACCATCGGCTGGTGGGCAGGAAGCGAAATAGGCACGCATCGCTTCCACCTTCGCAAGGGTACGCGTGGTTTCATCGATGGCCTGATAGAGAGCGGTGAACTGTTTCAAGGTTTCGTGCCCTCTTCTTGGTCGGAAGGGGCGTCGATTTCCGCATCGTCACGTTCGCCGACGAATTCGGTTTGCAGGACGTCGCCAGCAATTGCATGTTCGCGTAACCAGCGAACCAGCGTGGCGGAGAAGCCATGCGTGGCGAAGACATGTTCAGCGCCGGTCGCGTGGATGGCTTCGAGCAAGCCAGGCCAATCCGCGTGATCCGAAAGAACGAAGCCCCGATCCACCGAACGCCGACGCCGAGCCCCACGCACCGCCATCCACCCGGAGACGAACGCTGTCGCCTTGTCGCCGAACCGTCGCAACCAAGGCGTTCCCATGGCTGAGGGCGGAGCGATCACTAGCGCGTTCGAATAATCTCCCGACCGTCGACTCGGTTCGACAACCTGGGTCGTTGGCAACGGTACGCCCGTCCGCCGATAGTCTTCGTTCACGCGTTCTACTGCACCGTGACAATAGATGGGGCCAAGCGTGGCATCGACGCCAGCGAGAAGCCTTTGAGATTTTCCCAAGGCGTACGCGAAAAGGACCGAAGTTCGCTTGGATTCTTGATTTTGCTTCCACCAGTGATTGATTTCACGGAACAAATTGGCTTGGTTTTCCCAGCGATAAATGGGGAGGCCAAACGTCGACTCCGTAATGAACGTGTGGCAGCGGATCGGCTCGAAAGGTGCGCACGTCCCATCGTTCGCTAACTTATAATCTCCGGAAATGACCCAAACTTCTCCGCCAAGTTCCAACCGCACCTGTGCGGATCCCAAGATATGCCCTGCCGGGTGCAGTGAAATCCGAACGCCTTTGAAGTCGACGGATTCACCGTATTCGACGGTATCGATCGTCGCGTCGGCACCCATGCGTGTTCGCAGTACGTGCTCCCCAGCCTTGGTGGTGAGGTAACGCCCGTTTCCGCGTCGAGCATGATCCGCGTGAGCGTGCGTGATCACGGCGCGATCGACCGGTTGCCAAGGATCTACGAAAAAATCCCCGGCCGCACAGTACAAACCACGGCTCGTAACGGAGAGAAGTGGCACGTTTCCCATAACGCCATTATTAGGCGCAAAAGCTCCGGAAGATGGATGAAAAGAGATGCCTGAAGGGAGTGCAGCCGTGGTTTAAGTCGGCGTATTCAACCAAGATTTTCAAAGGCTTGATACCACCGACGGTCGCACGGCCCCCTGTGATCAACGCAGCGATTTCAAAAGCCACGCCGCAGCCGAGGTTCGATCCTCCGAGAACGACAAGGCGGTTGCCGCCGAACCATAAGCCTCTTTCGTAGGCTGATAGGCTTGTTCCAAGGCATTCAGCGAAACGCGCCGATTGAGATGGTCGACCATCGCTTCTAGGTGCAGGGGCCGAGGCGCGAACGCCGCCGCCAAATCGGAGATGTCGCCGACGCGAAGCATCCCGGGCACGGCGATGTCATGCGGAACGAGCACAGCAAAATGCGTCAACACGTCCTGGAATCGGTTGAGGCCACCGGCAATGAAAACCGATTTCACATCCTCTTCGTAGAGGCCCGCCAACAAACTGACCATTTGCCCCAGGGGTTCCGCGTGCACGGGCCAACCGTCGACGCCATGGGGAACCTTGAAGTCCGTTTGGTCCGAATTGGTTTGCGCGAACGAATCCCCCCACAGGGCCAATCGGCGAGGATTCACTTCGTTCCGCGTTCTCAGGTACGCGAGCACGGCGCGAACGTCGCGCAGGCGTTGGCCAAGCATGGTCTCGCCAAAAAGTTGAACGTGGACCGATCGATTGGTATCGCCACTGTCACGCCCACGTGAGGATCCGGATCGCGATTCGCCTGTTCCACGTAAATCCGGGAGTGCAACGATCGCGCCGGCTTGGACAATTTTTTCCAACTCTTCTCGGCGTTCTTTCAAAAAACCTGCTTTTCCTGCCTGCGCCACGCCCACCACCACGGGTACAGGCTTGGTGAGATTTGGCGGCAAAAGCAAGACCAAGGGAACGATGATTCCCGGTTCCGTTTCGAGCGTGATGCGTTCGACCTTCCAGGCAGGGGACGAACGCGTTTCCATCGTCTTGCCTTTCACGACCGGCGCTGTTTTCACCGTGGTCGGCCCCAATAATTCCGCCCACGGTTCTTGGAGCGATTTTCGGCGTTCCTCGGGCGAGAGCTTCGTTCGGCGCACGCGAGCTTCCTCGAGCCGGGCGGACGCCAGCGCGTTCATCACCTCGTTCAGGCTTTTGGGCCGTAGCTCCGCCTTGGCGTTTTCCGTCCAGCAAGTCAGTTCCGCGGCTTGGCGAGGCGCGTGAAATTCCACGGCTTTGATGCCAAACCATTTTTCGAACAACGGGTGAATCATTCGGCGATGGTACTCGCCGATGTTATTGCAGTGCGTTCCTTCGGGCGGCCTTAGTTTCAGGCCGCCTTTGCCGTGTGCCACGCCCACGTGATCGGGCGCTTTGTAGAATTCGCCCCAGACTTTCTGGTAGCGTTTCCAAACCGGATCCCGTTCACCGTCCCACGCGAATTCATGGCCATGGATTAAATAGCGTGGCGCGATGCTGGCGGTAATGACCCAGTGGGGAAAATCCTGCTTGGCTCCAAGGCGTAATCCACGTGTCGAATCCCAATAGGTGAAGAGAAGATAATTGAAAGAGGTTTCTGCGTCGTCAGGAAGCGGATACTTTGTTTCAGGTTGCGGGCCACCGAAATTGAAGGGAACGCAGCAGGTGATGCGCGAATCGAGGGCCGCGGTGACGCCAGCGGGATCGCCTCCTCCCGCCACGGCTCCCAAGACGGCAATCCGTTTTGGGTCACATCCTTCGCGTGCTAACAGAACGTCGACCCCGCGCATCAGATCGCACGCCATCCACCCCATCAAGCTATCGCCAAGCAGTTGGAGTTGGATGCCGGTGTCGTATCGAAAGTAATAATCCTGGCGCGAAGCTCGGTACGGTTTTGCGTAGTCGCTGTCGCGATGGAACGGGTGCGATCGGCGTTCGCCGTAATTGACTTGGTCGATGACAAGGACCAAGCAGCCCGCGCGTGCCCAGGTCATCCCCATATCCTGGAGTTCCGAATCCCGTTTGCCGCCATGGTGTGCATGCGCAATCAAAATGCCAGGCATGGAAGGTGTCAGCTTCGCGGGCACATAGAGGTTGCCCGTGACCCAGAACCCAGGCCGAGTCTCGTAGACAAGGTTTTCGAGTCGGTATCCCTCGCCCCGAATCACATTCGTTATTTTTACGTTCGGTTGGTTCGACTTGGGCCAATCCCCGAGCGATTGGCGAAGCTTCGCGATGCGCTCGTCGCGGTATTTTTCCCATTGGTCCCGCGTTTGAACCTTGGACCACGTATCCCGGTGGGCTGCATTGAAGTCGGTGATGGCTTGGCGGATTTGCCGATCGATCGTTCCTTTGGCGTCCTCAGCTTCTTCCTTGGTCAACACGTCGAAGGTCGGCGGCGGCGTTGGCTTTTCTTGTGCCATGGTGATGGTGGAATGCACGGCAAGAAACAAGCTCGCCAAACGGAAAATGGCTCCGCGACTTTTCATGGCATTGCCTCGGGGAAAAACAAAGCGTCGGCGTTGCGGTTCCTCGATGGGAAACCAAACGCCAATCTACCGGTGATTCAAGGCAATGCAACGAAAACCCGCCTTTCGAACACTCCAACTGCTGACAAAAGAAAAACGTCCGAGCCTGGTGCGTTCGCGAAAGGCGGTTGCTTCGCGGACACAGCTGGCTCGGACGTTGGAAAGAATCTCGGGATCGGGACGGTTGGTCCCCACCACGTTCCGATCCTCGAGAAGCGTCTGATGTCGGCCCTAAAAAACTCATGGACCCTTCGCGATGCGCCGGGTCCATGAATCGGCTCTCAATGCATTCCCCCCTTGAACATGCCATGGAGAGACAGGCCGTTCCCCGTTCCGGGGACTGCATTCGAACGTGTAGATCCTATCTACCAAAAACATACGATTGGCGAAGGAACCAGGAAAACGTCCATGAATTACCTCCTGCCTTCCTGGTTCCTTCGCTGATCGAATGCTTCCCAATCCGTTGAAAAGACTCGAATCCAAAGATGGGTGCCTTGAATCCGAGTCGATTTTCCCTTCGCAAAACATGTGCCAAATTTCCGAACGTTCCACGTTCATCAAATCTCAAAGGATTGACCTCTAGCAGGCCAACCCATGCCTCCAAAACGTCCGTCACCACGCCTATCAACACCGAATAAGGCGGATTCGCACGTTCGGCATTCCCGGTTTTTTTCGCGGCGGCGTTACGATCGATCGCTTGCCTTTTTCCGGCGCGAGGCCCAAGCAGTGCGAAATTCGGGAAGAGAATTTCTCTCGCGTGGTGTTTTTTCTGCTCACTCCCACGCACATAGCCTCGCACCAACTCGAACACACGTGCGACTTCTTGAGCAATTGCCGACCTAGGACTCGATCTATTTTTTGCTTCACGTTCTACTTGCTGCCCAGGCATGAGACTTGCTTCCGCATGTAGGCGGCCAGGTCGAGAACTTTGACACTCACAAGGTACCACCATGAGCGACGATCTGCACGGGAATGCTCCGGATAAATCGGATGTCGCGCTGTTGCTCATCGATGTCATCAACGACCTAGATTTTCCCGAATCGGAGAAACTGCTAACGTTCGCACTTCCCATGGCTGCAAGCATCGCTGCACTGAAGGCCCGCGCGAAACAGGCAAACATCCCCGTGATTTACGCCAACGATAACTTTGGTCGCTGGCGTTCGGATTTTCGTGTTCTGGTGGAACATTGTTTGGAAGCCGACTGCCAAGGTCGGCCGATCGTCGAACTTTTAGAGCCCGAGGCAGACGATTATTTTGTTTTGAAACCGAAACATTCGGGCTTCTTTTCGACCACTCTCGACACACTGCTTTCCTACCTGAAAACGAAGACGCTGATCCTTACGGGAATGGCCGCCAACATCTGTGTTCTGTTCACCGCGAACGACGCCTACATGCGCGACCTCCACCTGATCGTCCCGCCGGACTGTGTCGCCTCGAACACGGCCGAGGACACGAACTACGCGCTTCGTCAAATGGAAACCGTGCTCAAGGCCAAAATTCAGCCATCTCGTGAAATTCCTTTGAACGGCACCCGTTAATCGGTTTCGCGATGTCGATGATTTTGGGACGAACGCTGGCCCCTCGGTTTTGAGCACTGTGGCGACGCCCGCTCGGGAAATCGGAAGGAGCAAATCACCATGCGATTGGATGAAATCAAGAACGGCGGCACCTCCACGATGGGCAACGATATCGTTCCAGTTTCCGACGGAGTGGTCGCCCATGCGTCCCCCGAACTCGTGAGGGCGAATTCGCCAAACCGTGGAAAAGTGCTCGTGATCGATGTGGGGGGAACCAAGGTCAAGATGCTGGCGACAGGCCACACAAAGCCCTTCAAAGCACTGACCGGACCAACGTTCACGCCGAACCGATTGCTCGACTTAGTGCATCGGCTGGATGAAGACTGGGATTATTCAGCCGTGACTCTTGGTATTCCAGGTTTGGTGGGCGCGAAGGGGCCTAAATCCGAACCCGGAAATTTGGGAACCGGCTGGGTCGGGTTTGATTACGCCTCCGCCTTCAAAGCCCCCGTGAAGATCGTGAACGATGCCGTGCTTCAAGCACTTGGAAGTTACGACAAAGGGCGAATGATTTTCATCGGTTTGGGAACGGGAGTTGGATCCGCGTTGGTCAGCGAACACTTCGTCGTACCGCTGGAGTTATCGCATTTGCCATTCGATGGGAAACGAACCTTCAATGACGTGTTGTGTCGCCGAGGATTGCAGCGATACGGCAAATCGAAATGGCGCAAGGCGATCGATAGGATCGTGCCGATCCTTTTGCGAGCATTTGTCGCGGATTATGTGGTGTTAGGAGGCGGTAATGCCAAGAACATCAAACAGTTGCCCGTCGGAGCCCGACTTGGCCATAACCTGACCGCGTTCTTGGGCGGATTCCGACTTTGGAGCCAGGACAATGGCTGGGTGTTACCCGACACGCAGGAACGCGCAGAATCATCAGATCGCTGACCCTATTTGTCTGACCTATGCAACCGCTTCGCTTCAAACGCCGTCAAGTAAAACAGAAAAGCTCCGCGTGGACTTCTTCGGCACGGTGACCACCGTACCGAGGAATGTGGTTTCACCGAATGGACCCTATCCAAATGGCTTAGCATCCGTTGGTGGACGCCATTTAAGATTTTTTGGCAGGCACACGTTTTCCTTTTTTCCGGGCTTTGGTCAAACCAATAGCGATCGCTTGTTTTTTGCTCGTTACTTTTTTGCCGGACTTTCCGCTTTCCAACGATCCCTGTTTTCGCTCGCGCATGGCCTTTCCGACTTCATCCGGAGATTTTCTGCTGGATGGGCTCGCCATTATTTTCTCCTGCTCGAGAACTCCCCCTCCTCTGCCTTTCGCAAACCGTATGCCCGCGCCAGGCGTGGTGGCATGTGATTTGCCAAAATCTCGTTCACCTACCGACGGTGTGAAACCTTTTGGAGAAAACGTCATGCGCACTAGATCCTCTGCAGAAACCGCCCAAGAAGAGTCGCTTTGGGCCACCACGACGGACGAAATGAATTTCCCTCGGCTCGATCGCTCGATCCAAGTCGACGTCGCCATCGTGGGCGCGGGGATCGCGGGTTTGAGCTGCGCCTACGCACTTCTGAAGGCTGGTAAATCCGTAGCCGTCCTTGACGATGGGCCCATCGCCGGCGGGATGACGCAGGTCACCACCGCCCATTTGAGTAACGCCATCGACGATCGATACCATGAAATCGAACGAATGCATGGCGAGCGTGGTGCTCGGCTCGCAGCCGAGAGTCATACCGCAGCAATCCATCGCATTGAATCGATCGTGAAGGTGGAAAAGATCGACTGCGATTTTTCCCGGCTGGATGGCTATCTCTTTCTCACCGAGGGTGAGGATCCAGAAATTCTCACGAAAGAGTTGGCGGCCGCACATCGCGCCGGGTTGGCCGACGTGGATCTCGTGGAACAGGTGGAACAATTGGCCCGGCTCGGTCCAGCGCTTCGTTTCCCCATGCAGGGGCAGTTCCATCCCCTTCGCTACCTTCATGGCTTGGCACGTATCCTTCAAAACGACGGATGCCAAATCTTCACGGACAGCCATGTGGACCACCTCGAGGGCGGCAAAAACGCCCATGTGAAAGTCGGCTCCCACCACGTCAAAGCGGAGGCGCTGATCGTCGCCACCAATGTGCCCGTGAATGATCTTTTCGCCATCCATACGAAACAAGCACCGTACATGACCTACGCCATCGGCGTGCGCGTGCCCCAAGGAGCAATCCCGGCTTCTCTTTACTGGGATACGGGGGCTGTCTCCAACGAAGGTCGCGGAGCGGCGTACCACTATGTACGGCTGCAGAAAGGGAAAAACGGGAGCGACATTCTCATCGTCGGAGGAGAAGACCATAAATCCGGCCAAGCCGATGATACCGACCAAAGGCATCGGCGTTTGGAGGAATGGGCGCGTGAACGTTTTCCCATGATCGAAGACGTCGAGTTCGTTTGGGGTGGCCAAGTGATGGAAACCGTGGACGGTTTGGCGTTCATCGGTCGAAACCCCGGGGACGACGACAACGTTTACATCGTGACGGGTGATTCAGGCATGGGCATGACCCATGGAACGATTGCGGGCATCTTGATCCCGGATTTGATCCTGGGCCGTGACAATCCCTGGGCATCGCTTTACGATCCAGCGAGGAAGACGCTGTCAGCGCTGGGACGATTCACATCGGAATCACTCAACGTGGCTGCACAGTACACCGATTGGCTGACCGGAAGTGACGTGAAATCCATCGATGAAATTCCCGTGGACAGCGGGGCCGTCATGCGGCGAGGCCTTTCGAAGGTGGCTGTTTACCGCGACGAGAAGGGAACCCTTCACGAGCACTCCGCCGTATGCAATCATTTGGGGTGCATCGTTCAGTGGAACCGAGCGGAAAAGTCTTGGGATTGTCCCTGTCACGGTTCGAGATTCACGAGCCTGGGTAAAGTGATCAATGGCCCCGCAAACCAAGATCTAGAATCCGTAAAAAAGGCGTAGAGCCGAGGTTCGGCCTCGCCGATGCCGCCGTCTCGAGGCACCCTTAGAGCGTTGTCACCAAAAGATTTCGGGTCATGCGTTGCCGAGCCTGAGCGCCAAGCGAGGGCTCAAGCGTCCCCTCGCTTGGCGCTAAGGCTCGGACGACCCCATACAGAGCACGAACCGTGCCCCAGGTTTGTAACAGGACCGTGGGGCGATCCGTCGCAGCCTCCTAAAAGAAAGTGCAAATCGATGCCGCGATATCTGATTTCGTTTGACGATGGTTCGATGGACCACATCCCGCTTCAGGACTTGCCAGAGGTGGGCGAGTCTGCACGCTCGGTGGTCCGAGACGCAAAGGCCGCTGGAATCTGGATCTTCGGTGGCGGGGTGCACCGCCAGCGGTCAACCATCGTCGCGACCGATGGCATCGTCACCTACGGACCTGTGCCAGAGGAAAAGGCGGTCGTTGGCGGATTCTCGATCATCGAAGTTTCATCGTACGAGGAAGCGATCACTTGGGCGGCCCGGTTCGCCAAGGCGTGTCGGTGCGCCCAAGAGGTTCGCGAAATCATGTACGATCCGGAATCGGTGAACTAAGGACTCCGGGCCCTTACGGGCCTCGGCTCGCCATTCTTACTTCCTGTCGTTCCCTCAGCTCGTGATGGCGCCTTCGCTGGCGGAACTCACGGTTCGGCCATACTTGGCTAACACGCCACGTTGGACCCGGAGGGGTGGTTTCACCCAACTGGCTTTTCGTTTTGCCCACTCGGCGTCGTCGAGTTTCACGGACAATTCCTTTTTGTCGGCATCGATGGTGACGATATCGCCGTTTTTGAGCAATGCGAGTGGACCTCCGACCCACGCCTCCGGAGCGACGTGGCCAACGACCAGCCCGCGCGTGCCGCCGGAAAATCGGCCATCGGTGATCAGTCCAACATGTTCACCCAGCCCTTGGCCCGAGATGGCGGCGGTCACGGAAAGCATCTCTCGCATGCCCGGTCCACCAACGGGCCCTTCACCGCGAATCACCACGATGTCGCCTGCCTTGATCCCTTGTTCCTTCAGGGCTGCGAAACAGGCTTCTTCGCCGTCGAATACCTTTGCGGGTCCGGTGATGCTTCGCTTTTTCAACCCCGAAACCTTCGCGACAGCGCCGTCGGGTGCCAAGTTCCCCTTGAGAATGACGATGTGGCCACGCGCGTGCATCGGCTTTTCGATGGGCATGATCACGTCTTGTTTTCGGCTGTAGATGCTGGAAATGCCCTGAAGATTTTCCGCCAGGGTCTTTCCCGTAACCGTCATGCAATCGCCATGCAGGAAGCCGGCGTCAAGCAGGGCACGGAGGACGGTGGGTGTGCCACCCGCTTTATGCAGATCGAACATCACATATTTGCCGCTCGGTTTCAGGTCCGCCAAATCGGGGACTTTATCACTGAGGCGATCGAAATCTTCGAGCGTCCATTGCACCTCGGCTTCGCGCGCGATGGCCATCAGGTGGAGCACCGCATTGGTCGAACCGCCCAAAGCCAGAACGAAGGTGAACGCATTCTCAAGTGATTTGCGCGTGATGATGTCGCGCGGGCGAATATTTTTCTTACAAAGTTCGACCAGGTATTTGCCGGCCAGGAACGTTTCGCGATCCTTGGCCGAGGAAACGGCGGGATAGCTAGCGTCGTAAGGAAGTGACATGCCCATCGCTTCGATCGCGCTGGACATGGTGTTGGCGGTGTACATGCCGCCGCACGAACCCGCGCCCGGGCACGCTTCGCATTCGACGTTGTGCACGCCTTTTTCATCGAGTTTACCGGCCTGGTATTGGCCGACGGCTTCGAAGATGGAAACGATGTCGATGTCGTTTCCCGCCGAGCCGGTCCCAGGCAGGATAGAGCCGCCGTACACGAAGATGCTGGGTACATTGAGGCGAGCGATCGCCATCAGGCAACCTGGCATGTTCTTGTCGCATCCACCGATGGCGAGAACGCCGTCGTGGTTCATCCCGCCGGCTACCACTTCGATGGAATCCGCAATGACCTCGCGAGAAACGAGGGAATAACGCATGCCCTGATGGCCCATCATGATGCCGTCGGACGCCGTCGGGGCGCCGAAAACTTGCCCGACTCCGCCGCCAGCGCGAATGCCTTCGATCGCTTTGGTGGCAAGTCGGTTGAGATGGGCGTTGCAGGGCGTGATATCGCTATGAAGATTCGCAACACCGATCATGGGCCGATCAAAATCGTCGTCCATGAATCCGACGGCGCGAAGCATCGCGCGATTCGGTGCCCGTCCCATTCCACCGGTGGTCGTTAAACTCTTGCGGTCCGACATGGCCTGCTCCTTTATAGATGAATCGATTGAAGTTTTTTTACGGGGCGAGACGTTCAGAACAAGCCGCGGAATCGCATCGCGAATTCCCTCCAGGAAAACAGGACCACCTTTCGCGAAAACTCCCTTCTAAACTTACTGAGGTTCGATCTCGCGATCCGATGCCTTTTCCCCGCCAAACCAGGTCGGTCCCAAGGCGCATGGCCGGGATGTTTTCGATCAGAAATACGAAGAAATCATAAAGATTGGTCGTACGCGAAAAGAATCATCGAACTTCCCTCGCATTTTCCGCCGCCGTATCGTAAAATCCTAAGAATCCATATCGCCTAAGTTTCGCTAGGATCAATTCCCATGCAACCGAATCGCGCGCAATCCGAGTTGCCGCGGAAGCCTTCCTGCATTTCGCCCGCACAGGAAGCTACGCTGAGCATTTGGCAAACTAGCGATCAATTTCATAACCGATTTGGTCGCCTGCTTCGCAAATACGGACTTACACCTTCGCAGTACAACGTACTGCGAATTTTGCGTGAAGAAGATGGCCCCTTGGCGAGCCTAGAAATCGCGGAACGGATGGTTCAGGTCGTGCCCGCGATCACGGGATTGATCGATCGCCTGGAGCAACAGCGTTTCGTCCGCAGGCAGCGATCGACGAATGATCGGCGCATCGTTCACGTGCGTTTGACGGAAATAGGTCGGAAGATGCTTGTGGACCTCGATCAACCGGTCATTGATCTTCATCGAAAACTGCTAGAGCACCTGAGCCCCTCGGAAATTGAACAGGTCACTCGGTTGATGGCGAAAGCACGCGAAGGTTCGACGCCTTCCTGAGATGAACCGTAGAAAAGGTCCCGAATGGAAGTCCCCATGAAAAAAGGCCCAGCGAGCAAGTCGCCGAGCCTTGATCATGAACATCAAGGAAAAGCTGATTACGGAATGGGGGGAAGTTTTCCTTGGCGGATTTGGCCACCACGAAGGATGTAGAACGAAAGCGGGTTGTACGTCGCCAATTCAGGCAAATTGAGGACGTAGTGCACGTCGTCTAGCTTGGTCGTTTCCCATTGATGCAACCCGACCAGAATGTCGCCTTTTTTAATCCCCGCTTTGGCGGCGGCGCTTCCGGAAAGGATATTGGTCACTTCGAGACCGCCGTTCAATTGGCTGTTGGCGCGGGTGACGCTGTCGGACGCCGCCGGTGCGAGCTGCAGGCCGAGCTTTGACCAAACCACATCGAGGTTGGTCGCCGCCGCCGGAATCGCTCGATCGCCGTTGAGTGGCGCCAGCGCGAGTTCCGATTTCTTTTCTTCATTCCGACGACGAAAAACGATAGGCAACGAATCGCCGGTAGGTCGATCGATCAAGGCTCGGTCGATGTCGAAGCTGCATAGCACCGGCGTGTTGCCAAGTTTGGTGAGTTCGTCGCCGACTTTGATCCCCGCCGCTTCGGCCGGGCTTCCCGATTCGATATGCTCGACGACGACTCGGCGACTAAGCGCATCGGCCTTCACGTCGATCTGGTCGCGAACCGTCATGCCATCGTATTGGCTCGGATTGCGGCGCGAACGAAGCATCGCCGCCACGGTCTTGATCATGTCATCAACCTGGATGGCGAAGCCAATTCCCTGGGCGTTGGCGCGAATGGCGACGTTCACGCCGACGAGTTCTCCATGGATGTTGACGAGCGGTCCGCCGGAGTTGCCCGGATTGATGCTCGCATCCGTCTGTATCAGCGCCTTATAGGACATATCTTTATTTAAGGTGACGTCGCGTTTGATCGCGCTGACGATGCCGACGCTGACGGTATGCTCGTAACCGAAGGCATTGCCGATGGCGATTACGGGTTCGCCCTCCATCAGATCGTCCGCGGTGCCCAGGGGCATTGTCTGTAGCGGGCGAGGCGGATCGATTTTAATGAGGGCGAGGTCTTTTTCCGCCGCCCGGGCGATGATGGTCGCATGGCGTGAAGTCCCGTCGGCGAGACGCACGCGTAAGAGGGTGACATCATCGACCACGTGGTGATTCGTGACGATGTAGCCACGCGGATCGATGACGATCCCGGTTCCCATACCGTTGACGCGGTTGGGATTGGGCGCGGGGAAAAGATCTCCCGGGCTGGGAGCGAGGGTGCGTTCGCTATGGATATTGACCACGGCGGCTTTCACTCGCTGCACGGCTTTGACGATTTCGGTTTTGCGCGCTCCATTGCGAAGAAACGCCGGCCTATCCTCGGCAGAGGAAAGTTTGGCCGGCTCCTGTGATGAAACATGGGACATGCATGCCATGAGAACCGTGGGGGCTCCCAGGGCGAAGAACAGCTGGCGGCGCAAGCTCATGGGGTCCTCAGTCCGGATGGTTCGCGTTCGAGGAGCAGTTCTCTCGTCGTTGGACAGGGCCTGGGGCGCGGGTTCCCCGGTGTGTGTCCGCTTACCCCATCTTCGACCAAGCCCTTCCTCAACCTGCACGCCACCATGGATACTTTGACTAAGGTTCGACGTACGACGATGCACGTGCACGGAATGAGACGATCCTTCGAATCCGACGAATCGTGAAGATTGAGGGGACCCTGCGGGTTGGCGCAAAAACCCGTTCAAAAACTCAACGCCACCTGAACCTCGAATTGGAATAATCCACACCACCGATACCATTGGACCAAAGTGGCTTCCTACAATGCTTTCGAAGTAGGTAGCGTGTTTCCCCAAAAGGTAAAAGGACGTTTGCATGAGCGCATCCAACCGACGGGATCAAATCGAGGCCATGCTCGCCGAGGAGCCCAACGATCCCGAATTGCGATACATGTTGGCGATGGAATTCATCAGCGCCGGCGATGATGCGAATGCTATCCCGGTGTTTCAAGAGTTGAACGAACGAAACCCTGACTACGCACCCGGCTACCACATGGCAGCACGAGCGCTCCAACGTTTGAACCGCATCGCTGAAGCCAGGGACGTGTTATTAAAGGGCATTCCTCGAGCGCAAAAAATCGGCAACTTCCACGCTGCCGGCGAGATGCAGGAATTACTCGCGATGCTCGAGGACTGAAAGTCTAATCTGAGTAGGTCCGTTTCTGAATCGATCCTGAAAAAACAACCCCGCTCGGCCATTCTCATAGGGCGGTCGCGCGGAAGCAGGGGAAGGTTCGCCATCATCGCGGGGGGATTTGCGGTTTGGCGAAGACCTGGGTGACATACGTGCGTCCCTTGGCATCGCGTGCGAATCCAACTCCCGTTTCCGAAAAAGTGGGTTGAAGGATGTTTTCCGAATGTTCCGGCGACGCCAGCCATCGCTTTACCAGATCCTTCTCGTTGATCGAAAGATCCATGCTCGCGATATTTTCTCCGCCCTTGGCGAAACGATACCCTGATCCCGATAGTCGCTCGAACGCATTTTTCCCATCGAGTTGGTGCTCCGTTATCCCATGCTTGGCCATATTCTCGGAATGTTGACGTGCGACACGAACAAGCACTGGATGGAAGGCCAAGGGAGCCAACTCTTTCTTTTCGCGCTCGCGATTGATCAGATCTAAAAATAACTTCTCTGCGTCCGTCGGCGAAGAAGATTGCCCAGCCTCCACCCAAAGGATTCCCATCGAAAGAAGAGCCACGAATCCCCACGCGGACCGTTCCACGTACGTCATCGAAATTCCTCCTTGCCCCAACGGTCGGTACTGGGTTGCCAAGGTTACATTTTCGGACCAATCGCCCGAAATGGGTTGGCCCGCGAAGATGACCCAAACCTCCCTTTGGTGCCATTTTTCACGAACCTGGTCAATACGAATTCTCCAGATTCGCCTTATTCATTATTTGATGATGTTTCGGGTGGGTTACCGTCGATCGGCGTTGACCTGGCAGGAGGCGTTTGGCAGTGTGACGCCGTCGCGTCATGGAGGCCACGCATGTTACGTGTCGATCCCGAATCTCCCGAAGCATTGGTCGTAATCAAGTCGGTCGAAATTTTGACATCACCGGCACCCGTCCCGATTCCGACACCCGCACCACGCGCCCGAAGCGTTCTGCGTTGGCTTCCCAAATACTACCGACGAGTCCTTTTTCCGGGGGACGGTGAGGCACCAGCCGCCGTCTGCTGGCGGTCACTGACGATTTTGGTGGTGCTTTCCAGCTTGATTCTTTATCCGATGATTGGCTTCGAACTCTTCGAACCTGACGAAGGACGCTACGCGCAAATTCCACGTGAAATGCTTGAAAACCGCGAATGGATCGTTCCAACGCTCCAAGGTGAACCGTACCTCGACAAACCTCCCTTGTTTTATTGGCTCGTTATGGCCGCGTTTCAAGTTTTTGGAATGCACGCTTGGGCGGCGCGTTTGGTGCCGGCCCTGGCGATGCAGGCCTGTCTGTTGGCGACTTATTTCTTCGGTCGATGGATGGTGGGGGAACGTCCCGCGTGGTGGGGCACGCTCTTCGCGGCTGTTTCGCCTTTATTTCTGGGTATGGGGCGGTTGCTGGTCCTTGATGGTTTGCTCACGCTCTGGGTGTGCCTATCGCTATACGCCTGTTTTTTGGCTCAGCATCGTGCTCGGTTAAGTTGGGGATGGTGGCTCGTCGCCGCCGGCGCCGCCGGACTCGGCGTCCTGACGAAGGGGCCCATCGCCCTCGTGCTTCTTCTGCCGCCGCTGGTGCTCCATCGCCGCCTGGCGCGCGAAGTCTCCTGTGCCATTCCGTGGCGTGCTTGGGCATGTTTCTTCATGGTGGTCGTCGCCATCGCGCTTCCGTGTTACGTGGCAATCCTCGTGGTGATGCCTGATTTTGGGCCTTACTTTTTCTTGAAACACAACGTCCAACGGTTTCTAGAGCCCTTCGATCACATCAAACCGGTCTGGTATTTCGGTCCAATACTCCTCGCGGGGATGCTGCCGTTGACGTTACTTGCGTGGCCGACCGTTCGATTCCTTCTCAGTGACGAAACCACGGTCAAACGGCATCGATCGGCCGCGTTTGGATACCTACTGCTGAGTGCGGCTTGGTGCGTCTTTTTCTTTTCTCTCTCCGGCTGCAAGCTGCCGACTTACATTCTCCCGGCACTCGCCCCGTTGAGCTTGGCCATGGGCGTGGTTTTGTCGCGCCTCGACGACAACGGTTTTCCCTGGGCGACGTGGCGAAACCGAATCGTATGCATCTCGGCCGCGATCATGCTTCTCGCCCAAAATATGGCGGTTCCCATTTTGGCACGCCAATGGTCGCCGATGCGGGATGAAGAGTCACTACGCGTATGGTGCGCGGATCCCGCCGTTCCCGTCGCCGTCTTCTCCCGCAACCTCGACGCCATCTCGTTTCATCTAGGCCGATCCGACTTCGTTACGTTTCCCACGAAAGACCTAGGCGACATTTTGGATTTCATGGATCAGCATCCGAAAGTCGTGATCCTGTTTGGCCATAAAAGCGCGAAACACCTCATCCTTGACCGCATTCCAACGCATTTGCGCGTCGTTCATCAGGGTCCTGTAGGGTTAACGGAAATGGCCGTGATCGAACGGATCGAGGGACACTTGGCGCCTCGAAAGGAATACGCCGTTCGTTACCATGAGTCGGAGCGCGGTGTATCTTGGGGAATCCCACATCCAAAAGTGGGACGTTGATCAACAAGGCAGGAAACAATACGGCGAGTTGGCAGAATCAAGCCCAACGCAAAGGTGTCGAACAGGACCAATAAAGCCCAGGGATGCTATCCCTGGGCTTTTGGATGCGTGGTTGGTTCAGGACGCATCGTCCGCCACGAGTGGTTTTCGCGAATCCAATCCGAACGAAGCAAGACCGGTCAGGAAGAACACGATCGCACAGGTGATGAAAACGGCATTCCACGCCTGAGCGTCGCCGTATTGGTCGCGAGCATAGGCCCGGACGAACCCGAGCGTGGTCGCGGAGACGGCCGCACCGAGGTTACCCCACATATTACCGTAACCCAGCACGAGCCCTGCATTTTTCCGACCCAGATCGATCGAAAACGCCCAGATCGCTGGCAAACCACTATCGCTAGCCAGCGAC
>WBZS01001093.1_pt1 | contig 24160 bp, 20 predicted proteins | sample 5204201 | NCBI WGS metagenome assembly WBZS01 (sample SAMN12344357, study PRJNA552823) | activated sludge metagenome | biome: Activated sludge suspended growth; feature: Nitrification reactor; material: Wastewater; isolation source: activated sludge from nitrification reactor of wastewater... | reverse complement strand
TTGTCGTCCGCACCGAGCAACGTCGTTCCATCGGTGGTGATGATCGTCTTGCCAATACATTTCTGCAAATCGGGATTGTCCGCGACGCGCAAGATCTTCGTCGAATCACCCGCATACAGAACGTCGTTACCCTGATAATTCCGGTGGACGACGGGGTGAACATTATTGCCCGTCGTTTCGGGTGACGTATCGAGATGGGCGATCCAGGCGATCGTCGACGCCCCCGAGGTGAGCGTGGCTGGGATGGTGGCGTAAACCAACCCGTGGGAATCCTGAAACGCGTCGGAGATCCCCAATGCAACGAGTTCTTCACACAAGATTCGGCCAAGTTCGAGCTGGCCCGGTGAACTCGGATACGTACCCGCACCATCCTTCGCGGTGGTATCGACTTGTACGTATCGGCAAAAACGGTTGAGCAGAGAATCCATAAGCTACCCTGGATCGAAAAAGGTCGGTACGATGGCGGCTATTCTACATCATGATTCACGGTTCTCCTAATTCAAGAACCCTTTGGCCCAGGGTGAAAACACGAGAATCCCCCGCAGAATACGGCGGATTTTGCTTCGAAGAGGGGCGGATTGTCAAACGGCGCATCGACTCGTACAATACAAACTCGAAAGTCGGCACCAGCGAACTCGAGGCGTTTCCCAAATAGAATCGTCGATCCAACCATAAGTCCCATTTTGAGTTACAACTCGCCATTTTGAGTTTACCTCGATGGGCCTCGCGATCCTTTGGACCGAAAAGGGTCCAAGGAATTTTTGGAGATTTGTCATGGCAGTACCAAAGCGGCGAGTTTCGAATGCTCGCCAAGGAAATCGTCGCAGCCACCAACATGTAAAACCCAAACAAATCACCTACTGCAATCGTTGTGGAAGCGAATCGCTACCCCACACCGTTTGCTGGAACTGTGGCTGGTCGAATTCCCAAAACCGCGAAGTGGTCGCGATGCAGACCGAGGAGGAATAATGCGCATCGCGCTAGACGCGATGGGCGGTGACGACGCCCCGGGGCCGATCGTCGCTGGCGCCATCAAAGCCGTGCAACGCGACCCTGAACTGCGTGTGGTGCTCGTGGGCGACCAAGCTCAAGTGGATTCCCACCTCGCGGGGGTGGACTCGGGCCGAGACCGCTTGGAAGTTTTTCATTGCACCCAGGTGGTGACCATGGAAGACTCGCCGGTCGCCGCCTTCCGCCGTAAGCCTGACAACTCGATCACGCGCTCCTGGCAACTGCTGGCGCAAAAGAAGGTCGAAGCGATCGTGAGCGCAGGCAACACAGGGGCGATGGTGGCGGGAGGCTTCATGTCGAAGCTGTTTCTCAAGGGCGTGCGTCGCCCTGGCATTGCCGCACTCATGCCCACGCTCAACGGTGCTTCCGTGCTGATGGATGTCGGTGCGAACGTCGCCCCGAGGCCCGAACATCTCTTTCAGTACGGCGTGATGGCCGCCGCCTATGCCAAGGCGATGCTGAAAAAGGAAAAGCCCAAAATCGGCCTCTTGAACGTCGGTTCCGAGGAAGCCAAGGGGCACGACTTGGCGAAAGACACGCACGCCCTGTTCAATCGTAGCCATCTCAAAGAGAACTTTATCGGCAACGTCGAAGGCCGAGACATCAACAAGGGTGTTTGCGACGTCATCGTCACCGATGGCTTCGTGGGCAATGTCGTGTTGAAGGTTTGCGAAGGCGTATTCGACTTCGTGATGAAAGTCGCAGGCAAGGAAATCCTTGGCGCGCTCAACACGGAAAAGCAACTTGCGCAGCAAGCGATGGCCAACTTGATCAAACGCTACGATTATCAAGAAATCGGCGGCGCGCCGCTTCTTGGAATGGATGGCATTTGCATCATCTGTCACGGCAGTTCCGGGGAACGCGCCATCGAAAAGGCGCTGTTGATGGCCGCACAGTATGGCCGCAATAAACTCAACGAGACCATCGTGAAAGAAATTGCCGCCGATCCCCAACTCATCGGAACAGCGGAGTGATCGTTTTTCTCGCGATCAACATTCTTCACCCAAGCGAGGCAAACGTCTCGCTTTTTTCATGGACCGCGTGAAACGCCTTCAATCTGCGAGGGGAACGCTCGGGGACCACGTGGAGTCGCTCAGATGTGGAGGTTCACTTCGGAGGCCTTGCCGGCGAAATCAGGCGTTCGCGTCACCATCCTGGACGGTGTCATTCCCGTTTCCGTCGGCACCGTGTTGGAATCGCTGCGAACCGATCCTCTTTTTCGCGGTTGCCTGAACGACCTAATGGCAAAAACTACCTACTCGGCATTTCGGTGGGAAACGCCGGGTATCACTCAATCGGACATTGAAAAGCCCTTTGAGTTCGTACTCCTGGACAGTCCAGATTTGGCGCCGACCGCAAACCGTGAACCGTTTGCCGAGCATTTTCAGGGAGACGAGGGAGACGTCGTTTCGTTTTCGAACCTTGGCAAGAATGCGATCCTGATCGCTCCATGTCCGAAGTCGTCCGATTTCGCGTACGCGCATCTCGCGTCGTTCGTTCGACACGCCCCGGAATCTCAACGGCATTCGTTCTGGGAAAAAGTTGGAGCCACGATGATCCGCCGACTCAACGATCGAAGGGTTTGGCTGAGCACGGCAGGCGCGGGGGTCGCGTGGTTGCATGTCCGCTTGGACGATCAACCGAAATATTACCGACATCGCCCGTACCGCAACATCTCGTAAGAACGTGGTTTTTACCGTTTCGACCGTTTCAATCGGTGCGACATGTAGCTCGCCATGGCCACGTTCAAAGGCGTATCCGTGCGCAAGAGCACGTAATCAATATTTTGATCGCGGCACCCTCGTTTGAGCTGTTTCATGAAAAGTTCAACCTGTTCAAGGTAGCTTTTGCGCAAGGCGCGGGGATCGGTCAGCAGCTCCGGATACTCTTCCAAGCCGCGGAATAACGTCGATTCCTGAAACGGAAACGTCAATTCGTGTCCATCCAATATGTTCCAGAGAACCACTTCGTGACGACGGTGGCGAAGGTGTTTGAGGCCATTGAGGATGTTCGGAACGTCGTCAAACATATCGCTGAGGATGAAGATGATCGAGCGCCGATTGATTCGGCCTGCGAGATCATGAAACAGCGGAGCCATGTTCGATTTCTCGGTGCCGGCTCCACGGTTCATCAGGTTGACGATTTCCTTGAGTTGCGAAGGCTGGCTGGAGGGCTTGAGGAACTGGCGAATCTGCTGGTCGAACGTCACGAAGCCAACGCTGTCAGCTTGGTGGAGCACGAGGTATCCAAGCGCTGCCGCCGCCATGCACGCGTAATCGTACTTGCTGACGGAGGAGGAACCGTAGCGCATCGAATCGGAAATATCGAGCACGATCCAACAGATGAGGTTGGTTTCTTCTTCGTACTGCTTGAGGTAATGGCGGCCGGTTCGACCGAACACTTTCCAGTCGATGTGCTTGATATCGTCGCCGGGGACATATTCCCGATGCTGCGCGAACTCGATCGAGAAGCCATGAAAAGGACTTTTGTGTTGGCCCGCGAGATACCCTTCGACGATGAGCCTGGCCTTGAGTTCCAGGCCACGAACTTTCGCCAAGGCGAGGGGATCTAGGTACCTTCGTGGATCGTCCGTGGGCATGGGAGGGGAACTGCCTTCTATTGATTTTGTTCTAATTGTTTCCGCAACTTGGCGAGTTCAGCTTCTAACGCATCAGCTCGTGCCTTTTCCGCGTCCGCACGTCGGTTTGCAGATTCGACTCGTCGGTTCGCGTGGATCGCGCGTTGCACTTGGTCTTCTTCGTACGTCGGCAGCATGGAACCGTCGGGATGAAAGAACCGCAACCATTCGCCATCCACGCCATGATAATCGCCGGTCCAATGGCCCAACCAAAGACCCAAGGCGTCGCACCACATTCTGCCTTTTTCGTCGGGTACGATCTTTTTGTATTTGCCATTGACCAGATGCCAGCCAAACATTTCGTTGCTGTTAGGGTCATAGCAGTAGTAATTGATGGCGTGGAATCGCTGTTCGTAAATCTTCTTCTTCGTCGTCAGATCCACCTTCCGAGTGCTCGGCGACATCAATTCGATGATGACGTCCGGGAATTTACCACCCTGTTCCCAGACAGCCCAGTACTTTCGGGCACGTTCACGATCGACCGTGCCATTCGTCACGCAGAAGAAATCCGGTCCGCGAAAGTCCTGAGTTCGAGCCTCTTCGGGGCTGAAATAGATAAACTGGTTGCCTCCAACGTATTGGTCGTTTCTGCCCTGGAGAAATCGTCGGACTGTTTCAACCAGGAAGTTCATTTGCTCGATATGCCATTGGCTTTCCATGGGCATCCCGTCGCTGGAGGGGAGGTCGAGATCCGCGACGGCGGGCGCAGCAGGCTTGGGTGCATTCGCCCAGGCTGGGGAAACATCGTGTGTCTCCATAAACTCCTCCCTCGAACTGCCGCTTGGCTCAGGCAGCGCCATCGATCCGCTGCTGAACGTGGCACCCGCGCGACCAATGTGAATCATACCGCGGCGGGCACTGCCTTCGCTTTCGCCAACGCTTCTTCGTTTGGATCGCGAGGAATGATGTCGGTCAGCATTTTCACAATGTCTTCCGGCTTGATTCCCTCGGCTTCCGCGTTGAAGTTCGTGATGATACGATGCCGAAGCACGGGGATCGCCACGGCGCGGATATCTTCACAGGAAACGTAATATCGGCCGTTGAGCACCGCACGGGCTTTTGCTCCCAGCACGAGATTTTGCGTGGCGCGGGGCCCGGCGCCCCAGGTCACGTATTCTTTGATGAACTCAGGCACGTTGCCTTTTTCTCGCCGAGTCAATCGCGTGAACTTCATCGCGTAACGAATCACGTACGGCGCGACGGGGACTTTCCGCACGATGTCTTGCATCTCGAGGATGTCGTTTGCGGAGAGCACTCGCTCCACGCGAGGCACGTGTGTCGACGTCGTGCGCTCGACGATCTGAAATTCTTCTTCCTCTTCGGGATAGTCGACCAGCACGTTGAACATGAATCGGTCTTGTTGAGCTTCGGGAAGGGGGTACGTTCCTTCTTGCTCGATCGGGTTTTGCGTCGCCAACACGAAGAAGGGATCAGGCAGTTTGTGCCGATTTCCCGCCACGGTCACTTGGCGTTCCTGCATGGCTTCCAGAAGTGCGGCCTGTGTCTTGGGCGGGGTCCGGTTGATTTCATCCGCCAAGATGATGTTCGAGAACAATGGACCATGGAGAAACTTGAAGACGTTTTGCCCGGTCGCTTTGTCTTGTTGCAGCACTTCGGTCCCGGTGATGTCGGAAGGCATCAGGTCGGGGGTGAATTGGACGCGGTTGAAGCTGAGGCTCAACGCATCGGACAAGGTCCGAATCATCAACGTTTTCGCCAAGCCCGGAACGCCCACGAGTAAGCAATGGCCGCGGGCGAAAATGGCGATCAATAACTCTTCGATGACTTTGGATTGACCGACGATGACTTTGGAGATTTCCCGTTGGATGCGTTTGTAGCCATCGTTCAGGCGTTCGATGGCCGAGAGATCGCCCTCGATACGGGGCCATTGCGCTGGCGTAGGTGAAGACGGCGCCGACGAGGTCGCGCTCATCGTGGACGGTGCGGCCACCGTTGGCTCGGCGAGCACGGCAGGCCTAGGTTCCTCGCCGATCAGCCATGTCCCGCACGCACAGAGGCGTTTGCCTCCCACGGGAATGTTCGCCGTCAAGCCACATTTACAACGCACGGAAACGAGTTCGGGTTTCATGCGGGATGCTCAAGTTCCGGAAGGGAAAGGGAAATCAATCGGGGTAGACCTCGTATCGTACTTCGTCGCAGGCCTCCCGCCATTATAAGGCATGGTACGATTGTGCCGCAACTTTCCGTGGAATTCGAATGGAAAACGGAAACGGGGATTACGCCGGCCCGTAACAAACCGTCGCAAGATCCGAGGAGATAACGAGTTGATGACTAAGGAGAAAAACCCTCGCACCAGGCGAACGCGAAGGCACGCCGATTCGCTGCTCGATTCGGCCCGACGACCGATCAATGAGATAAACGGCCACCTCGCCCTGGCTCCGCTCAAACAAGGGTGTGAAGGGCCAAAGAAAGATCGATGCGTCCGTCGGTATCGAAGTTGGAAAAAACATGGGAGCACGATAGGCGACGAGGGTATCATGCCAGGGCAGGACCTTCCACGGACCCGGACCAGGCAAACGCGTCTGCCACTGGACCGATCCGTCCGTAAGGGATCGGCTTTGTAGGTTGGATCCGTCCAGCCCATAAAGAGATCCACGGAAAAATCCCATGGTGGAAGATGGACTTTCAAATTCTTCCGCTGCAAGCCTCCATTTGGCGTCGCGACCGAAATCTTCGAACATCGACCATTCGATCCCGGCATTTCGTGGTACGCCCGCGACGAACGATTTTTCACCCGCAAGCACGATTCGTGGACCTTCCCCCGTGAGCGTCTGTGGATGCGGCGGTTTGAACTGGGCGCGAACTTCGAAATCGCGGGGGTCGACCTGAATCGCTGCCCCCGAGGCCTGCGGAACGATGAGGCTTCGCTCCTGAAAACTCGGCAGTGAGGGAACGGGTGCGGGTAGGGTTCGCACCGTCATGTCAGGCCAATGAAGGCGTTTTAGCATTCGCGGATTCTGGAAAAGAAAGAAGCCGCCAGGGGCGGCTTGGATCCACGGTTCGAAGTGTCGCCGCAAACGAGGTATGGGACCGGAGTTTGGCTGAGGAAATTGCCCTTGTACGCTCCCCGTGGCGGGATCGATGAATAGCCAACGTTGGTAATCGTCGAGCACCGCCAACGTCGATGGTGTGTCGAACGCCACTATTTCGACGAAACCCACGGAATCGTAAACGACACTGGGCCCCCTCCGCGTCAACGTAACTGATTCCTGCCGACCGTGCTCGGAAACGGTCCGCCAAAGCAGTTCTCCCGTAGGTATATCCCGCGCGGTCACCGAGGCTGGATCGCCCAGGTATAGACAGTTTCCCTGCAGCGTCGCGACCGTCGGTAAATGTTCGGAGCTAACTTTCCATCGCTCCTTCCCCGTTTCGACATCCACCAACGCGAAATCCTTCGTTCCCACGTCGAGCAAACTCCGTTCGCTGCCTCGCACTTGAACGTATTTTTTCTGGGTTCGCTCCCATCGTAGCGAAAGCGGAAGGCGGAGTTTTACTTCGGGTTGCGTATCCTTGTTTAGGTTCCTTGGTTCGATGGATCGTGGGGTCGTGATCCGTTTTTCTTCCTTGGACGAAGTGAGTTTGGCTGCCAACTGCCGAATCTCCGAGGGCCAATTCGCCACTTGGAAATCCTTCAGCGATTCCAAATCTCCCCGGAATCTCGCTTCGTACACAAACGCCCGTAGGCGGTGACGCACCAGCATTCGCCACGATTCCGCGTCGGGGTGGTCTCGCACGTTCGGCTCGATCGAGAGCATCGAACGGCCGGCGGCAAGCAGCTCGCCCTGATCGGCGAGCACGAGTCCGTCGCGGTAAAGGCGATGCGCCTCGGCGATGGGGGGTAGGTCCGGGATGGGATTCTCCATCGGCCTTTTTTCCGGAGGCACGAACACCACAAGGTCCGAAACGCCGGCGATGGCCAAACAACCTTGGCCAAACGCCCAGTTTCCTGGTGGGAGTGCACGAAGTTGCGAGGGCTCAAAAAGGTCGGGTTCCCCGAAAAATCCGGTGCCTTCGACGCGTTGTTGGCCGGTCGCGACGCTCAACGTACGGTAGGGAAGGTAAGCATCCTGAGTCGGCCAAAGCAGCCAACGTCCAAGGATCATTCCCCGGCCAAGACTTGGCAGCGATCCCTCGGAGGGTTGCGACCAAACGACCTTGCCAAGATCCGCATCGATACCGACCACTCCCTCTTTCGTGGCCAAGATCGCTCGGCGATCGGCGACCCCCAGGAAGTGCGTCGATTCCTTACCTTCGTGTTCCCACAGCACTTGGCCAGTCCGAGAATCCAATGCGAAAACGCTTTCGTGATCGGCGGGAGCGATGAAGATCCGTCCGTCGTCGTAGACGCACGGTGCCAGATCACGAGGCGATGGTTCGAACGTTCGAGTCAGGATGCCCCGGGAAGGGTATCGAAACGCCCACTGCGGACTTCCGGTGATTTCCTCCACGGCGATGACAGCCCCGGCCTGGTTGGCGTAGACGATGGACGACCCGGTCCATGTCAGCAGGTGATGGCGAGATCGGCTAGAGGTCGTGTCGCCAAATTCCGTTCCCTCAGCCAACTCGCGTGACCATCGCTGTCGGCCAAGGTGGTCGAAACATTCGAGAAGGGAAAGGGTGCGACGCCCATTCAAGATGCTCCGAACGACGAAAACTCCTTCTTCGGTCACAAGCGGCGCTCCCTCGAAATAGCTGCCCGCCTCCGCTTCGATCTTCCAAAGCTCTTCGCCAAGCACGCCGTCAAGGCTTAGACAAACCAGTCTCGTTCTTCCATTCCGGTCCAATCTCGATCCAATTTGCGTTGGGCCCAACCGAACGAAGGCCCGTTTCCGGTCCACACTCAGGGTAAATCGCAAGTTACGTTCGTCGCCATTCTCGCCGTGGGTTCCATTCCGTAGCACGCGAGCGCCGTAGCGAAAAAGCTCCTTACCGGACCATAAATGGTGGCAAAGGACTTGTTCGTCGTCCGCCAACAGGAGGAGCGAACCGACGATGACGGGGTGATAGCAGGGCCGATTCCCCATGGTTTTGGCATCTCCCCGTTTAGGGAGTGGGATCTGCCAGGTTGGACCGTCTTCCCACAGCCGAGTCGGCGGACAATAAGTCAAAGGACGATTCCGACTGGCGTGCCCGGCGAACGTCGTCCAATCGGACACGTTGTTACGTGTTTCCTCCAGGATCGCCGGCGCGATCGCGTTCGATAATAAATCGATCCACAAGCCCGACTTACCTGCCAACTCTCCCCGCGCAGAGGGGAAACGTTCCCGAAATTCCTGAACGCTTCGGCGCGCGCCCAAGAAGTCTCCAGCGAAAGCTCGGCTGAGAATCACTTTCGCTTCCAGCATGGGGAGTTTCTCGGGACTGCTAGCGACTCTCGCCCGAAGCCAACTTTCCCGTGCTTCCACGAATTGCCCTCGCTCGAACGCCCAATCACCAAGATGACCAGCCGCCAGGGCAAACGAAGGTCCTGCGGGATATTCCTCGATGACTCGGTGAAGGATACGTGGGGATCGCTCGAGCAACCCTTTTTTGAGCAGTCGAGCCGCTTCCGCTTCCAGCCGTTCCTGCCAAGGTTTACGGAAATGGCGAGGCATCTCGGCAATCTCGCGGAAGAGGTGTTGGCGAACTTGCACACTCGTCATTCCCGTCGCCAAAGGTGATGGTTGAAGGGGCAGTAGGTCTTCGCCTGCTTCCCGCAAAATCTGCTCGTATTCGGAAAAGAGCCGAGGCCAAATCCCCGCTTCTTCAGTCCCCGCCAGCCAAAAGCCAAAGCCATCCGGCAACGCCACGCGAGGTCCTAACATGGCACACAGGCTTGCGACTTGGGTTTCATTCCACCAGGAAAATTGGCGCTGAAGGGTTTCCAAACGATTCGCGATTTGGCGATTTTCCGACGGAAGAGCAACTTTTTTTTCGAGCGTGTTTTCTTGACCAGCCGCGAACGTTGGCCAAACCAGTGCAAAAACCACGAACCACGCGATGGAAAAAAGTCCTTGACCAACCGCTTGCCTTTGGCGACGCGTGGTGCGGGTTGTACCGTTATGGCCCTCCGCCACGTTCAAGGCTCTTTCCGTCGGACGCGTCAGGAAGTAGTTCGGGCGAAGCTTCATGGGCAGCGATCACCGAGGACCTACGGTTTGTTGCAAGGACCAGCCCACGTAAAAAATGCAGACCCCGACCGCCGCCATGGACAAGGACTGCCATAACGTGAGCTTTTCCGCCAAATTGCCTGAAATGGCGCAAGGCAACACGATCAGGCCAACGAATTGCAAGACTCGGCTGAGGTTGTATAACATGCCATTCATGGTAGCAATGAAAGAGACCCAAGGTAACCGAATTCACGAAATCGATTCGCTCACGGAAGAATCGAGGTAGCCAAGTGGCTCGCGCTCGCATGAACGTCCTTCATTTTCGACGATTCACTTCGCAAGCAGGAGGTTGATGCGTTGCGCCAGACGTTTACCCGCGAGTAGAATTCGCAGGTCGGCGGTGGCACGCGCGACCTTCGCGTAGTCGGGGCCAACGTCGGGCGCGTCTTTGGGAAACGGACCTTTGAACGGAACCGGAGCACCTGGGGTCAAGAGCGTGCCGTCGGGTCGGCGGTAGGCCACGGTTTTCGCCAATTCATAGCTTTCCTGAAGCCAACTTTCGTAGGTCGTATTTTTCTCGAGTTTCTCGAGTTCAGCTTTGGGAAGTTCCAGTTTGCGGAGGTTGCCCACCGCCGCAACCGCTTTTTGGTAGATCATGACCTGGCGATTGGCGGAATCATCGGTGTAGTCGGGGTCTTCACCGAGCAGATCATCCCAGTAGGTGTGGAGCTTCCATCGTCGGCCCTCGACGCGAATGCCGAACTTATTGCCGCCCTGATCGCCTTGAAGGTAGGCGGGGGCGGTGGAATAGTAAGTCACGCTATGCATCGGTTGGTGAAGATCCCCGACAAGATGAAATAGCCAACAGACGGATACGCCTTGATCCCCGATGTCGGCCGTCTTGGTGCGAAGGTCATTGCCACGTTGTTTCAACGCACTGATCACGTTGGCCAAATCGACATTTCGAACCTGTTTGTCGGCAAACGCCTCGGTGTCCTTCGGATCGATGAAAGGCAGATTGATGTAATGATCTTCACCTCGATGATACTTCGTAACCTTGCCCCCGCGAAAATCTTTGTCGCGTGGACGAACCCAGTCGGACCAAAAACTGGAACGTACGATCGCCCATTCCATTTCCGATACTTCGGGCGGTCTCCCAGCCGCGAGAAATTCCTCGTAATGTGGATGGCGTTTGAGCATGACGAAAAGGCGAAGTTGTTTCGCTTCGGAAAGCTCGTCGAAGGCGAGTTTCGCGATGGCGGAGTGCCCAATGCTATTCCATGCGAACGTGAATTCCGTCGCGGACACGACGAACAACACCGCAATTAGAGCCGCCAAACGGGCCTTCATTGGATTACTCTTTCGTAAGGTGAAAAAGGGGAAGACGTTTCGAACTTCCGGGATTCGGACAGAATACTCAGAGGCGAGGACTTCGAACAAAGAAATTTTCGCGAAAAAAGCTGGAAATTTGACAGTTTCTCTTGGGTGTGTGCCCGCGTGGGCGTCTATTGGTAAAAGAGTGGTGCACAAAAAGGCAGGCAAGGAACCAGGCTGGAAAGTACGGGTCGATGGTAAGCCGGTAAAACCATAAGCTATATTTCTAACATTCGTGCCAAGGAAGACCGAATTCGCCAAAATGTCCGCGATCCAAGTTTTCCGTCCATGGTGAAGGCGAGTTCGGACTTTCGAGGACACCGGATGATTCCCGTCTGGGAATTGGTGAATCTATGCAAATCCTCTTAGCCGTGCTTTTGCTAAGCATGCTCGCCGCGCTCGGCGGGTTGGTTTGGTATGCACGGAAGCGCGCCTACCACCGGTGGCTGAAGGCCTACTTTCATCAAATCATCACGCGCCGGCCTCCAGAAAAATCGGCTCCCATTCACTTGATCCTTTGTTTCGCCGACCACTACGAACCACGGGCCGGCGGTGCGACGAAAGAGCGGGGCATGGCACGTGTCGCCACCTGGGTGGAACGTTACCCCCGCCAATTCGCTGAGTTTCGCGACAGCGACGGACAACCGCCTCGCTACACCTTCTTCTTCCCAGCTGAAGAATACGAACCCGAATACCTCGACGGTCTCGCGAATTTATGTCGGCAGGGTTTTGGCGAAGTCGAAATCCACCTGCACCACAATAACGACACCGCCGAGGGACTACGACATTCCCTGTTGAGTTTCCGCCAAATCTTGGTCGAACGCCACGGATTGTTAGCCCGCCACGCTGGCACGAATGAACCCGTCTACGGGTTCATTCATGGCAACTGGTGTTTGTGCAACTCCCGCCCCGACGGTCAATGGTGTGGTGTGCCCAACGAAATTGACATCTTGCTCGAGACGGGGTGCTATGCCGACTTCACCTACCCGTCCGCTCCGCACATCACTCAACCGCCGATCATCAACACCATTTATTACGCGAAGAACATCCCAGGGCGCAACGCGTCGCATGAGGTCGGCGTGCCGATCACGAATCAACCGATGCCCTCGGAATATTTGCTGTTGATTGAAGGTCCGTTAGGGCTTGATTGGAGCCGGGCGAAATTCGGATTTCTTCCCGGCGTCGAAAACGGCTGCATTCAGGCTTCACAGCCCCCTACAATCCATCGGCTCGAAAATTGGCTGAAAGCTCAAGTGCAAGTGCCAAACCGACCGGATTGGTATTTCGTCAAATTGCACGCCCATGGTGCTCCCGAAGACGCCCATGACGTCTTGCTGGGCGATCCGATGGTTCGGTTTCACCGCGAATTGGCGGAACTTGCCCGCAAGAATCCCAACTTCCATTTCCATTACGTGACCGCGCGCGAGATGTATAACCTCGCCAAAGCCGCCGAAGCAGGCCACCAAGGTTCCGTCCAAGAAGCTCGCGATTTCCTCCTCGTCTCCAACCTCCACCAAGAAGCGGAAGTTTCACGGTAGATCGTTTGCTCTCGCGATCGTTATAATTCGCCCATCGTTCGATCGGTGATGCTGGGAAGATCGACATTAGCGATCCCGAGAAAGGAATTTCGCCGTGAGTCCTAGGAATTGGATTCCCTTTGTCTGGGCGGGATTCGTTTTTCTTTTTCTCGCTACCACCTTGGTTCCCTATTCGGCTGCGCTTCAGGAAGCGTCTACGTATTTCTCCCTTGAGGAAATTCGGCGAACGCAACGTTACAGCTTTGAACGCCGAGGGCTTTATTGGCTCAGCGTGTTCGTGGAATTGGCTTGGCTTTCTTTTTTGGTGCTCAATGGTCGAGCACGCACATGGACCGATACGATCCACGCTCGTACTGGCAAACGCTGGATCGTCACGTTAATTGTCGTGGCCGGAGTCTATTGGCTGGGTCATGAGCTTTGCCAATTCCCCATCGCGCTGGCTCGGCTCGCTCACTCGCGAGCGTGGGAGATGACACACCGACCCACCATGGATTGGCTCGGCGAATACGTTTTAGCACTTGGGGTCCGAGGAGTGACGCAGGCCCCGCTCCTGGTTGGTTTTTATGTCCTGCTCAGGCGGTTTCCGGCGAATTTTTGGGTGGTTGGTTCCTTTGCCGGCATCGCCGTCGCGGTTCTCTACGCGACGCTTTTGCCCACGGTGATCGAACCTCTTTTCAATACGTTCACGCCGATCCGTGAAACACGTTGGCATGCCTTGGAACCTCGGTTCCGAACGTTGGTTGAAAAGGCTAACGTGCACGTGGACGAAGTGCTCGTTGTCGATCGCTCCCGGCAGGGTAATCACACGAACGCGTACTTCACCGGATTTGGCTCCACCCGGCGCATCGTGCTTTACGACACGTTGCTCAAAAGCCACACTCCTGAAGAAATCGAATCCATTCTCGGACATGAACTCGGGCATTGGCGGCACGATCACATCGTGCAAGGAATTGCCATGGGCGGGTTCGCCTCGCTGGGTGGCTTGCTCATTTTGGCGTGGCTCTTGGACGCGATGGTGGGAAAACCAGGTCTTCGCCTAAAAAGCCCTTCGGATCCGGCGGGGCTTCCCGTGATTGTGCTCGCGTTTCTCGTGGGCAGTTGGCTGGTGGCGCCTCTGGAAAATGCCATCAGTCGAGGCTTCGAACGCGAAGCGGATGCGATGGCATTACGCCTCACGCAAGCGCCCGAGGTTTTCAAAAATGCTGAAATACGCCTCGTTAGGGACAACCTCATCAACGTGGCGCCGACTCCCTGGAACGTCTGGTTTTTCTCAACCCACCCGACTCCCGTTGAACGAATCCGCTTCGCCGAACGTTGGCGATGAAGCGTTCGACCCCGAACGTTTTGAATCTCCTGATGGCGAGCCAGGCGGCGTAAGCCCCTGGAGCACTTGATCCCACACGAAGAACCCGTGTTGTTCGCGGGTTCATCACACTCCGGGCGCTCACGCGGCCCGGATCAGCCTGGATGGCGATCTCATCCGCACGCGTGTCCTCGAACGTTCACCATTTCAGCCGAAAGATCAGGGCATTTTCAGCAATCCGTACCCCGTCTCCCAGTCGTGGCCACGAGGGCCTAAGTCGATGGCGTGATCGCGAAAAAGGCGATGGATCTGGTTCGGCGTTTGGGTCGGTTGACGTGACCACAAAAGTGCCGCGAGTGCGGCCGCTTGTGGTGCCGCCGCCGAGGTGCCCGTGAAAGGTCGATCCCGTAGTCCGGTGGGGAAGGGCACGTTCGCCACGAAGTCCGGTTTCGGGAATTGCGAATTCGGGCCACACGAACTGTAACACGCACGTTCGCTTTGGTTTTCCACCGCTCCCACCGTTACCACGCGCGTGCCATCGCCAGGAAACGAGATGCTGCCTGCTCGATTGGAAATTTGCAGCGTGCCTCCCAACAGCACGAGGTGAAGTTTCTCTAAGTCCGGCGTGCCATGGCAGCGCAGTCGAACGCCGTACTGGCTTTTGGGATTCGGTTCGAACCTCACCACGGCTTTGCCGCTGCGGGTGAGGGGGTCGATGTTGAATCGGGATTGGCCAATCAAACGTCCGGTCCCAATTTCGTAAACGACCAACTCATATGGTGCCGCGGTGGAGCCGTAAAGCTCCACCGCCACCCGTTCTTGGCCCCAAGGGGTGATGACGTTTTGCGACTGGTCGGCTTCCCACTGGTGCCAACCACGGGCATCGGGATGGAATCGTCCCGACCAATGTCGCTGGGCGGTATTTCCCGCGCTTGCGAAAAAGAGCAGATCGGTGGATTCCTCACCGCCACCCAGCAATTGACGCAGCGCGCGGTGCACTTCCCCGCCACCTTCACCATCGCTCCAGCTGGGCATGATGAGCGAGCACGAAAAGACTCGCGCACCCTGGCTCCGTGCCCATCGGACGGCCTCGATGAAGGAGCGAGGCTGATCGGGTTCCCAATTGGCGAGCAGAAGTTCGGCCTGGGGTGCGATCTGGCGCACAATTTCCGCGCAGAAGATTCCGTGCTGACTATCGCGTGCTTCCAGATTGTGATCGTAGCGAAAGGAGCGTGCTTGAACGGATTTGGGGAGGCCATGGCCAAGGAAGTTTTGGTATCCGCGAAACCCGGAGTCGAGAATCGCCACTTTGACGCCTTGGCCTCGGATGCCACTCTTATGCCAGGCCGCCACACCGAGCCGATGGAGGAAATCGCTGGGACTGACTTCGGCACCGTCGGTCGGTCGGCCACGTTCGGTTTGTTCCACGGACGCCGCCGGCCGAGGCGCGGGCACACCTCCCACCCAAAGTGCCAAGACGGCGACAGCAACGACCAAACCAATGCGTGTGAGGTCCATGCGGAAATCCGGTCGCGTTTCGAAGGAGACAGACTATTCCTCCATCGTCGCGCCGCGGTAGTTTAGCCTGGCAAAAATGTTCAAGAAGGCCTGGTACGGCTGGAAAAATGCACAAGGTTTTCTTGTTACGTTGGGTGAATTGGAGAAATCGCTTGGCTCGGCGGCTTGATAGGAGAGGCAATCGGAAAAAGGCGGCCTAATTGAGTGACCGACGTTTTTGCTCCATTTCGGAGCGAAGGTGGGCAAAATAGGGGCGTAAATCGACAGCACCCGAACCACAGGACGAGCAGCCCCCGCCCGTGCTGCATGTCGAACAGCCACCCCCTTCGCTCTTCCCGCAATCCGGTTTACCGCAGCCGGAGGCAGGTTCCGGGGCTTCCCGAGGCAACGAAAGGTTTTCCAGGCGAATTTCCAATGGATGTTCAGCCCGAAGATCTCCAATCAACCTGGCGAGTTCGGCATCGCTCGCATTTCCCACGAATTGAAGGATCACGCAGGGCGGTTGCAGAAGAAAATCACAATCGAGCGGAACCATTGGAATTCCACGGTCCCGCATCAAAATTTGGCATCGTTCGAACAGCGCCTTAGCATTTTGGCTAAGGTGCGAGAGCGTATCTTCGTCCCCAGGCGACCAGGGTCTTAGAAGTTGCCCCGAGACGGCCGAGCTGAGCAATCTTGCTTGCCGAAGCGTCGCGGGCGCTAACACCGTGCCCGGCTCCACGCCGCGAGGCGTGTGCACCACCACGCGATCGCCACGGCTCAAATCCCATTCGTGGATCGCGTGAAACACGCCCACGGACGCGGATTTGCCGAAGCTGACCAGAAATTGATCCCCCAAAACCGTGGAGGGAAGCACCGAAGGGGGCGAGTTGGCCGAGTACATCACACTCCCAAAGTTTCACGCATGATTTGATCGTAGGTCTCGACATGGCGTTCATCGCTCAAGTCGAGGCGCATTTCGTTGATGACCTTGATGCTGAGGTTGCGAAGCCAATAATCCCAGCAGTCGGCACACACCGTCGCGTAGATTTTCTTTCCCGTTTCGTCATTGATGGGCGGTGCGGGTAATTGGCGGGCGCGAGGGCCGGAGACGCATCCGGGGCGTTGGCAGCGAAAGCCGGTACCGCCGAGTGTTTCTACGGGTTCGTCTTTCTTTTTCGCCGTGGGCGCCGCTTCGCCGAGTTGCGTGAGCAATTTCGCCATTTCATCGCGAGGAATGTTATCGCCGCGTTCGTCGGCGACGTCGAAGCCCTGCTTGAGCACGGCAACGGCTTCGTCTTTTTTCCCAAGCTTGGAAAGACACGTTCCCAGGAGTTGGAATACTTTTGAAAATTGAGGACTCAATTCGAGGGTCCGGCGGAACGAAATCGCCGCCTCGTCGAATTGGCTGTCCTCCATCAGGAGTTGCCCGAGACGGAAATGGCCCAATTCATTTTCAGGGTCGTCGTTGGCCATCTTGCGAAACTGAGCGATGCGGTCTTGCAGAGTACTCATGGAACCGTTTTACCTCGCCTGCGAGTCGTCAATCCGTCCCAAACCAATCCTCAATGTATTATGCAGGGCATGGCGTGCGATTCCAAGGCAGGGAATGGAAATGCGCGGAAAGTCCTTCACATCGGCCGATTGACAGGCTTTCATTTCATGGCGTATCGTGGAGGTAACACCGATCCTGGGCCATGGTGCCCCTTGAGAAACCCGAGGCCGATCGCACGTCGCGTCGGCTCGGCGTGGCCTGGATTCGGCGCGTTCCGAAAGGAGCTACCATCATGATCGGCGCGTTCGGGCCGTTGCTGATCTTCCTCATGTCCGTGGCAGGCTTCGCCATCTGGGGACTCCCGACCTCCACCTACTTCGCCCACTCACTCCTGGTCGTCTGGACCGAAACCAGCAACGGCCGAGATTCCTTCCGCTGGCCCAGCGGCGAAACCGTCATGGATTGGCTGTGGAAGCCTATCTTCTTGTTCCTCATTATTTCCTTTTGGCTGATCCCAGGCTGTGTCCTTGTTGGTCCGTTCTTCCTCCACGATTTTCGCGGCTTCCTCATCGCGTTTGGACTTTTTCTTTGGATTGTCTTTCCTTTGAGCCTTTTCTCCATGTTGGAATCGCGAAGCTGGGTGATGATTGTTTCCCCGACCATCCTCGCCCGCATGGTCCGCAGACCGTTCGCTTGCCTTTTCGTGGGATTCATGACGATCATTCCCACCGTCTTGGCCTTGATCTGCTTCGTGGGTGTCGTTCGTGGCAACTGGATCTGGATATTCCCGGCTAGCATCGTCATTCCATTTGCCTGGCTTTTTTACGCGCGTATGTGGGGTATTTATGGGTACCTCATCCACGATGGACTCGAGAAGCACGCCAAGAAAAAAAAGAAACGCCGAACCGAGGTGCATCGGGAGTCCTTCGCGGGCGTCACCTCCAACGACCCCTGGGCGCCGCCCAAGGAAGTGATTCCCGTGGTCGAAGTTGAGGAAATCGACCATGTCGAGCCTGATTATGAGCCTAGACCTGAGGACGTGGAAGACGAATGGACGGTCAACAAAAAGCCCTACCGATTCATGAGCGACGAGGCATCGAAAGAACAATGGAATAAAAACTTAAGCCACGATCTTTACAAGGGCGAATATGGTGGATATGACGTAGGTGAGGTGGAAGGTGCCCCCGTGAACGAGCCGCCTCGCGCCATGGACAAGTACTTGGAGGAACGGCGAAGAATCGAGGAAGAGCGAGCCGCCTTCGTCGACGACACGTTCGAAAAGTTCGGCAAAAGAGCAGGCTCTTCGACGTTTCTCCTCCAAAAGACCGCGTTCCAGTTCTTCACGTACGACGCCACGATCAAAGCCTACTTGAACTTGGCGGTGCTCACGCTTGGCCAATTGCTTTTCCTGTACATGATCCTCCGATTTTTCCCTGGCGACGTGTAGCGTGCGCGACGGGGGACGATGCCGTCGTTATTTTCGTTGTTTGCGAAGTTCGTCGAGAATATCGACCGCGGTTTCGTAATGGCGGAAGATGACGAGAATCAACTCGCACCAGATCCGAGCCATGAGAATGAAAAAGATGTAGCCAAAGAAGCCACCGATCACCGACATCAAGATTAGGCCGACGTTGCCGCTGAAAATCGAGAGTGCGGCACTGGCGATCGTGCCGAGGCAGCCAAGGCCGGCGACGATGTAGAAGAGGGCGAGCACGATCGTGGGCGTGATCATTTTGCGAAAGAGCAAGAAATCGACGAAGCCGCCACCTTGCCCCGACGACGCGGAACGCCGAACGGTTCGACCCTCGGCCTCCTCCGATTCCTCGGCATGAATTTCTTGGTCTCGTTCCGCGTACGGATCAGGCAGCCCCGCATCTTCGGTTGCCGAGGGCGCCGGTGCTGGTGCGTCGGTACCGAAGTCAAAGCTCGACGCCGGCGGAGGCGCGGATTGCGGTGCGGTCGCGCGAACGTTCGAACGCACCGGCTCCTCCGGGGGAGCCTCGATCAAAAACGTCTTCTTGCACTTCGGACATCGGACGTTTTGGCCCACCATCGTATCAGGGACATTCCCCTTGGCGGCACAATGCGGGCACGTGATCGTAATCGACATTTTCTCGGTCCTCGCGAGTCGGCGATGCAAAGTCGAGACATTGTATCAGCACGCGACGCTGGCTTCACGCCTTCCTGTTGCCTCGTTCAAAAATCAACCTCTTCGACTTCTTCGTGGGAGGTGGGAGTGGGATGCGGTGCTTCGAAAGCGTCGCGAAGGCGAAGGTGCTGGTCCAGGTCCAGATCCTCCGCCCGCGCGCCACCATCGAAACCCAGTTCCGCCAACTTGGAATCTACGAACGCTTTTTCATAATCTCGGCCCGCCATCGCGACCAGCGCGCCCCGAAGATTTTTGCGTCGGTGCGAGTAAAGGTCCCGGAGAAAGATTCGCAATCCCTGAGGATTGGGAACTTTCTTCCGCTTTTCCGCGTTCGGCCTGATCCGCACGATCGCAGAATCGACCTTCGGTTTAGGCCAAAAGACGCTTGGTGCCAATCGGCGCAGGATCTCGACATCGGCGAGGTTTTGTACGAACACACCCAGGGCGCTATAGGTCGACGTGCTTGGCTTGGCGGTGAGTTTTTCCGCAATCTCCCATTGCACCATCACGACCATGCGCTCGACAGGAATCTCGCCGATCAACAGATTCGAAATCAACGGTGTCGCGATCGCGTAGGGAAGGTTCGCGACCAATTTGATGCGCTCGGGCTTCATCATTTCTCGCACTTCTTGAAGCTTCGCTAACACCGTGGGATGCAACGTGTTTTTGTTCTTGAGGATATCCGACCAGACGAGGTGTACGTGCCGCATCGACCCAACCACATCCCGCGCCAGTTCATAAAAGGCGTGGTCGACTTCCACCGAAAGCACCGATCCCGCCAACGCGGCCAAACGATTCGTCAAACTGGCGGTCCCCGTTCCCACTTCCAGTACGAGGTCCGCACGACTGAGGTCGGCGTTCTGGATCACGAGATCCATCAGGTTAAGGTCGATGAGGAAATTTTGCCCCAGCTTGTTCTTGGGAAACAAGCGATTTCTCGCGAGCAAATTTTGCAAATAACCCAACGTTTGGCGGGGACTTTCCATCATGCACGGTGATCCTTCGTCACGAGCTAGCATTCGCCCGCGGAATAATTGGCTCTGACGAAAGGGGTCAGGACCTTTAGAAGACCCGCCACTCGGGAGACGCGGGTTGCCCAAGGAGACGGTCTCGACTTTACCGTCCCTACGCTTGCTCCATCATCTTATGAAGGAGCGTTCGTCTTAGGGGAACCTTGAATGGCTTGCAGGTACTTATGAATATATTTGGCGAAGAGATCCGTTTCCAAGTTGACGGTGTCGCCCGCCTTTTTGAACCCGAGCGTGGTTTGTTCGAGCGTATGCGGGATCAACGCGACGCTAAAGCCTGCCGGGAGTACTTCCACGAGCGTCAGGCTGATCCCATCCACCGTGATCGATCCCTTTGGCACCATTTGAATGGTAAGGTCGGGAGAGCATGAAAACCAAACAAACTCCCACGAATCGTGGCGTTCTCTGAGCGAGATTTGTCCTAGCCCGTCGACATGTCCCTGAACGATATGGCCTCCCAGCCGATCTCCCACTAACACCGCGCGCTCGAGGTTGACGCGGTCGCCGTTTTGGAGGTGGCCTAAGTTGGTGAGGCGGAGCGTTTCGGGCCCGACTTGAAAAGAAAAGGTGTGATCCTCGCAGGAAACGACGGTGAGACATACGCCGTTCACCGCCACACTATCACCGACGGAGAGATGATCCGCCACCTTCGCGTCTTGGACCCGGATTTCGTAGCCAGACCCTTGTATTTCCACCGAACGAATCAATCCCATGCTTTCAACGAGGCCCGTGAACATGATAGTTCCTTGGCGAGCGTGGCTCGGTATCCGAAACGTTGATTCAAAGTAGCGGTAGATTAGGCGGTACGGCCATTATGTTCACGCTCGCCTGGGCGGGATATACGAAATTTTCGTATACGGAGAAAATCGAATGAGCCGACGCGGTTGGACTTCACGCCGGCACGCTCCGTGTCTTTCGGTAGAAAACTCCTCGGCATTTACGGAACGATCTGAACGGCGAAAATGCAACGAACGTTCAGTTTCATTTTGGTGCCGACATGGGCCTGGGAAGTTTGTACCACGCTTCATTGCATGCTGCCAATGCTTCCGCATCCAAGGCCAAGTCCTTGCCGGCGATACTTTCATCGAGTTGTTCCGCGCGACTTGCGCCAACGATCGCCGAGGTGATTCCCGGCTGAGCCAAGACCCAGGCGACAGCGGTGCGCGTGAGCGAGATGTTCCGCTTCTGAAGGTAGGTGTGAAGTTCTCGCACCGCGTCGAGTTGAGCATGCTGCCAATATCGATCGCGATACAGTTTCCCGGTGATCCCGAGACTGAAACGCCCTTCCGTGGGTTCTTCGAGGGAATTGTATTTGCCCGTCAAAAATCCGCCCGCCAGCGGGTTGTACACGACGACCCCGATTCCCTCATGGCGGCACAAGGGCAACAATTCCGCTTCAATGTCGCGAAACAGGAGGTTGTAACGTGGCTGCACGGAATCGAAACGAGCCCACCCATGTTTCGCACTGACCCCCACGCTCAAGGCAACTTGCCAGGCGGGAAAATTCGAACAGCCCAGGTAGCGAATTTTCCCCTGGCGCACGATGTCTTCGAGCGCGCGAAGGGTTTCGTCCAAGGGCGTTTCCGGATCGGGACTATGAACCTGATACAGATCGATGAAATCGGTTTGTAGACGCCTTAAACAAGCATCGACTGCTTCAAAAATGTGTTTACGCGACAGCCCCTCGTCGTTCGCCCCGGCTCCCATTTTCATCCGACACTTGGTCGCCACGACAAATTTGTGGCGTTGCCCCTTCAACCAACGCCCTACGATTTCTTCGGTTCGACCCACCGTCGCCAGGTCCGGAGGAACCGGATAAACGTCCGCGGTGTCGATGAAAAAGACTCCGTGGTCGGCCGCCTTATTCATGATGGCGAAGGACGCTGGTTCGTCGCATTGGTGCCCAAACGTCATCGTTCCCAGGCAGATTTCGGATACCTTCAACCCGGTGCGGCCCAACCGATGGATCTTCACGAGTAGCTCCTTGTGCACATCGACCAACAAAAAAATCCCAGGAAGCATCATTCCCGGGATTTTGACACATGACGAGTTTACTTGCCCCTGGTGAACGATTCGAGTTCCAAGATCGTCTCGTTCGTGCCGTAACGAACCCGCTGTTTTACCATGCCGATATCTTTCGCATACCACGATTCCACTTCCATTTTCTGGTCGCCACTTTCGAAATCCTTGCTGGTTACCACGTCGGTGATGAATTCACCCATGGGAACCCGAATTCTGGAACGTGAGTAATAAAACAACCCTTTCAACGACGTGCCCTCGGACGTCGCTTCGATTCTCCAGGAATCCCCCGGTTTCGCGTCTTTGACAAAAAAACAAAGGGGTGGCTGAATTTGCTTGCCGGCCGCGCTCAGGCGGTAGATGCCTTCTTCCATGACCGCCACGTGTTCCTGCAAAATCTTGTTTCCGCTCGACACGTTCAGCAGATAGCCCGCGATCGTGACGTTCGATTCTTTGCCATCAGCGCCTTTCATTTTGCGCGTGAAGTTTTCTTCCTTGACGACTTGGATGTGCACCTTTTCCGCACCCGCTCGGTAGGTCCATTTGTTCCCGACCTGGAGCGGGTACAGCTCGTGGTCGAAACGCTTAGCTTCTTGGCTTACCGCGAAGCCAGCGAAACAGAAGATCGCGCAGATACCCAAACCTACCAGATTCCGCATTGGCCTACTCCCATGTGATTTCCCGTGCATGAACGCAAACTCCCCACGATCGCGATCCTCATGTCGCTGGATCGCCCACTTTTCGCAGGGGTGCCGTTCTCGTGGATGGTGGAACATTTACCCGGAGTTCCACCTTCGGCATTTTACGAGCGTAGGAAAGCCTCCCAAAGAAAAAATGCCGTGAACTTGCCATTATCGGCACGCGGACTGGTTGACCTTGACGAAAAAACTGGGCATGGCTATCCCCCTTCTCACTTAGGCGTCGGCGAGCCCGGGGGGATCGACGTCGTTTTCTTCGTCGTTAGGAGTGATGCGATGTATGGATCGTTCTGGAAGGGGCTAACGTTCGCGCTTACCTTGCTCGCCGGGTCGGGATGCTGCCGATGGTGCGATCGTTGGTGTGGACATGGGCATGGATCGGGATACTACCAGGGTTATGCGCCTCCGGTCGCATGTGCCCCAGCCTACAACGTGGCGCCCACATGCGCTCCCACCACTTATTCCGCACCTATTCAACCGGTTCCACAGACGTGTCCTCCTGGCTGCGTCCCGAGCGGTCAAGGTTGGGCTCGATAACACGGCGCTGAAAGTGGACCGGACAAGAATGTTTCGACGACTTACGCCATCACTTTCACGCCATGGTGGCGATCATACCATTGACGAAGATGGTTGTCGCAACGATCCAGAGAGGTCCGCGTGATCCACAAAGCCAAGGCGCCACACACGAGCGGACCGGGCAGCCAGGCCAACGTCGGCGCTGCCGTCATGCCGGCGTAGAGCATCCCTGCTGGCAGGCACGTGGCGATGGCGGGATACCCTGCTTGCCAAACCACGAAGCTGGCGAGTGGCACAAGAAGGGTGAGCGTGACACCCAATAAATTGGCTTCCACCCCTCGCGAGAACGAGCGAAATCCCAGCGCGAAATAAAGCGACCAGATGAGCAATCCGGCCGCGAGACATGCCGTCACCTGCTCGACCGACGCCTTTCCTGAAAATCCCGCCGCCAACCACAGGATCGCGGCGACGAAAAAGTATCCCCTGCCGCGCCGCCACGCCGCTTCCTGAGCTGCACGCCAATAGGACACGCCATTCAGTTCCGTCAGAAGCAACAACTCGAGGCGACGGCATCGATCGTGGGTGGTGCTGTCCCACAATCCATACTGAAATGCCGCCGGCACGGTCGCGAGGAAAACGAGTGCCGTGGACAGCACGGGAATTCCTCCCATACGATCGAACATGCCGAACGCTTGGCGTCCCAGCCAATCCGGCCACGCATCGCCCGCGACGGTGTAGATCGCATACAGCAACCCAAATCCGCCAGCGAGCCAAAGGTTGATCC
>WBZS01000990.1_pt2 | contig 24205 bp, 23 predicted proteins | sample 5204201 | NCBI WGS metagenome assembly WBZS01 (sample SAMN12344357, study PRJNA552823) | activated sludge metagenome | biome: Activated sludge suspended growth; feature: Nitrification reactor; material: Wastewater; isolation source: activated sludge from nitrification reactor of wastewater... | reverse complement strand
TTAGCCTGCTATTCCTGCGTATCGGGGCTCAATAAGAAGCACATGAATTTCGCCTGGGTTAGCCTGTTTGGCGTCATGCTTGCCGACCTCTATGTGCGCCTTTGCTCGATGGGCATCTTGCACGACATCCGACTTATCTAATGGCTGATTACAAAGTATTTGAATTCGACGTGCTCGTAATCGGAGCCGGGGGCGCGGGGCTTAGGGCGGCGATCGAAGCCTCGACGATGGGGGCAAAGGTCGGAGTCGTCTCCAAATCTCTGCTCGGCAAAGCCCACACCGTCATGGCTGAAGGTGGAGTCGCTGCGGCGATTGGCAACGTGGACGACCGCGACAGCTGGCGAGTTCATTTCAGCGACACAATGCGGGGCGGGCAATACCTCAACAACCCGCGCATGGCCGAAATTCACGCTAAGGAAGCTCCCGCCCGAGTGCTCGAACTCGAAGCTTGGGGCGCCTTGTTCGACCGCACTAAAGACGGCAAGATTCTCCAGCGCAACTTCGGTGGCCACAAGTATCCGCGCCTCGCTCACGTCGGCGACCGCACGGGCCTCGAGATGATCCGCACGCTCCAAGACCACGGCATCCACCAGGGCATCGACTTCCAAATGGAGTGCACGATCATCACCTTGCTTAAGCAAGATGGTCGCGTCGTGGGGGCGTTTGGCTATTTCCGCGAACATGGCCAGTTTGTCGTTTTCAAAGCCAAGGCAACGATTCTCGCCACTGGCGGAGTCGGCAAGTCGTTCTCCATCACCAGCAACTCGTGGGAATACACCGCCGACGGGCATGCGCTTGCGTATCATGCCGGTGCCGACCTGCTCGACATGGAGTTCGTCCAGTTCCACCCAACCGGAATGGTATGGCCTCCCAGCGTTCGGGGGATCCTGGTTACCGAGGGAGTCCGCGGCGAAGGCGGCGTCTTGCGCAACAGTCAGGGCAAGCGCTTCATGTTTGACGACATCCCCGACAACTACAAGAATCAAACCGCCAAAGACGAGGAAGAAGGCTGGCGCTATGTTACGGGAGACAAGAACGCTAACCGTCCACCTGAGCTGCTCACCCGCGACCACGTTGCCCGCTGCATTAACCGCGAGGTGAAAGAAGGACGCGGTAGCCCCCACGGCGGCGTCTTCCTTGATATCGCCTGGATCAAGGAAAAGGTCCCCAACGCCGAGGAGCATATCAAGAAGAAGCTCCCAAGCATGTATCACCAGTTCAAAGAACTCGCCGGGGTGGACATCACGAAAGAGGCGATGGAAGTCGGCCCGACCTGCCACTACATCATGGGAGGCGTTCGAGTCGATGCCGAGACCCAGATGTCGACGGTGCCCGGCCTGTTCGCCGCTGGCGAATGTGGAGCTGGCCTGCACGGGGCCAACCGCCTCGGCGGAAACTCGCTTTCTGACTTGTTGGTTTTTGGGAAACGAGCCGGTGAACATGCGGCGCAATATGCGTTGGGAATTGAAAAGTTTGAGGTTGATGTTTCTTCGCAGGTTGCAGATTCCGCCGCATGGGCCGAGCAGCCTTTTGCACGGGAGCAAAATGGGGACAACCCGTTCCGCGTCCAGCATGATCTGCAGACGATGATGCAAGCCAAGGTTGGCATCGTTCGTATGGAGAGCGAGATGCAAGAGGCACTCCCCGCATTGGCAGAACTCCAAGCTCGCGCGAAAGTCGCCCCGATTTCCGGCAACCGAGACTTCAACCCCGGCTGGCACACAGCGATGGACCTTACCAATCTCCTCACGATTTCGGAGGCGATTACCCTTGCCGCGCTTGAGCGGAAGGAAAGTCGTGGCGCGCATTTCCGAGAGGACTATCCGAACAAGGACCCCGAAGCGGCGACCTTCAACATCGTTCTTCGCAAGGGATCGGATGGCGGGATGCAGGTTGTGCGGACTCCAATTGTCGCGCAGAGCGACGAGCATAAAGCGGTGATTGAGGAGATGGGCTGATGGCAAAAGTCACATTCAATATCTGGCGCGGGCAGGCGGGGGTTGGTGGGTTTGAGGACTACACGACCGAGATCACTGAGGGCATGGTTGTGCTCGACGCCGTCCACCAAATCCAATCCGAAACTGCCCCCGATCTTGCCGTGCGGTGGAACTGCAAAGCGGGCAAATGCGGCTCGTGCTCAGCCGAGATCAATGGCAAGCCGCGGCTGATGTGCATGACTCGGTGCAGCGATTTGCCTCTGGAAGATGGCGTGAAGATCGAGCCGATGAAGGCGTTTCCGCACCTGCGCGATTTGGTTACCGATGTCTCGTGGAATTACCGCGCAAAGCTAAAGATCAAAAAATTCAAACCACGCGCGCCGGATGCCCCTGATGGAACGTGGCGGATCGATCAGCAAGATGTCGAGCGCGCACAAGAGTTTCGCAAGTGCATTGAATGCTTCCTTTGTCAAGATGTTTGCCATGTTTTGCGCGAGCACAACAAGCACGAAGAGTTCATTGGACCGCGGCTGTTTGTTTATTCAGCGGCATTGGAAATGCATCCACTAGATACCGAGGATCGGCTTGAGGATTTGAAGAAACGCGATGGCCTCGGTTATTGCAACATTACAAAGTGTTGCACCACAGTTTGCCCTGAGCACATTACGATTACCGACAACGCGATCATCCCTCTAAAGGAACGCGTAGTCGATGCATTCTACGACCCCATCGCCCGACTATTCAGAGGACTTGGTAAGAAGCGGTAATGGAATTCAAGAAAATCTCCGCCGATGCCGTACCCCGCGCGCTTGAACTTGCCGAACGTTATCGTCTATTGAACGAGCCCGAGCAGGCAGCGAGCATTTGTCACGATGTGCTTGCCACCGAGCCGGGGAATGATACGGCATTGCGCACGCTGTTCTTAGCGATTACGGAGCAATTTGGACATCACCACGGCACGAGATTAGAAGATGCTGATAAAGTTGCTAATCAAATAGGTGGCGAGTATGAGCATGCATATTACACAGGCTTGGCTCGCGAAAGATGGGGCAGAGTTAAGCTTCAGCAGCGCGAGCATTTGTCATTAGTTGGCGACTGGATTAAGCGAGCAATGGCAAAATACGAGATCGCCGAAGCCTGCCGTCCTGAAGGCAACGACGACGCGTTGTTGCGCTGGAACGCGTGCGCAAGATTGCTGGCCCAGGTCCCTGGACTCCATGCTGAGCGCGAACATGATGGCGTTTTTGGAGATTAAGATACGTCTTATATGACCTATAGGACTTATATGACATATATCCTGAGGTAGCATCAAACATCATGGACAAGCCGATTCGTCCTCATGGCGGCTATCGCGAGCTCGAAGCTTATAAGTTAACCGAGATCATTTACGATGCTACGGTAGCATTTTGTAATCGCTTCATCGATCACAAATCACGCACAAAGGACCAAATGGTGCAAGCCGCAAGAAGCGGCAAGCAGAACATCGCCGAAGGCAGCATGGCCTCCGGGACATCTCGCAAGATAGAACTCAAGCTAGTCGGTATTGTCCGCGCTTCGCTAGAAGAATTACTGTTAGACTACGAAGATTTCTTGAGACAGAATGAACTAGCTAGATGGGAAAAAGATAGCGACAAAGCTCTCCACATCAGAAAAATTGCTAGGCAATAAGATAAGTCTTATATGTCTTATAAGACCTATATCACGGAGAAAACCCCCGAAACCGCCGCCAACACAATGATCTGCCTAATCAACCAAGCTAATCTCCTGCTCAACGCCCTGCTGAGGCAGCTCGAAGAACGGTTCCTCAAGGAAGGCGGGTTCACCGAAGCCCTTTACAAATCCCGCTCAAAGTCACGAGTAGACTAAGCTCACGGCAATCTCACGGGTTGGACTCCCCAAAGCAAGTACCAGAGTTTCACTCTGATTCACCGAATAAACTATTAACTAGTACTCGTTCGGTTTGAAAATTGCGTTGTCCTGGAATACCATATTCGCGATCACGGCTATCGCTTGGATCAGGGCTACCCTTATGAAAAACAATTCTTTTCGATTTATTTGTGTAGGAGCAGCATTTGTGAGTATGGGATTACTTGCAGCAAATGCGCAGGCAATCATCTTCAATTTCACCGGCAACTCAGGATCGAACGGTCAAGCGCTTGCCGCAAAAGCAGAGTTCTTGGTCTCGGGCACCAATGTAACGATCATCCTGACCAACACCGCTACTGCCGCCGCCAACGATGGCGCAAATGTACTAGGTGGATTGTATTTTAGCCTCGGCGGACCGCGCACATTTACGAACGGAAATGCGTTCTTGACGGCCGGTTCGAATCTGGTCAAGAAGAACGATAACTCAAGCCAATCTGGCAACCCGCTTAACAATGAGTGGATGTATAAAGCACCAATTGTTAGTACCGGCGGTCAATCGAACTTTAACAACGGATACGGAATCGGATCGACCGGTTTCAACTTTAGCACGAACGCAAATACATTCGACGAAATGTTTCATGGCGGTAATGCCAGTGCGGGTGCCAACGACGACTACGGCCTCGTTCCTCTGCTAGGAATGACGGCGGGTAACACATCGAATCTGTACATCCGAAACTCGGCAACTTTCACGTTTAACGTGAATGCCACATTCGGTGTAGGAGACATCCAAAACGTGCGAGTCAGCTACGGCTCGGCAGGTCAGACAGTGATCAACGCCGCCGCAGTCCCCGAGCCAGGAACAATCGCAGTACTCGGCCTCGGCGTGCTGGCGGTTTTGCGCAAGCGACGCAGATAACAAACCTCCATTCGCTCGCACCAGGAAGGGTTCAGTTATTTCAACTAAACCCTTCCAATGGCATAATTCGAGGGTGCTGTCGCCCATCCATCCAGACCAGATAAAGATTCTTGATCAACCTTGGCCAAAGGGAAGTTTACGGTCAAAACGAGTCGAGAGCAAGTATCTTAAATACACTGAGCTTGAACTAGCCTGGGAGGTCTTGGCTTCAGAATTTCTTGAGATAACTTGTGAGCCCAAGGACGGAGTTCTAAGGTCGGCCCACAAAGTCATTCAGCAGGCTCACTTAATCCATTTAGAATCTGGCGATTCGGAGCCACTCGACGTGATAGAGCGCGCGCTTTACAATAGCCTTCTGGAAGCGACTCTTCGAGATCCAGAAGATCAGGACTCCAGCGGATTCCGAGAACTTGTCATCTCCCAAGACTCAGACACCATTCTCATTAACCTTTTGGTTGGATTCGAGGCGAACTTAGTCATCAAAGGCGTTGCGGTTCGCCTCCGAGCCGAATCGGGCTACCCGTGGAAGGACGAATTCATTCTTCACATCGACCCTGAATCAGCTGTTGAATTTGAGATCGGACTCCGCATTCCCGAGTGGGCGGATGAAACTGAGATCGAACTCAAGCCGGTGCCCGCAGAATCCGAATACGAAGGCGGGTATGCGCGGGTGCGACGGGTTTGGAACAAAGGCGATGAGATTCGATTTGAGCCGCAGATGGTGGTTCAGTTCATGTCCGCCCATCCGCGATTTTCAAGTTGCGCAGGCAGAGTCTGCGTTCAGCGGGGGCCTTTGATTTATTGCCACCAGCGTCCAATCGACGACCTGAGTCCAAATCTGTTCGCCGTTGATCCCTTGATCGAGCCGGAGCTGGTCGAAGAGCCGGACCGGCTCGGGGGCGTTACTTCGATCCTTGTCCACGGAACTTGCGAAGTTCCCGGCGACGAAGCTCCTTACGCACCCTACGGAACCCACTTCGTCAAGCCAGCCCGCGCAAAGTTGATTCCTTACTATTATTTTGGTCGAGAAGGCGCGGTCGAAGTCCAAGTTTGGATGCGGGTCGCGACCCAGTTCCCCGAAGTATCCTGAGAATGTGAAAGTCCGGGTTGCTGATGTCGCTCTCGACCCGCGTCTTGCTGGCTCCCATAGCCTCTATACGTATAGCGCAAGTGAAGGCGATAGCCTCGGCCAGGCGTTCTTTGCGCCGTTGGGAACGCGAAAAGTTCTCGGAGTGATTGTCGGTTTTCGTGACGTGACCGAAACTGAACTAGGCTTTGACCCCAAGCTACTCAAGCCGCTCGGAACTCCAATTGAAGGTTTGCGGTTGCCCGCGCACATCGTTAAGCTTGTTCACTTTGTTGCCGAGCGATATCTGTGCGAGATCCCCGAGGCCCTGGCTCCGGCTTTGCCACCTGGAATTCTTGATCGATTGGTGACTCGGTGGGATCGGATACAAGGATCGACGACCGAGCACAAACTGACTGAAGCCCAGCAAGAATGGCTCACCAAAATCGAAGCCACAGGCTCAATAGTTTTCCCACTGAAACCAGCCCAGGATCGGGAGACCAAGCAGGCCCTTGCTCACTTAAAAGGCAAGGGGCTGATCCAAGATCGGGTCGCGATTCAGGCGGCGCAGGAGCGGCGCAAGCTTCCCGCCAAGGTTCGGCTCTCTGCTGATGACGTGCGGATCGAGAGGTTTCTCGCCAACGAAGCACATCGCAAACCCGCCCAAGCCTTTGCCCTCAGCCAGCTCCAAGGGTTAGGTGATGCCGCGATTCGGCCCCAAGACATCGCCGCGCTCGGCGAGATCACTGAGACCACGATTCGGGCTCTGATCCAAGCCGGACTTCTGGAAGCAGCGGAATCCGGAAACGGAGCGATCTATGCGCCAAGGGCGAACAACCAGCAGGTCAGAGCAATCGACCAGATCGTCACCGCGATCCATGAGAGAGCATCGCAGAGCTTTCTCCTGTTCGGCGTAACTGGAAGCGGCAAGACCGAGGTTTATTTGCAGGCTGCTGCCGAAGCCCTCAAGCAAGGACGCAAAGTTCTTTATCTCGTTCCAGAAATTGCGCTTACCGCCCAGGTCATAGGGCAGCTTCGCGGGCGATTTGGCGAAGCGGTTGCCGTACTCCACAGCAACCTAAACGCAGGCGAGCGACTCGAGAGCTGGATGCGAATTCGCACCGGGCAAGCCGCGGTTGTTGTCGGTCCGCGCTCGGCGCTGTTCGCGCCAATTGAGGACCTCGGGCTCATCATCGTGGACGAGGAGCATGAGGGCTCTTATAAGCAAGACTCGACCCCGCGGTATCAGGCGCATGCTCTGGTCGAACACTTATCCAAACTGCATGGCGCGCCGGTGGTTTTTGGCTCGGCCACACCGTGCGTCGAGTCTTTTTCCAAAGCAGAAAACGGAGAGTGGACCTTGCTCGAACTGACAGAACGGGCAATCCCCGATGCCCGGATGCCGACGGTTTTTGTCGAAGACCTGAAAGAACTTTACGCCGCGAAGAAACAGAGCTTGTTCACCGACAGGTTAACGCAATCGATTCACGACACCCTAAAAAACGGCAAGCAAGCAATCCTTTTTTTGAACCGCCGCGCCTTTGCTCCGGGCATCACTTGCCGCGACTGCGGCAACATCATTCGCTGTCCGAACTGCGCGGTTGCGATGAGTTTGCACAAGCAGGAGCGCAGCCTAAAGTGCCACCACTGCGACCACACGATCGCGATTCCGGAAGTCTGCCCCACCTGCTACGGCTCTCGAATCTCACCTTTTGGTGTAGGAGTTGAAAAGGTTGAGGAGTTTGTTCGCGACGAGTTTGATGGTGCTCGTGTCGGACGTCTTGATCGAGATGTGACGAAGCGCAAAGGTGCTCTCGAACAAACCCTATCAAGGTTTCGCTCGGGGGAACTAAACGTGCTTGTGGGAACGCAGATGGTCGCGAAAGGGTTTGACTTCCCAAATGTCACGTTGGTTGGCGTTGTCGCCGCCGACATCAGTCTTGCCGTCCCCGAGTTTCGGGCGAGCGAGCGCACGTTCCAACTTCTGAGCCAAGTCTCCGGTCGCGCGGGGCGAGCTAGGGATTTGGGTGAAGTAATCATCCAAACGCTGATGCCCGACAATCCGTCAATCGTCTTCGCCGAGAACCACAACTATCGGGGCTTCTATGCCGCGACAATGGAAGAGCGCCAGTTTGCGGGCTATCCGCCCTTCAAGCGGCTAATCAACATCGTCTTCACAGGAGAGGACCGAATGAAGGTCCGCCAAACCGCACAGAAAGCGGCGGACAAACTAAAGGCAGCGATGCCCAGCGCGGACGTCCTTGGACCGACGGACTGTGCAATTGAACGGCTTCAGTCGAATTGGCGAAGACACATCGTGATCAAACTCCATCAAGATGCAGAGTACGGTGTTGTTCGCACTGTAGCCGAGTCGGTCACCACAAAAGGAGTCCGTATCACGCTGGATGTTGATCCGCAGTCTCTAATGTAAGCGGCGAAATGCCTGTGTGCTTAGGATGAACCCCGGCTCGAATTCTAGTTCCAAGAGGCTGGCGCCGTAAGACTTTGTCCAATTGGTTAACAGCCCAGGACCGGATTCTTGGACCACCCACACTCTTTCACCCGTCCCTGTCGGTTCGTCGGCATGCCATAGCTTATAGCTTCGCGCCTCCTGGTTAGAGAGGACCACCACGTCATTCCCGGTCTCACTCCAATAAACCTCAGGAAACGGCTTCCCCTGCACGATGGATCGCACAAAAGCCCCAATTGTTGGTGAAGCGGTTGCGGCGTCGCCCACTCCGTGACCGCCGTTCGGAATCACCCATACCGCTTTTTGAGGGGGCAGATCATGCCAATAGTTTCCCAGAGCGTCCACCGTCCAATAAGGATCATTCGCCCCGTGGATCATGAGAATGGGACAGCGGAGGTGCTCAAGATAAGCGTAAGGGTCGATCATGTTCGCGAGGCGCATGCCCGCTTCTGTGTTCAACGCGTCCGTCAGGCCGCGCGAAACATACGGCTCGATCATGGCGCTGGGCTGCCCCCATGCAGAAAGCTGACTCTTCATCTGTGCCGCGACATTCAAATTGTCAAACACCATCGGCACGATCCCGACAATCCTTGAATCGCTCGTGCATCCGGCGAGCCAAGTTGTCCAGCCTCGCTTGCTTGCTCCAGTAATGATCCACTGATCGAAGCGATCTTGTAGGACTTCCATTGCCGACTTGACAGCTTGGACCATGGGAAAAAGCAAGGGCCACGTGGCGTCGCCAGACTCCAAACACAGGACTAACGTTTGCGCAATCAGGTCATCTTCGGAGAGGTTGCCCAGCAATGGCTGATTCGGAATGTCAAAGAGCCCGACAACCGGCACACCGCTCGACTGGGACAGCACCCGCATCGTTTCCTCATCGAACGGGTTTGCGGGCCCGCCGGTCACATAGAGCATCGCCGTGTGCGAGCCTTCGCCCACCACGACAAGATCGTGGGTCCAGGGAATGCCATGCCAAATCTGGCTCTGAATCCGCCACCGGTTTGGCGAATACCGTTCGATCACCTTGACCGGACCGGCATCGCGGAGATAGAGATCAAGCTCGGGAGGGATAGACATACTGAATTACACGCATTTTAACGGGAATTTGTCGAACCAAGAGGCCCTTTGCAGCCCGTCCTTATGAAGCACCAAGTAAGAGTTCGCTCGAAAGGTTGCAATTCCAGACCCGTATCGTGCGAAAATGGCTTGTCCGGAAGTTGGTGGGTGGATCGTCTCTTATGAAAAAGTGTTGGATTAAAACGTTAGGCATCGTTCTCGGTGCTTCAGTGCTCGCTGGTCTCAGTGTCGCGGCAACGCCCCAAGAAGCGCAGATCAAGGTTGATCGCGGCGGCCTCGGCAGCAATGTCACCGTAAAGTACAAAGGCAAGACAATCAGCCTTATGGAATTCCGGGTCAACGGCAAGAGCATGGGGACGCGCGAGATCAACGGCAAGCTCGAATCAGGCGAAGCAAGTTTCTCAATGGACCTAGACGCGCTCGTCGAAGGCGAGAATCTGATCGAGGTCAGGCTCTTCGATAAAGCTGGCACTTTAATCGGTGCCGAGTCCACCCGCATCACCGTGGACAAGGTCGTTGACGGCCCGGTGAAGATTGACGGCCTCAAGAACGGTCAGACCGTACAAGGCTTCGTCGATATCAAGCTTGGCTTCAAGCGAGATATGGGCAATGTCTATGTCAGCTTCTTTGTGAACGGCGAGTTCAAGACCCTTCGCAACGTTCCGCCATTCAGCTACATGTGGGACACCGCAGGTCAAGCGAACGGCTGGTACGAGCTTGAAGCATGGGTGGTTGATGATCGAAATCAGACGATGAAGACGAACAAGATCCGAGTCTTCGTGAACAACCCCGGTGGACGAACCGAGCGCGTGATCCAAACCGCTCCTCCAGTCACAAAACCTGTAACCAAGCCGGTGACCAAGCCGGTTATCAATACTGCCCCGGTGACGAAACCTGTAGTAGTAACCACAAAGCCGGTCACCAAACCCGTTACTCAGCCAAAGACCACCACGATTCCGGCTGAGAATCGAGTTGTGAAGCCAGTCATCGCTCTCAATGCCCCAGCAACCCCTGCCAAGCCAGCACCCCTCGAACTAACTCCTGCGACGAGCCCAGTAAACGGCAGCACCGGAGCAATGGTTGGAACGAAGGCACTTAAGCCTGAGTCCGGGCAGGTTGCTGGTCAGCGCAATTTGACGCCAACTGGCGGACGTGTGGTGCCGGTCAAAACAGTCGCAACGCCCGTCAAGACAATCGCAAATCCGGTCAAGACGGTGGCTCAAGCGACTCCGAAAGTCCGACCAAGTTTCTCGACAATTAATACTCCGACTTCAACACTTCCCAACCTCAACGTTCAGTTCGGATCACGAATGCCAAACATCGGGCAGTTCACGATCTTGCTGAACAATCAGATCGTTAACTTCGACGTGATGCCAAGAGTGGTCGAGGGCATTCCTTTGACTCCGTTCCGCCACCTCTTCGAGCAAGCCGGCGGCAAAGTCTCCTGGCAGGAGTTCGAGAAAGTAATGACCGCAACCGGCCTCGGTCGAGAGATTTGGGTTAAGGTTGGCGACAAGCTTGCTAAGGTCAACGGCAAGTCGATCACGCTCGAAATGAAGCCGTTCCTTGAGAAGGGCCGCACGATTGTTCCCCTGAGCTTCGTAAGCGAAACGCTAAACGTGAACGTTCAGTACGATCCGAACACGGGACACGTCCTGATCACCGAATCCAAGAAAGGTAAGTAATAACACGAGTAGGAAGTATTGGGGACATGATTTCGCCCACATCGCGAATCGTGTCCCCCTTTGCTGTGTTCTTGATAAGTTTTGCTATATAGACTTCCAAACGGATTCCGATAATGTCCCTACACCATGGGGGCCTGGTCAAGCAGAATAGCGGGATTCAAGAGCCGAACCTCGGTCCAAGTATTTGCGCCCATTGCACTTGCCCTCGTTATCATCAGCGGCGCTGCATGTTATCTTTCGTTTGAGGTAGGGCAACGTTCGTCATTGAACGAGACGCGGCAAGACCTTCGGTCTCTTGCAACGATCTTAGCGAGCGAAATCGACGTTCAGGCTCATGAAAAGCTGCTTGACCCCGGCCAAATGAAGTCCGTTGAGTACAAGTCTCAAATTGAGCAGCTCGCAAAGTTGCTTAGAAAGATTGAGGGCATCCGATTCATCTACACCCTGCGGAGCACGCCGGAAGGGTATGCCTTCGTCCTAGATCCAACACCCGCCGGGGACCACAACCAGGACGGAATCGATGACAAGTCCTATTTAATGGACCCCTATCAAGAAATTACCCCCATAGCGAAGGATGTCTTTCGTTCTGGAATCGCCGCGGCGGATGAAACTTTGACCTCAGATCGGTGGGGAACTTTCCTCAGTGCTTACGCCCCTCTCAAAGATAGCACCGGCAAAGTGGTTGCAATTCTCGGGATCGACCGGGACCAATCGACCCTCCTTGCACAGCAAGCCCAGCTTAAGCGTGAGAGTTGGCTCGTGTTCGGACTGGTCAGTGCACTGGGGCTGATCTTTTCAGGTTTTCTAACCTGGCGATTTTATCGACAGGGCCGGATTACATTTTTTCAAACGGGGTCATCCAAATACTACATCCGAATGGCAGCCATTGAAATGCTGCTTTTTGGCGTTGCTTGCGCCTCAATGGTTCTCGGAATTCTGGGCCACGTCCGCAATGGCAACCTGGTGCACGAGCTTAACCAAATCACGTCGGATCGTGTGCTGGCATCGAACCTAGAAAGCGATTTAAGGGAATATCAGAGGAACCCCGGATATCGTCTTGATGTAGCTGAAGCTTCGAGCATCCTCAACCGGCTGGACCGCGGGTACTTGGCATCACTCATCGATACCAATAAAAATGATTGGAAGTCCCGATCCGGGGAGTTCACCGCTGACATGTCCAAGGTAACCGGGGACCTTGTAATCAAACAGGCGCAGTTGAAAGACTCTGCTTTAAGAATCTCGGCACGCATCTCGGATCAAGCCTGGAATATGATGGCGCTCTTCGTAGTGGCGACCCTTTGTGCGCTGGTCTCATTAACGCTAATACGGTTCTCTCTGCGCCAACAAATCGAACTGAAGGACGCGCTTGCCGAATCCGATAGTGCGGCTGCGCGGTACCAACACGTAGTTGAGCATCTGCCCATCGGCCTTTACACCTATGCAGATAGGAAATGCGATTTTGCGAATGCGGCATGGGACAAGCAGGTAAGACGGGGCGCTGAAGAAGACCGTACAGCCGCCTTTGTGCGCTCCATTCACCCCGCGGACCGAGACAGCTTCATCGCCACAATTGCCTTGGCCGAAGCGAATCGAGAACCCTATTCAAGCAGCTTTAGAATCAATAGTCCCACCGGAGAGGTAAGCCATATCGAATCGAGGGGCGTCCCTGTCTTCGGTAGCGATGGCGAATTCAAAAACATGCTGGGGTTCAGCATCGATGTGTCGGAATCAATCCAGGCACGTAAAGCTCTGACCGAGAAGAACGTGCAAGTCGAGGCTGCAAACCAACAACTTCACCAGGCTCTTGCCGAAATCGATAACAATTTTGAAGCTACCGTCCGAGCATTTGTCATGGCGGTCGAAGCCAAAGACCCGTACACCGCGGGCCACAGTGAAAGGGTCATGGGCTATAGCGTTCGCATCGGATATGAGCTTGGTTTGACTCTGCAAGAGCTCAAAGTCCTGCAAATGGGAACGTTGATCCACGATGTCGGCAAGATCGGAATCCCGGACGCGATCCTAACGAAACCTTCCGGATTGACCGATGAAGAGTTCAAGGTGATCGCGCAGCATCCAGAAATTGGGCACAAGATGATCGAAGGCATTCCGCTCTTTGCGGAGTGTATACCGATCGTCCGTTCGCACCACGAGCGCCTTGATGGCTCTGGGTATCCAGATGGCCTGAAAGGCGACGAAATTCCCCTGTGCGTGCGGATCGCGGCTGTCGCCGATGCATTTGACGCCATCACTTCCACCCGGGCCTATCGCAGCGGGCGTTCCACCGCAGAGGCAATCGCGATCCTTCAACAAGAAGCAGAGGAAGGCAAGGCCGATCCTGTCGTGGTCAATGCTTTCGCGAAGCTGCTCGAACAAACCAATTTGAAATCCCAGATCTATCCAGAGGCGGCTTAGAAGCTATGCAAGAACAAGATAAGAAAATCAGCGTCGATCGACGTCAACACACTCGCCTTCATATCATTGAATATGCGGTGATCAACCGGGAGGGCGAACCTGTGACGAGCCTCCCATGCCTGGTTGTTGACATCGGTTTGGGCGGCCTTCAGGTTCGGGCTCGTGATCCAATTTCTCCTGATACCGAAGTCACCTTCGTCGTGGGCAAAGGGGGCTTAGTCTCGACAACGTTTAGCGCCAAGACCCGTTATTGCACTCCAGTCGAAGACTCGGACCTGTACGCGATCGGCTTCAAATTCATGCCTGCTGACACCGAAGAGCGCAAGAGCGTGGTGGACTTCATCCACGATGCGTTCCATCGGCAGGGCGAGACTCTGCTCGATCCGTAAGCACGACTTAGATTTTCAGCCAGAATAGGGCTTAGATGAAGGCGCCCTTGGGTCAGATTCAGAAAGAGGCTTTTGGGCAACTGCTCATAAGCCACGCGTTGCTCACGCGCTTCATCGATAGCCAATTGCAAGCGGAGGGATATCCTTCCTTGCTTGCTTATGATGTTCTGCTTGCCTTGGAAGACGCACCAGATGGCCGCCTGCGTATGTGCGATCTTGCTCAGCGCATGGTGTTCAGCCCCAGTGGTTTGACACGCTTAACAGATCGGCTCGAAAAGCTAGGCTGGGTACGCCGGGAAGCGCACGAGAAAGACCGCCGTAGCCTCTACGCCGTGCTTACCGAAGCCGGACTAGCCGCCCGAACCCGCTCGTGGCCCAGGTACAGCGAACTGATTGAAGAGCACTTTGGTCAGTATCTCACGCCAGACGAAGCCCGAGTCCTTCGTGACGCGCTTAGCAAGACGATTCCGAAAGTGCGGGCGTCCAAGGGTTCTCCGGGTGCGCGAATGAATTGCCAGGAGTAGCTTTTATCTTGGACTGAATCGGTGCTAGCATATTGCAGTAATGGCATCGACTCCCCAGAAAAAAGGTGTGCACTGGGCGGTGAAGGCTTGGGTAATATTTCATGCCTTTGCGATCATAGTTTGGGCGTTGCCTCGCCCCAATTCTGAGATCAGAAGCGGTCGCGCCAAGCCGATTGGCTCCGACTATGCCCTTGTTTGGAACGAGCAATATCTGGTTCGCTCGCCTATTCGATTCTATCTGCTGACTGCAGGTTTTTGGCAGTACTGGGATATGTTCGCTCCCAACCCATCAACCTGGGACGGCTACGCCGATGCCGAAATCACTTACCAAGACGGTACCAAGAAGCAGTGGGAGTACCCGCGGATGTCCAAGCTCTCGATCTTTCAGAAGTACTTCAAAGAACGTTACCGCAAATTTCTAGAACGAGGTGCCTACGACCCCGTACTTTGGCCCCAAATATCTCAAAGAATTGCCCTAATCAACTACACCGATCCTGCGAACCCCCCGGTTAGTGTGAAGTTTCGCCGGATGGACCGAACCGTGGCTCCTCCTGATGCGATTCAGCCGGTTGGATATATTCCTAAAGTACTCTTCGATTACCAAGTGGACCAGACGCGACTTCATAAGGACGCCGGTTTCTAGCTTATGATGGAGTCCCTCAAGAAAGCCAACGAAGCGATCTTTGGCTACGGCTCTCCGACGACGATGGGGGTCTTCCGGATTCTCATGGGCAGCCTTGCCTTCATCAATCTGCTGATGATCGCGATTGATTTTGATGCTTGGTTTAGCGAGCGAGGCTTTGTCCCCCAGGCGCTTGGTGCCCAGTATGCGGGGACCGACATGTACAAGTTCGACATGACCTTTGGGGCGACGAACTTCTATCTGGTCGCAGGGTTTTATGCCTTGGTCACCCTGGCCGCGTTTTTCACCGCCATAGGATTCTGGACTCGCGTTTCGTCGATCTTCTTGTTCTTGGGCATCGTCACATTGCACCAGCGCAACCAGGTGATTCTTCACGGTGGAGACACCCTCCTGAGAGCATGCTGTTTCTACATGGCGATTGCGCCGTCTGGGGCGTCTTGTTCTGTTGATCGCTTGATTGCGCTCTGGAAGGGCAAGGCGCCGCTCATACCGCCAATGGTCTCTCTCTGGCCCCAACGCATGCTTCAGCTCCAAGTTGCGATTGTGTACTTCACCACGGTCTGGCACAAGTGGACTGGCACGGCTTGGCGCAACGGAACGGCGACTTGGTATGTGCCCCAGCTCTCCGAATTCAAAAGATTCCCGGCGCCTGCTTTCGTTGATGCGCTCCCCCTAGTCAAGCTCACAACCTACGGAACCCTCGCCGCCGAGTTGTGCCTTGCAACCTTGGTGTTCTTCAAACCGTTTCGAAAGTGGGTTTTGCTCGTTGGGCTAATCATGCACGGCACGATTGAGTATCGGTTCAACATCCCGCTGTTTGGCTTCATGATGACCTCGACCTACATCGCTTTTTACGATGGCGAAGAGATCACAGATTGGTTTAAGCGACTTGGTGCGCGGTTCAAAAAGAAGGCAATAGTCGTCCAAACTCCAAAGGGGACACGCCTTGCGCCAGGCCCCGCCAACGCTCTGGAAGCCGCGGATCCTTTGGACCTTGTCACCTATGCCACCAAGCCTGGCGAGAGCGAGGGATGGACCGTGGAGGGTGGCACGGTTGGTGGCATCGCTCGAAGGTCGATGGGCGTTTGGCTGTTTGCCTGGATACCAGGTTTATGGTCGGGGTTAATGCGGAAGTCACTGGAACCTGCTCCGGTTGCGAGCGTCGAAGCAAAAGACAAGGAAGCTTATGTCCGGTGAAAAGCGCCTCCGCGATGTCTTCAAGTTTTCAAAGCCAAAGAACCCCGGCTTTGGGATTAGCGCTGATTACTATTTGAGCGTATTGTCCACCGTTGCGCGCCTGCCTGTGCTGTCAGAAGTTCTGAACCCGAAGGGGGAGAACGGGGTCGTTGTTGGCTTTGCCGCACCGCTTGCTGCCGGGGCGACCAAGGATGATCTTGCCCGCCCGATGGAGCGGGGGGTTTATGCCTTTTCTTCGAAGGACCGGAAGACGGTCCTGAAGGCGCGCGTCATTCCTCGCGACGAAGTCCAGTTCGATCCTGAGCCTTATCTGCGCTTGGAAGTCGGCGCGGCAAAGGGACCGGACTTTGCCGCTCGAATGCGCTCGACTTGGTCGATCATTCAGTTAACCTTCGAATCCCACGATCCGATGGTTTATCCAGCGTTGGATTTTCTGCTAGATGTAACCAAACGGTTAGGGGATTTGACTCAAGGAATCATCGCCGATCCTCTTAGCCAAGCCTACCGATTGCCAGAAGAACTCCGTGCTCCCGATCCCCCCGGCGCTCCCGTGGATGTTCGTAATTTTGTTCAAATCCTAACCCGAGGACAGAGCGCCTATACGATGGGACTCATCAAATTCGCCCAGCCCGAGCTAGAAATCACAGGGCTTGACCAATCTCTCTTGCCCGACGCACATTCGTTCTTACTCGGCCTGTCGCACAGCATCCTGCTCGGCAACGTGTTGACCTTGGGCGCCAAAGTCGGCTCGGCTCGCGCACCATTTCAGGTTTGCGAGGGTGGCTTGGACAAGCGGTATTGGGATGGGATCGATGCCTATGAATTGATTCCAGCCGGAAACAACTCAGTCGCCCAATGTTTTAAATCATGGCGGTCGGGAGGTTAACCTTATGGTCAGCGAACTTGAAGCGGAGAACATTATTGGCGAGCTCGAAAAGAGCTATGAATCCGGACGCGAGTTTCGTGACTATGCCGTCGAAATCCTAAGCCAGCTAAGCCATTTCAACTGGACTGGAATCTACCGCCTTGAAGGCGAGGAGCTTGTCCTCGACGCCTATGTAGGAGCCGAGACCAACCACACAAGAATCCCAGTAGGACGCGGAGTCTGCGGAACCGCAGTTGCGGAGAATGCTAACCAAGTGGTGAGCGATGTCCGGTCGCTTGAGAACTACTTAGCCTGCAGCATCGACACAAGAAGTGAAATCGTAGTCCTCATCCGAAAGGGCAACAAAGTCCTCGGTCAGATCGACATCGACGGGCACGAAGTCGCAGCGTTTGACGCAACTGACGAAGCGCTGCTAACCCAAGTAGCGGCTATGATCGCAGCCAAGTGGGACTAGAAACCGGCGGTGAAGACGACGCGCATGACTTCTTGCGGGTCGGTTTGACCGGCGAGAACCTTGACCAATCCATCTTCGCGTAGCTCATGCATTCCGTTGGCCTTGGCCGCTTCTTTGATGTCGTTCAAAGGTGCACGCCGAACAACAAGCTCAGCTATTTCCGCGTTCATGACCATCAGCTCGTGGAAACCGGTACGACCTCGATAGCCGGACATACGATTGTCGTCGTGAGGAAGTCCGCGGTAAAGCGTGATCTCTTCTTCGGGGTCGGTGACTTTGAATCCAAATCGCTTGAGATCAATTGCGTTAACGGTGTAAGGCTCGCGGTGGTTGGGGTCGACCTTACGTCCAAGCCGCTGAGCGAGCACGCCCATAACCGTCGCCGCGATCAGGTACGGCTCGACGCCCATATCGATCATACGAAGGGTCGCCGAAGGCGCATCGTTGGTGTGAAGCGTGGAGAGGACCAAGTGGCCGGTGAGCGACGATTCAATCGCGATTTCCGCCGTTTCAAGGTCCCGCATTTCGCCAACCATGATAACGTCAGGGTCTTGGCGAAGGAAGGCGCGAAGGGCGGTGGCAAAGGTTAGACCGGCCTTTCGGTTTACTTGGACCTGAGAGACGCCCGCAAGCTGGTACTCAACCGGGTCCTCTACGGTCACGATATTCACGCCGATCGTATTGAGCTTGTTGAGAACTGAATACTGGGTCGTCGTTTTGCCCGATCCGGTAGGGCCGGTACAGAGGAACATGCCGTTTGGCTGGCTGACGAGCTCTTCAATGCGGAGCTGATTCTCGTCCGTAAAGCCGAGCTTGTCCAGACCGATCATGATGCTCTGCTTATCGAGAATCCGCATAACGATCTTTTCGCCGGTTGGCGTGGGGATCGAGCTTACGCGGAGGTCAAATTCTTTGCCTTGGTGACGGACTTCGATACGACCGTCTTGCGGAATACGGCGCTCGGCGATGTTCATCTCCGCCATGATCTTGAGGCGGCTCAGGAGCGGGGCTTGCAGGTTCTTTGGAACCGCCATGGCTTCGAGCATAACGCCGTCGATTCGGTACCGAATGCGGAGTTGTCGAGGCTGAGGCTCGACGTGGATATCGCTTGCTCTATCGAAAATTGCTTGTTGGATGATGGCGTTCGAGAGCTTGATGATCGGGGCCTGTTCGGCCATCTTCTCCGCGTCGGAGTCGCCCGCCTCGTCTTCCGAGGCTCCACGGCCTGCGGAGGCCTCAGCAAGCAGCATCCTCATGTCGGACTTCATGCCCGCGCCAGCCGCGCTCGTGGTCTCTTTCATCCCGGTGGCGCCTTCAACCTGCCCACCGTTCGTCGGGCCACCCGCGTAATACTTTTTCAGCGCGTCTTCGATTGCGCCAGGAACGGCGAGGACAGGAACTACCCTGCATCCCGAGACCATTCGGACTTCGTCCATGGCCTGGATATTCGAGGGATTGGCCATCGCGAGGAAGAGGGTCATGCCGTCTTTCTTGATCGGGATGACGCTGTGGTTTTTTGCGATGCGCTCGGGAAGGATGTTGATCGCGCTGCTGTCGATCTGAATTCGGTCAAGGTCGGCGAAGCTGAGGCCGGATTCTTGGGCTTTGGCTTGGAGGACTTCGCGCTCTCCGACCATGTTCAACGAGGTTAAGACTTTGCCGAGGTCTCGTTGGCTGGTTTGTTGCTGGACTTTCAGCGCTTCGTCAAGCTGCTCTTGCGTCAAGAAACCCTGCTGCAGAAGCCACTGCGCCATTGGAAGTCGGGGCAACGCCATAAATTAAAGTCCTTCTCTCAAACAACCGCCTGCACGGCGGGATCTTTTTTCGCGGGAAACTCTCCGGTCTCCACACGCCCGGCTATTTTAGACCTTTCAGCCCCATATTTCGCCACACTCAAGAAAAATCCAGTTGTTTTGAACAATGGCAGGGACGGCTTCAGGTTCGTAAATCGTTCAAAAAAGCCCGCCAAGATACTTTGTTACGCTTGGACGGGGAGCGGTGTTCTGACGGACAGTCGCCACAGGATGGTTTGCAATCCCAGTATTAATACGGTTAGGCTGGACATGCTGCCGGCGCATATGAGAGCTATGGCAAGCAATGGGATTAAATGTCGATTAGGCTGCATAACGGGCGGACTGCTTGTTGCTACTCATGCCTGGGCTTATCCCACCGTTCTGCACTTTATGCCCATCGCGCAGATTCTCAAGCACCGAGAAATCTATCTCGCTCACAACGCTGCCGGAACCGAGCGCCAGATTGACAAGCGAATTCTGCACTCGAACACAGGCGCAATCGGGCTGTTCGACCGAATCGAGATTGGCTGGGTGAACGACTACGGGCATGAGACAACCTTTGACGCCAAGGTCCAGATTTTTGACGGTGTGTCGAACTTTGCGCTCAGCGCTGGCTCTATGGGTTGGCGTGGCCGGGATATTGACCCCTATCTCGTTGGCCGATACGATGCCGGAGCTTATCGGCTTCATGCCGGCTGGATTCGCGAGTCTAATGAGCACAAATTGATGCTCGGGCTTGATGCTGATATGCCGCATGGCTTCACATTCCTCGCCGACTTCTTCTCAGGCAGCAGCTCGTTTACGTACCTTGGGTTCTCGTATGAGGTTCCGGCAGTAGAAGGCTTGCTCCTGACCGTAGGCTTCGGCATCCCCGCCCGCCGCTCGGACGGGTATCAAGGATATTTCAATGTAGGCTACGGCTTCAAGTTTTGAGGGTTATCGTATACTTGAGTTGGAATGCCAGCGAAAACTCTATTTGACGGCGCAGTTTCTATTGACGCTCAGGTGATGAGCGGGGCACCCGTATTTGCTGGTACGCGAGTGCCAGTTAAGAATCTATTCGACTATCTCGCATCTGGCAATACTGTCGATGAATTCCTGGAAGCTTTCGATTGGGTTGAGCGAAGGCACGTCGAGCACGTGATTAATTTCCCAGCAGCGCAAACCTAATCGAAGCCAATAAATCAAGAGCCATTCGCCTACTAACTGACGGAAAACACGGATTGGTCGAGCGAGTAGTTGTCTTCTAAATACTCGAAGAGCGTGCGAATGGGTACACGCGTTCCAGAGAACACGGGAGTACCGCCAAGGACTTCAGGATTTGTCGAAATCAATTCCATCTAACCCAATTATAGAGCAGAGGATGGTCAAGCTCCAAACTCTTTGAGCTTCTCTGCATAGTCGAGCGCCGTCTGTACAAACTCGGCGTGACTCCAAGTCAGTGGGCTGACGCTGAGCGGTGCGCCTGTTTCAGGATGAATTTGCTCGGCAAGCACCCCGGTTGTCGCGGCGTACTTGGCTACCCACTCGAGCCAAACAAGAGGCTCTGCTAAATCTTCAAGTGTTCGAGCCCGCTTCAGCTTAAGTTGGGCTAACCACATTGTGCAGATGATCCAGGGGTTGCCCGGTAGGTCGTCGGAGACTCGCCAATAGTAGTCGCCTGCATAGCGGGCGACTCCGCCCGTCGCGGACTTAACCAGCAGTTCTCGTTCAACGGCCTCGAGCGTCGCGGTCACGATGGGATCGTGGGGGTCGAGGATGTCCATCAGTCCGATCGCGAGGGTCGAGCTATCGACCACAGTATCTGGCACTAGTTCCGCTTCAAGTAGCCGGAATATTCGCCCTGATTTTGGGTCGACGAAATGTGCTCTCACGCCAGCCAAAAGCTCTTCTGCCACGGTGTCATACGTGGTCGAACGCGAGTCACCCATGGCCCGCGCGAGCGCACCACATCCTTTCATCGCCCGGATCAGGGCACAGACCGTGAAGGCATGAATGCCGCGGCGCTCTTCCCATAAGTCCCAGCTCGGGAGCGGCAGGCCGGTCGCAGGGTCGCGATAAGCGACCAAGAAGTCCGCCATCGGTCGGATGAACGGCTCGTACATCTCGGTTAAGAAATCGAGGTCCTGATACTTCTCAAACCATGCAGCAAACGCCCCGAGGGTCAGTGCGCTCTCATCTTCTTGAAAGGGAATCTCGGCGTGTCCATGAATAATCCAAGGATGCCAACTCGCACCGAGCGAGCCGTCGGGCGCGTACTTGTGCAAGAGCACGGGCCGAGCGGGGTCGAGGACCATGGCACAAAACCTGTAGAACCGCCGCGAAAGATCATCGTAACCCAGGCGGTCCATGACCGATGTGACAAACGCTCCATCGCGCGGCCACATATAGCTGTAGGTGGCTCGCGCGGTTTCCAAAATGTCCGTGTCGTTCGCTGCAATTACAGCGCCGCCGTTGTCGATCTGACTCCGGATGATGCAGAGACTCTGGATCGCGAGGTCTTGCAAATCATCAGGCAATCCACCAAAAGCCAATCTTGCTCTGTAAGTCCAATCGGTCCAATAAGACTTGTTAGCCTCCAACAATTGGTCCCAACCCGCCGCCTTGTACATCTCCAACCGATTCGCAACATCATCAATGCTTTTTCCCGCGACCATCCAGAGCCAAACCTCGTCGGTGGCCCTAGCGGCAATCTCGGTGCTGAGACCAAATGTCGAATCGACAGAACCCTGGGCAATTGGCTGACCGTGGAGGTGACCATCCTCGGCGTCTCTCCAGGTACCTTCAAACCCCTTAAATCCTTTGGTGCCGCACGTAAACTCGTCCAATCCTTGCTCGCCCGCTGAACCGCTAAACAGGAAAGCGTGCGGCCCTTTGTAATGGATGATCGAATCGGAATAGGGGTGATAAAAGGCGGTGTCACCAACGTCATGACCTCCGATTCTAAGGTCGTGGGTTGAGAAAATCTTGACCGCCTTAGGGTGGGCCGCCGTATTTGTAATCAGCAGTCGGCGAACATGAGTTGCAGATTCTGCAAGGACAGCCTCTTCGATGAGAATCTCGATCCCAAGCACTTGATTTTCAAAATGACTCCTACCGATCAGTGTGCCGGGCACATACTCTTGCCGCCGTGTCCAGCCGTCGTCATCAATCCACGAGAACAATCCGTGGATCCAGAACCCGAGCCGGTTTCGATACCCGTTGAGGTGGTTGGGCAATCCGACCTGCGGGTAGTAAAGGTCACGAAGAGCCCCGCGCGAATCGTAACCAAGCAGAAGCGAACCGTTTCCTAAAACGAGCGGTCTTGGCATTAGGACTTGCGAGCGGGCCAGGCAACCAACGCTCCGATCAAACCGAGCCCCGCGAGTCCCATCGGTGCCAAAGCTGGCGGGCGGCTTGAATCCTTTTCCGCCGATCTCACCACTTCGGCTAACGCCTCGACTTCTCCTTCGGTGTGTTGATAAAGACCAAAGAGTCCAATCGGCACACCAAGAGCAAGAACAACCGCGCTGATCAATCGCAATCGCCGGTTTTCCGCCATGGCAACCAAGCATGCCACCAGAGCAACCAGGGCAAACACAATTGGGATCTTGCCGTACCAGTTGTTCACAGCGATAAACCGGTGCGAGAACCTCACTTCAAAAAAAAGCATCAGCATTCCGCCCGCCAACGCCGCGAGAATCAGCCGAGAACGCAGACCTTCCATGCCCTCGAATCTACCCCTATTGAGAATCGTTCGGATCGGCTGGGGCATCATGAATAACTATGGGCTGGGCTGCAACGCTATTTATGGGGTTTGTTCTCGGGCTCTTGGGCGGTGGTGGCGGCATTCTGACCGTTCCCATTCTGGTCGGCTTGTTCGGGCTAAACGCCACCTTGGCGACCGGAGCCTCGCTCTTTGTAGTGGGGTCAACAGCATTGTTTGGGGCTGGGCAAGGCATTTTCAAGAAGACTTGCGATGTGTCCGCAGCACTGACCTTAGCGATGCCGTCGGCTCTGGCCGCAATGTCGGCACGGCGCTGGCTAGTCCCAGCCATCCCGGATTTCATTCTTGGGATCCATCGAGATGACCTGCTTCTCGGAATGTTTGCAGTTTTGATGGTTGTGGTCGCAATAAAGATGCTGCGGACAACCGCTCCCCCCGAACCCCGCGCGCGAAATTTTGTTGTGCTGGTCGTGCTCGGCTTGCTCATTGGCGTCGTTAGCGGCACGCTTGGCGCGGGCGGAGGTTTCCTGATCGTGCCCGTCCTCACGATCTATCTCGGAGTCGAGATGAGCCGCGCGGTCCCGACGTCCCTACTCGTAATCGCGATCCAATCCTTAGTCGGGTTCACCGGCGAAATCGGCAAACCGATTCCTTATGAACTCCTGCTCCAAATCACAGGAGTCGCCTTACTCGGGCTGGGGTTGGGCGTCTTTGCGAGAGGCTATATCGAAGCCCCCAAACTAAGAACAAGCTTCGCCATCCTGATCTTGCTAGTGGCAGGGCTCATGGTCGCCAAGATAGCTCTGCAGTAAGAACCTTGTGGTACGGTACACATGATAGGCATCGAATTCGAATGGGATCCATCGAAGGCAACTCGGAACTTGAACGTGCACGGAGTATCTTTCGTTCAGGCAGCATCGGTGTTTGCAGATCTACTGTCGATGACGATTCCAGACCCATTGCACTCCGATGATGAAGAAAGATTTGTTACCATGTGAGTGTCCTCGAACGACACGTTGTTGGTAGTCGTCCATACACAAAGGGGAAGTTCCATTCGCATCATTAGCGCTCGAACCGCGACAAGCTCTGAACGAAAACGATATGAGGAAGACCAGCCAAGTTAAAGAGATGCAGCCTGAATATGACTTCACGAATGCAACAAGAGGCAAGTATGCAAAGCT
>WBZS01001092.1_pt1 | contig 24235 bp, 26 predicted proteins | sample 5204201 | NCBI WGS metagenome assembly WBZS01 (sample SAMN12344357, study PRJNA552823) | activated sludge metagenome | biome: Activated sludge suspended growth; feature: Nitrification reactor; material: Wastewater; isolation source: activated sludge from nitrification reactor of wastewater... | reverse complement strand
CATCATCCTGGCTTTCAGTACCTCCATCCCGAGACGGGCCAACTGAGGATCGTGCACGACTGGAATCTCACAGCGTGGCGCGACGACGTGTCCCGGCGTGCGGAGGGGTTGCTTCGCGACCAGGACCTTTTCGATTGTCCGCCGGCGGAACTTGACGACATGATCCAGGCGATTGTCACGCCTGCCGACCCACTAGAGCGCGCGATGGTGCTGAGCGACCGGCACCATCGAAGCGCCGTCTACTTCTACTGGAACCTGAGCGGCGACCTAATGGCCCAGAAAGCGATCGGGCTGCATGAGCTTCTTCCTGACCAGCTTGAGAGCCTAGTGCGCTTTTATCGCCTTTCGCCTGAGGTCGGCTTAAGTGGCGAACTCGGTCTTGCATTGATGGCCGGGGCCGGACAGCTAGCAAACGAGTCCCTCCTCACGGCGATCGAGCGCTACGTGGGCTTACCAATCCCCTTACCCACTCCGATCCTCACCGCGCTCGAGGCCTGTACGCCGCAGGAGCGAAAGTCTCTCGTCAAGCAGTTGCTGGCCACACGCGGGTCACCGGTGTCCCGCGCGCACCTGGCCCGGTTGCTCCTGCGGTTCCGGAATGACAACTCGTCTTACGTGCGTCTGGCTCGGCGCATCGTGGCCCAATCGGTGAGCGCGCGTGGCGAGGTTGAGAGAGATACGCTGATTGCCCTGGTTCACTGGGTCGATCGCCAGCTGACAAAGCGGGTTGATGCCCGCGAGTGGTCTCGGCCGCTACGCGTGGCAATGGCTTGGGGGCATGGCCATCAACTGTTCGTTCAGATGGGCGGTGACGAGGATTTCCTCAAGCGCGTACAGCAGGCTTTGAACTCGCATAGTGCGCCAGCCTGGGGCGAAGAGTTGCTTACCTTCAGCAGTGGCGAAGTGTCGCGCGTGTATCCATATCGAGCAAACGGTCTCGCTCTTCTGGTGTATACACTCGGACACATGGTGGAGGATGTTGGTGAGCAGATACTAGATGTCAGCATATTGAACCGCATCCGGGATCAGATCTGTCGGCCAGCCGGACAATGGTGGATACCGCAGCCGCCGGTCATGTTTGAGTTCTCGCCCGATCGAGATGCGCTGGGCTCGTTTCTTAGCGGCGATTGCAGCCGAATTCTACTCGACGTCCTGGTCCTGCCCGACACATTTGCGTTTTCGCCAGCACTTGCAGAGAAGACCATCGGCGAATTGCTGGGGCGACTTGATAGCGACCCGAGTTTGCTGGCTGATTGGATGATGCTAGTGCAGGTGGTTGGTGATCGCCCGATTGGCGAGACGCATGTCAGCCAGCTTGTATCGATGATTCAAAAGACGCAGTTCCACCAGCTGGTTGGGGCTGATGTGGCTCACGGATTGTGGGTGTTCGAATGGTTTGTCGGACAGTTGATGTGGCGGCCTAATACGGCCGAGGCCGCAGCCCTCAGGGCTGCGCTCGTCCAGATCACCGAAACCCTGCGGGATTGGTGCGAGCGAGCACCATCTGAAACCGGTACGGTGGATACTGGCACGGCAGCGTCGTCACTGGTTCTGAGTGCCGTCGGCCTGGCGCTCGCCCCGGCTGAGGTGGCGGAAAGAGTGGACCGGCTCGCGTCTACGCTTGGCGAGATCACCGATACTTGGCCGGCCACGCGCCCGAGCGCACTGATGGTGGCCAACTCGGTCTTGAGGAGGGTGAGCCCGGAAATAGCCGGTTCTATGAGACGGCTGTTGGTGCATTTGCGCGCGATGGAAGCCAGCCCAATATAGCCTCGATTGGGCGACTTGGGGGCCTTTAGTTATTGCATCTGCATCAACCAGGTCACCAATCACCGGGTGATCATGAGGACTGGCGTATTGCGCGCACAATTGAAGCAAACCGCCCCTGGCCCGCTTCGTTTCAGCGAAGCTATATTCCGCTCAGACGATCGGCACAGGCAGCGTTGCGCGATCAGTTAGCTCAGGAGTCCTTACGCCAAGACGGTCAGGCAGCGCTTGTTCCCGCGCGTGTCCCGGCTTTCGCCGTCCAGCTGCGGTTGTCCCAACCGGCCAAGACCTGCTCGCCTGCCGACTCGCTGTAGCCCAACTGGACCCAGATGGGACGCGACTGGGGTTGGCATTGCCAGGAGGACGTCGATGGCCAGTGAAGGTGACCTCCACCGTAGCACTCTGGAAGCCCTAAACTTGCGTGTGGGACAAATCTTTCCAGAGGCGGAGCGGTTGCTCGGCAAGCGACATCAGACCTCCGGGCTCAAGCCCGATCTTCTGGTCAAGCACCCAGACGGTCGGACCTGGGCCTTCGAAATCGTCTTTGGCAACCACAGTCCCCGTCACCTGCGCGACAACCACACCCGCTATGCCGCTGCCGGCGTGAGTGATCACTGGCTGGTCTGGGAGAAGCTTGGGCCAAAAAGTCCGCGGCGCTCGCAACCGCCCCTGGCGCAGAGTCGCATGTGGAGTGCGATGGAGACGTATGAGCGCTATCCTTTGAATCAGTTGCAGCGCCGCATCCTGGAAGCGCAAGCGGGGCCGGTCCGATGGCTGTATACGTTCTCGGTGGATGTACCAGAGCTGGAAGGTCCCAGAAACCTGTTTTTCTCACTTCATCTGATCGGGTTGGAAGCGTACCGTGTCGAAGCCTGGCAGGGCGAGGAGACGGCAACGGTCACCTCCGAGTGGATCCCCCTGCCCGACCTTGGCTTCGCCGAGGATGGCCGACCCAAGACGTTGCACGCATGGAGTGACTTCGAACGATTTACCGCCATGCAGGCGCTTGGGCTCGATCCCAATGATCCGCTGTCCGTCCCTGACTTGACCGAGCAACTCAACGCGCTTACCGGAACCGTCGACGGCCTTGTCCGGCTGGGAAGTGTCAATGTGTTGTTGCAGCGCCCAGAAACTTCTGTCCGAAGAAGAACAGGCGTCATTCCTCCTCGAGTTGCAGTCGGCCACAACGGATTGGATGCAAGGCTTTGAGGATCTACAGACTCCGGCGCTCGCCGACGATAGCCTGTCCGACGCCAATCGCCTGGAGGAGTCGGCCGCGAAACTGGACCACGTCCATCAATGGCTGACCATCGCGCCATTGCCGCCGCTCGTTCGTCGAGTGCTGGCGGCCTGTATTGAAAACTCGGACATCCCCTATCTGGCTGAACAGCTTCGCTGGCAGGCGGCGAACCCGCGCCTGGCGATGGCTCGCTCGCAGAAGCCTGAAAGCGGCCAAAGGCAGAGACCAACGTAACGACAGCGACAAGTGATCCGCGTTGGAGACCACAGGTTTTCCGCCTCATCCTCCAACATTCAACGGAGTCGCGCCTGGTTCCTCAACCGGGCAGGGGTTGTTCCCATCCAATCTCCCAGGGATGACCGCGCTCCATCGGCCCGACCGCGCTCCAGCTCCTGCTAGGGGATCGTCTGCGCCGCTTGTGCCTGCTGTTGATCTATCAGGCCCTGGTTCCAAAAGGCGATCGCGGTCGAAATCACCATGAAGGCGACCACGACTGCGAGCACCCCCCACAGACAGCCGATCGATCGACTCCTGCGCCTGTGAGGCGATACGGCGTGCGCCAGATCGACCTGGCTCGTTCCCCCGCCGTGACCGCCGCCCGAGGGTGGATGCAGCGCGCCAGAGTCCGACGTGAGCGGATGCGGCGCGGGGTCATGGATCGCGATCAGATACTCGGCCAGGGCGCAAGCAGCCTGGTATTCGATCACGTCGCGCGCCTCAGCGTCGAGGCTCTCGATCTCTCGTCGCCCCGCCGGGACGAGCGCGCGCTGTTCATTGACCTCCGTGGCCTCCATAGGCCCCCAAGGGATCAGGGCCGTTACGCGATTGTTCATCATTGCCTCCATTTTTCGGTGCAAGCGACGCTTGCGCCTCCATGACTGCACGCTGTTGCATCACGATCAGCTACGCCCCGCGGACACGATGAGCACTTCAAGCGGCTCCCGAGCTGTTAAACCGCCCAAGACTCTCCGAATCGCGCCGCTCATTCGTCGCGTCAACCATTGGGCGCCGAAGTCCGTCGGCGCCTGAACGACGAACGCCTCATCTCTCATTTCAATGAGCCGCGTCTCTTCGAGCCACATCTCGAACGTGGCCCGTGGGATCTCCATCTGAAGCTGCGCCAGCGCCCTGCTCCACAACACATCCTTTGGATCTTCCTCAGCGGTGTCTGCGCAGTGGTCTGTGTCTGTCGGCTCGGGTTCTACGAGTCGCCGCGCCAACACCCGCGTGGCTTGCGCGATGGCCGTGTCCGCCAGATCGCGCAGGCTGCGTCCATCGGCCGTGGACAGCGCGCGCAGCGCCAGCCGACAGGCCCGTTCCCGTTTGCCCCGATCCGGGATCTTGACCCCCAACTCATCAGCCAGATCCTGAGCGTCCTCGAGGTGCACTCCCAGCGCATGGGCGATGGCGGGCTGATCGGGTGTGAGCACCTGCCGCAGCGCGAGAGCCACGACGACAGGCCCAGCGGCCGCCAGGCCACGATACGGCTCGCGCAGTCCCGCCGCGATCCGAAGCGGATGGAGGATGCCGTTCCGCCAGGCGTTCACGGCCGGCAGATCGGCCGCCAGATGTTCCAGGTAGAACGCCACGTACTCCTGAGGCAGACGGGCCTCGGCTTGCTGCAGCTGCTGGGTTGAGGGATTGGAGACGCCAGCGCGTAGCGCCAGCTGGGGCAACGCCATCCAGGAGCGACTCTCTATAAGATCTTGATCTTCTTCTTCTTCCGTAACCCGATTGGACTCGCGCGGCGCGAAGGGCGCGGTTTGACCCGCTTCTGTCGGGGATCTCCTTGTGTCCGCTATGGACAGCGGTTGTGCCCCGAATGGACTCGGCTTGTGTCCCGAATGGATTGAGCCTGTATCCGCCATGGACGGCCGTGCCCCAGATGGACGCAGCTTGTGCTCGGCCTGGACCGAGCGCGTGTCCCCGGCGGACTCTTGTGCCCCGGATGGACTCGCGCTGGCGCCGCTCTCCGACACGGAGGCCTGGGCTCGCAGTCCGGCAACGCGTGCCGGCCCCAGGGGAATGGCGGTCGGAGCGGTCACCTGGAGGCGGATCGGCTCCGTCGAGGAGAGCGTCTCCGGTCCACGAAGGAGACCCCGGCGGGCGTTGTGTTCGAGCCAGCGTCGCACCGACGTGCGGCCACTTTGACTCAGCGCGGCGACGCCGCCCAATCCTTGATCCAGATGACACACGCCCGGCGTATCGCCCAGCAGGCTCTGGGTGTAGGCATAGACGTAGAGCCAGAGCGCCCCGTGACCCAGCTCGGCCAACCAGTCCACGGGCAAGGCCTCCGGGACCGAGATCAGATCTTGCGGCGCGAGCGCGGCATAGAGGTGCTGGCTGAGCTGCGCCAGCTCCACCGAGAGGGGCAGCGTCAGGCCGCTGGAGAGTTGCAGGATCTCACGCATGGTCAGCGGCCGGGGCTCGCTTGGCGCCGGGCGGGCCGCCGGTCCGAGACAGCCGCGGACTTCCTGGGCCGGCAGATGGGTGAGATCTTGGAGGGCGCGGGTGAGCGTCGCGAGTGTCGGGCGGCGGCCATAGGTGCGCACATGCTCGGCGAACCAGCGCACCGCATCCTGCTGATGCCCGGGCGTGAGCGGCAGGCCGCAGCGCCAGCGATAGCGCGCCGGCAGCCGCGTTCGGGTCTCGGGATCCAGGGCGCTGATCGGGCGGCTGGGGTCACGCTCGATCAGCCAACTCAGGGGTGCGCCGGGCCGGAGGGCCGCAGCCAAGCGGCTGGGGCTGGTGGCTGAGAGCGTGGCCCACTCGCGTAACGGCAGCTCGGTCCACTCATTGGTCTTGGGCACCCGCGACCAGAGGACCGCCCCCACCCACCAGTGCCCGGGTCCGAGCACGCCGATGTAGTCATGGTAATAGGCGGGAATCGAAAGCCAGCCAGGCCCGAGCGCCTGCTGGTGCTCAGTGGCGTACAGGCGCTGCACCCGGATAGTGTCGGGCGCAGGCTCCTGAGGGTCCGAGGCGCCAGGCCGTTGTAGAGACGGGCTGGCTGGTCGACGGGTCATCGCAAGGTTGAGCGGCACATGTCACGATGGGCGCATTGTCCTGGCCGTCAAAACGGTTGGCCATAGCCCAACGCGCAGGGTTATCTCAGCTAGGGCGCCAAGGCATCGATTGCCTCGACGGTCAGGTAGCGGCCGTTGGCGCGCGCCGGATCTTTGCGCACCCAGCCGCGCTTCTCCCATTCGCCCAGCAGGCGCCGGACCTCGTTGCGGCCCAGGCCCGGATACTGAGCCAGGTTGGCCTCGGTCGCTTTGCCGCCGTGATTGGCATGCAGCCAGAGCATGATGCGCATCTCGTTCTGCGAGAGTCGCAAGCCCGCGCCCTGATCGGCCAGGCCGGCCAGGAGCGCCTTGTCCAGCCAATAGGCCTGCATCATGCCGCGGCCATCCACGAAGGCGCGGCCCGGTGTGCGCAGGCGCGTCGCGTCCTGACACCCGATTAGCACCTGGGACGTGTAGCGCTCGCGCACCTTGAACGCGATGCGCAGCTCACATTGGCCGCGCACGGCGCCGGCCGACTCCTTGGTCCAGTCCTGGGCCGCGACCACGAGCGTCAACCCGAAGCCGCGCGCGGTGCGGGCGATGTCGGCCGCGACCTGGGCGAAGTCGCCGCCCGCCCCGCCGGTGGCCTGGACTAGATCGTTGAACTCGTCCAGGATCACGACCAGGCGCTGCAGCTCGGCCAGGCCGCGTTTGCGGGCCAGCGCGTTGTATTCGGCCAGGTCCTCGGGATGGCCGTCGGCGGACTCAAAGAGCCCGCGGCGCCGGCGCACCTCGGCCGCGACCGCGTCGATCAGGCGCGGCGCGTCGTCGGCCGACAGCGCCATGTCCGTGAGCAGCGACGGATGCCCGCGCAGCATGTTGAAGGACTTTGCCAGCGGATCGGCGATCGCGATCTGGTGGCCCTCCAGCAATGCCTGATACACGATCGACTTGAGCAGCGCGCTCTTGCCCGAGCCCGTCATGCCGCCGATCATCACGTGCTGGCCCCACATCGCCGTGATCGCCCGTCCCCCCTGCCCGACCCCAAGCTGCAACAGCCCGCGCACCGCCTCCGGAAAATCGGCCTTGGTCGGCAGCGGTTTGATGTTGCCCTGGTTGAGCACGAACGCGATCCGCACGCCGTCCGAGTTGCTTGGAAAAGCCGGCACGCGGGCCACGGTCTCCAGATCGTGCAGCAAGTTTTTGCTGAGGAAGGTCTGGAAGGGCTGGGCGTTGTGGCGCAACAGGTAGCCGTGATCCAGGCAGGCGTAGAGGACCACCATGCCCGTATCCGGGTCGCGGATCAATTCGCCCGATAGCCGCTCCGGCGGAACCTGAAACTTGGCCTCGAGAGTCGCGCGCGTCAGGCGCATGATGCGGTGCGCCTTCTCGTGGAAGGGGTCGAGGGTGGCTGTGTTCACAACAAGTCCTCCTCGTGGTGAGCGGTGTCCTCGTTGATCCGCTGTCGAAGCTTGGAGCGCGTGTCTCGCATCCAGCGCAGTCGCGGGCCGGTCGCCTCCATCTCGCGGAAGTCGCCGTCCACGACCTCGGCCCGCGCGATGGGCGCCGGCAATCCAGGAAGCGGCGTGTCCGGATCGATCTCGCGGGGTGCGCGGGCCGGCGCCGGTAGCGCCCCACTCCGGCGCAGCGCATGCGCCAGCTCCACGCGCTGCGCCTGGTCGGTGGTCTGCTCTTGCAGACCCTCGGAGGCCAGATCCGGCGCGGAGGCGCTACCGGCCTCGATGATCATGGCGCCCTTGGGATTGCGCGCCGGGTCGGCCACGATCTGATTGGTCTGCACCAGCCAGGCGACGAAGATCAGCAGGTTGTGAAGCGGCCCGGCCTTCGGGTCGAGCTCAAGGCGGGGACGCTGCTCGGTCAGGATGAGCTGACGGCCGTTGGGCGCGGCGACGATTTGCTCGCGCAGCAGCAGGGTCCGGCTCCAACGCCAGAGCAGGGCCAGGATGCCGCCGACGACCAGGACGATCACGTAAGGCAACGCGCTCAGAGACGTCACGACCCCGTCCGAGATCGCGGCGTCGATCCGATGCTGGCGTTCGTCGATGCCCAACTGCACGGTTGCCGTCGCGGTCGCGGCTACCGCAGCCGCCTCGGTCTCCGTCGCGGCGGCGGCGGCGGTCGCGGTCGCCCGTGCGGCGACGTCCGTCTTGGCGATGGCCGTTTCCGTGATGTCGTCCAGCGCTTGCTGGATCACGGCCTCGGTCACCGGCGCCCAGAGCGCGGCCGTGGTCGCCGTGCTGGCCAGATGCGTGGCCTGGGGGATGGCGGTGGCGGTCTGCTCGGCGGACTGGGTGCCCTTCGCGGACTGGGTCAACACGAAGACGGCCTGATCGGCCGACAGGGTCGGCTGGCAGGCGGTCAGCGCCGAAAGCGCCAGAAGGGCCAATAGTCCCAGGAGCACCAGAGTGAGGCGACTCATCCTATTGATCCGGTGAACGGGGCCAACCGGTCGCGGCCAATTGACGGTCAAAATCGTCGGGTGCGAGACCTAACCCCTCCAGACTCTCTTCGGGAGGCATTGGCCGCGCAGGATGTTGTCCCGTGACCGTTCGCGAATATCGGGTATCGACCCGCGACGGCTGGTGGGCGCCCTGCCCGATCAGATATCCAGCAGCTCCCGCGCCCAGGGCGGTCAGGAACGGCGCATTCAGGTAGAGGCCCACCACGGTGATGGCCAACGCTGCCAACAGCTGGATACGGGCGTCGTGAGCGGTGAGAGCGGCCGTTCGGATGCGCATCGGGCCTCCAGTGTTGCGAATAATACCATAACGTAACCAATTCAGACGCGATTCTGACAGCGAATCGAGAATTTGTCAACGATATTCTTGGTGTTGTGACGAAACTGGTCACATATTTATAACCAATTAGCGAAATGCGCTAAAAATATAGGTTTCTGGGATTTGGGCGACCATAGACTCAACGTGGTAACGAAAAGCGAAGCCCAAAAGCTCGCCAGACGAGAAAAGGCAACCAAATACCGCCGCCGTGCGCTGTCGAGCGACAGTTCTGGTAACGATTGAGCGGTTATGGCTGCCAAGTTGGTTTTTGGCGGTGTATACTCTCTGCTAGTGGCTACAAAAGGCAAGAAGCGCAAGACCGAAGACGCCGACCCCGACGACGAGGGTCGGGAGTTCGTCGGCTCCTATATGTCGTCCCGGGATGCCAATTACTATCGAGGCATGGGGAATGGGATCGGCGCCGCAGTCGCTGCTATGGTGCGCACGGCGATGGCCGCCATGTTCGGAACGGCTAACGACCCCCGTGAGATCCCCGACTCAATGAAGGAAGCCGTGCGGCGCAACAAGCCCCGCAAGCCCCGCAAAAAGTAACGCCAGCCCATCCCAGCAGGCGGCCGCTCGAGGTTGACAGCAAACGGGCGAGCACGCGGGTGGCTACCGCGCTCGGGACGGAGCGCGCCCAATCGACCCGGTTTTCAAGTGCCGCCCTTCTCTCTACTCTGCCGGCTGCCGCATCCGGCGCCTGGCGGGCGACCCGGCGAGGATCAATCACTCATGCCGGCGTCGGCTTGAGCCTGAAACGTCAGACGCGTCGGTCGCGTGCCCGCATCCGGTCAGCCCACAAGCAGTTTTTCAGACAGCCCCCCACCCTTCAACGTGGTGGCATCCACCAACTCGGCATCCAGGGCCTCGGCCAGTCGCTTGGGTCGGCCGTAATCCATCTCGGCGAAGGCCGTCAAGTTTACGATCAGGCTCCGCACCTGGTGCAAGCGGATCAGGTGGGCCCATTCGAGCGCTTCCTCTTCGCTGGAGCGGCCTTCCAGCGAGACGTTGCCCTCACAATCCGACAGCAACACCAACAACGGCTGGCTGTCGGGATGCGCGCGCGTCTCGACCTGGAGCATCTCGTATCCGCGCTTGAGGGCCGGCACGAGCGGGGTGTTGCCTCCGGCCGGCACGGCGCCGGCTTTGACGTGCTCGGTCGCCAGTTCAATCGAGTTCGTGAACGGCAGGATCTCGCGCACCTCGTTGTTGTGGAACACGAGCAGCGCCACGCGGTCGCGGCGTTGCTGCGAGGCTTTGAGGAGCGAGAACAACGCCGAGATCGTGGCCCCGATGCGCTCATCGCGAACCAGGGTGTCGGACGTGTCCAGCAGAAACAACACGCTCGATGCGGCTGCGCCCGAGCGCACTTTGGCGCGCAGGTCGTCGGGTGCGATCGGCAGCGCCCGACCCTCCCCGGCGCCCCGCCCGGCCGCGGCGCGGAGCGTTGCATCCAGCGCGATGTCGGTGTCGCCGCGTCCGGCTGTGCGAGCCGACACATACCGACCCGTGTCGCTGGCGCCGCGCTTGCCACCCCGGCGCCCGCTTGAAGGGCGAGTCGGGTCGGGCTCCGGCAGGTCGACGTCGGCGCCCGTCTCATCGGGCGTGAGTGTCAGGAGACCGTCGGCCGCCTCGAGGTCGGCGGCTTCTTCCTCAGAGAGACCCAGATCCTCCGGGCCGAGTTGGAAGAGCAGACCGAGCTCTTCGCCGATGCCGCGCGCGTGCGCGGCGCGGGCTTCGACCCGCGTGGGCAAGCGGTGCGGCAAGGCATACTCGGCCGCGATCTGAATGTCTTCACGCGTGATCTGGTCGCGGCCCTGCCAGGCGGCGTGGGCGCGCGCACCGGCGAGGATGATGTTGTCGGCGCGATGGCCGGCCACGTTGTAGCCCATCACCAGGCGCCCGATCAGGATGAGGTCGCGCCGGGTAAAGGCCACCGCCGGCAGGATCGAGCGGGCGCGCTCAATACGCTCGCGCAAGCGCGCGTCCTCGGGCCCCCAGATCCGGTTGAAGGCCTCGCGGTCCGAGTCGAATTGGGCGTTGCGCAGCGTGACCTGGGCACGCAGCGCCGAGTCACGCAGTCCCTCGACCGTGACGAGCATGCCGAAGCGGTCCAGAAATTGCGGGCGCAGCGAACCCTCTTCGGGGTTCATCGTCCCGATCAGCAGAAACTGCGACGGGTAGTTGATCGAGATGCTCTCGCGCTCGACGCGGTGGCGACCCGAGGCGGCCGCATCCAGCAAGATGTCGACGATGTTGCCGTCGAGGAGGTTGACCTCGTCGATGTACAGGATGCCGCGATTGGCGGCGGCCATCAGGCCGGGTTGGAAGAAGATGTCGCCCTGCTTGAGCGCGCTGTGGATGTCCAGCGATCCGCTGACCCGATCCTCGCTGGCGTTCACCGGCAGCTGCACGAAGGGCACCGTGCGGGTCGTGACCTCGATGGTGTTCGGATCGCCCTGCCCGGCCACCCAGTCCGACCAGCTGCGCGACTCGTCGGGGTCGTCGTTGTAGGGCGAGTCGCGGAAGACCCGGATCGGCGGCAGCAGCTCCGCAAAGGCGCGGGCTAACGTCGACTTGGCCGTGCCGGGCTCACCGCGCACGAGGACGCCGCCGCAGCGCGGGTAGATGGCGTTGAGGATCAGGGCCAGCTTGAGCCGGTCTTGCCCGACGACGGCGGAAAAAGGCAGCACACTCGACATAGAGGTCTCGGCCACAAGTGTAGCCAATATGTGGTTCAGAGCAACAAAGAACAAATGTTCTGTATCAGAGTCGGTGGGTCACGATAGAGGACCCTGGGTCGTCTATCGACGCGTGCGCCCCGCCCTGCCGCGCGCCGGCGTGACCTTGACGGGCATCTTCAGTTTCTGGCGCAGTCGGGCGACGATCGGCTCAAGGATCCCGAGCCAGACCGCGGCTTCCTTGGGGCGCAAGGCCACGGCCTCATCCACGATGCGCTCCATCGCGCGCTGATCGTTGACCTTCTCGCCGGAGGCGACGCTGCGTACGAGCTTGCCCACGCCGCTCAGCCGATCGGCGAGTTGCACGCCGGCGCGCCGGCGTGCCGGCGTGGGGCGGGTCTTCTTGACCGTCTCACCGGGCTCGGTTCCTTCACCCTCCCCTGACTCGCCTGTGGCGCCCTCGCGCTTGATCTGGGCGAGTTCGGCAGCCAGATCCTGGGCGGCGGCCAGACGAGCGGCCTGGGCGCTCGAGAGGCCGTGCTCCTCGACGGCCGCCAGCACCGTGACCTGACGCTCGGGATCGGCCTTGGCCTCCACCAGCACGCGCAGGATGCGCTCGGTCGTGTCGTGCTCGTCGGCGAAGGTCAGGGCGGTCTCGGAGAGCGTCAGGATCTGGAGGTAGCGCTCGACCTGACGCTGCGCGCTCAGCCCCATGCGGGTAGCCACGGTCTCGAGCACGCCGCGCGGCGCGCGTTGTCGGCCGGGAAGCAGCTCCTCGATCGGGCTGGCCGCCAGGCGGTAGAAGGCATCGTCGCCGGGCGTGAGCGCCGGGTAGCGTTCGGGCGTGATCCCGAGCGTATCCAGAAAGGCCCGGGCCGCAACGCGGGCCGTCTCGACCGCGTTGAGTGCCCGTTGGGTCGCGTTCTCGTCGATCTGTAGGTCGAGGTCGAAGGCCGGGATGATCACGACCCGCAGCGTCCGGGCCGGGCGCTGCCCGCGTACATGGGCGAGCCAGGCCGACCAATAGCGGCGCTCTCCGGCCACGAGCTTGTAGCGCGGTCCGGCGACATCCAGGCCGTCCGGGACGACGACGCTGGCATTGATCTGGTCGCGTTTGTCGAGCGACGTCGCCAGCGCCTCGATGTCCGCCAGCTTGCGGGCCGCCACAGCGTCGGTGGCGGCGCTCTCGAGCCAGGCGCGGATCGCGGCCTCGGCGGAGAGCCGGTTGGCCGCGTGCTCCGTATGGAGGGCGCGCGGCAGGATGCGCCGGCCCTGCCAGAAGTCGGGCCCGATCTGAGTTAGATCGACTTCCTCTTCGCGCCGGCTGGCGGCGCGGGCCAGGATCTGGTCCAGACGGCTCTGATCGTCGCGGGCCGAGATAGACGACCCTGGGTCGCTTATCGGCGCCGCGGGCGCTTTGGGGCTGCGGAGCGCCGCGGCGAGTGGGTCGCGGCTGAAGTGCGTGCGCGCGGGCTTAGGCTTGGGATTGGACGACACGTTGGAGAACCTCCAGGCCGAGCTGGTTGACGGCTTTGGCGGCGGGACTGCTGACGCCGAAGCTAAAGACGTCTTGGCCGCGCGAGATCGCGTCGGCGAACATGATCGTGAACGGGATCATGGTTTCAAAGACGGCGTCCCCGAGCAACGCGCGTGTCCGGTTGACCGTCTCCTCGCTGTTGCCGACGTTCGTGCGCACATGCGACAACAGCACGCCCAACAGTTGTGGGGGCGTGAGACCCAGGCCGGCGAGCGAGTCGCCGATGTCGGCCTGCCAGCGGACGGTGCGCGAGAGGCCTTCGTATCCAAACCAATCCGCGTTGGCCGGGATGATCAGGTGGGTGCTGGCGAAACCGACGTTGCGGACCAGCAGGTCGCTCACCCGGCCGCCCGAGTCGAAGACGATCACTTGATACGCGGCCGACAACTTGGCCGCGAGCGCCCGCAGACGCAGGTCCGCGTTCGGCATACGCAACAGAGCCGGGATCGCGGTCTCCATGGTCTCGGGACTGCTCGGGATATAAAACAGCGTCTCAGGCCGCCAGGGCGAGGACCGGGGAAAGCTAAGCGGATCGGCCTTGGTGTCGACGAGCAATCGTCCGAGGCTCTGCTCCAGGGCGGGCGGCTCCGGCTGGCAACTCAGGGTGCTGGCGGCTGTGGCTTGTGGGTCCATGTCCACCAGTAGCACCCGCCAACCGTATTCGTATCGGTGGCTGATCTTGGCCAGCCACGAGGCCAGGTGCAGGGCAGTCGTGGTCTTGGAGACGCCGCCCTTGTCGCAGACCAGGCCGATCGCAACGCTCTTTTTCAGAAGGGGTAGATCCATGATGTGTCCTGGCGATAGACGACCCAGGGTCGCTTATCGGCGCCCGAAGCGGTCCACGAAAAGCTGAATGGCCTCTGCGCCCAGCTCGGGCTCGGTGGAGGCGAAATAGGCCCGGGTCCAGACGGCAGGCAACCGTTTGAGTTGGGCGGCGTGGCCCTGGCGCAGCGCGCCGGCACTGGCTTCCTTGCAGGCCTTGACGATCTCTTCGGCGGACGTGCTCGGGAAGACCTCGACGTGCAAGTGCACATAGTGCGGCTGAATGACGAGATCGACGACTGTCCAGGCGCGAGTTTCACAGAGGCTCAGGATCTCACGCCGGCAGGTTCGAGCGACCTCGGCGGTGAGCACATCCTGACCGCGTTTGGTCAGCCAGACCAGATGGTACCGGATCGTAAACAACCGCGTTTCGTCTTGGCGGTAAGGGGAGGGCGAGAGGGCAGATACCATGGGTGACCGCAAAAGATACGTCGTTTTGAATGTTGTTTGGTATGTCTATTTTACACCATTTTCGCTGGCTCGCCAGGGCTCGGGGCTGCTTCAGAGTGCGGAATCGGCCGGCGAACCGGCGAACTGGCGAACGAAAGGGGCCAGAAAACCGCGGAAATCGAAGAATCTATTAAAACGGTGGCGAGCCGTTCGCCAGTCCGCCAGCCAGTTCGCCGGTTCGCGTGGAGACTGGCGAACTGGCTGGGGCGGGGGCAAGAAGGTCCGGCAACGAAAGACCGCGGATAGGAACGTGGCAACCCATGTCCAGCTGGTCATCGTTGTGCCTAAAGAACAAATGGTCTACGATCCAGTAGCTGCTGCACAATGGACTTGTTGTGAGTCTCGGCCATGCTCGCTTATGCCACTCTCCTTCATCTGAAAGCGCGCTTCCCAGATCTCCTGGCGATCGTGGCCGAGTGGCTGTCTGCTCGCACCAACCAGCCCTGGAATGCGCGCCGGGTGCTGGACGCGGCGGTCTGGAAGTATCCGTTGCTGGAAGTCCGAACAGCCCTGGCACATCCTCAAGACCGGGCCGTCTGGTCTCTGCAGCTGAATACGCGGGATACCCGCGTGCCCGGACGTGATTGGCGATTCGAACTGGCACTGCGCGAGCTCAAGCGGGGTGGGGTGCAGGCCACGGTCGCGGTGCGTGCCAGTGACGTCCGCGGCCCAAGCCGGAGCGCGCCACTGGTGCCCTTCTCACAGCCGGCCCTCGTCGGGGCGCTGCTTGAACGCGGCGAGCCTGACCCCGAAACGCCTGGCCTCGTGCCGCTTCCGCTGAACAGCGAAGCGGATGCCCAGGTCGTCGCGGCGCGCATCACCGACCCGCGGCGCACCCATGCGGTGGTGGTCGTCTGCCGAGGCGAGACGGCGCTGGATGTGGCCGCCTTGCGTACCACGGTCACGGGCCTGGCCGACGTCGTTGATCTGCGGCCCGTGCTGGCCTTCGAGATCGCAACGACACTGAAAACGGTGAATGCCTGGCCGCCGCCCGGGCGCGCGACCGTGTTCCCTCCTCGCGCGGCGATGGCGCGCCCTCCTGAACTGGAGCGCAGGCAGGTGTTTGGCGCGGAGGCGCGCACCTTGATGTCTGCCGTGCTCAGGCTCAGTGCGCCACGCGTGTTGGCCGAGCATGTGACGGTCGAGCGGCTGCAGCAGGCCAGCGGTCCGGGCGCCTCGGACGGCGGCGATGTTTGATCTCGTGTTTTCGCTGGTCGGCGAGAACGCGCGCGCCTATCAGGTGGGCCTGACGGAGCTGCCCGGGCCGTATCTCGAGCGCTGGATCCTGGTCACGCGCGACAACGGCGTCGCCTGGATCGTTCGTCGTCGGCTCATCGGCGCGCAGGCGATCACGTGTGTCGCGCGCGGTTATCAGGAAATCGAGCACTGGCCGCTGACCACTTATACCGGCCGTGCCCGCGGCGGCGTGGCGATCGAGCCCGAGCCGGAGGCCGTACGACTCATCATTCGGAAGGAGGTGGTCGATCGGCTGCATGCCATGCCCTGGGCCAAGGGACACATACATCAGTTCGATTGGCGCGTCACCGTCGGCGGCACGCGTTGGACCGCTGAGGCGCGCTGCAATGGAGGCGATCCGACCTGGATGAGACTCGTTGCGGCCGAGTAAGCGCGAATGGCTCAACCAGGGTCGCTCCTCCAAGTCGCGCGTTAAACAAAAACGAGCCGACCTCATCGGAGAATCGGGCGAGAGGGCCCACGATCGTGGTCGATCTCGCGAAAGCCAGCGCGTCGGAGTGGCGCGGTACCTGAGCCAGGCACCGCGCCACTCCACGCTAACGTCACTCCCGGTCGCGTCACCGATCGCCAGACGGTTCGCTCTCCTGAGACCTCGCTCGCCGGCTAGCTCAGCGCGCAGGTTGGATGAGTCATCGCCCAGGCCTTGAACCGGTTGCGACGACGCTCGCCTTCCATCCAGTTCGCCAGGGACGCGGCGTACGGCTGATCGGCATAGGCTTCGAGCGCCGCCTGTGCGATCTGGTCGATGTGCGCGCTCAGGTGTTCAAACATCCGGTCGCCTTCATGCCTGGGCCCGACGGGGCTCGGGAGGCCCGGGCCGTCAAGGCTCATGCCGTTCACCAAGTATTCGAGCAGGCGCTCGTGGCTGGTCTCACGTTCGCGCAGCACCACCTGTGTGGCCGCGCAGAGACTCAGTAGTTCGGCCGCCTGTTCCAGATCGACGCCGCCCTCGGTTCGCAGGCGATCGAATTCCTCGGCCGCCGCCCCATACACCTCGCGCTTGTACGCGCGCAACTGGTTGGTGAGTTGGACATGCTTCAGAGACATCGTATGCATCGGAGGTCCCCTTTCGGTATGTGGATCAGTCGTCGTTGACTTTGATGCGCGAGACGCCGTCGCGGGATATGTATTCCTTCTCGCCGCCGCTATCGTGGAACGGGAGCTTGATCGAGACGTATTCGCCGCGCTGGTAGACGTGCCACGAGAACGCGCGGCTGTAGAGTGTCAGCACGCGATCCGGGTTCTGTCGCGCCCAGGCATAGGCCGGGATCATCCAGTCCAGCAGCGGCCGACGGTATAGACGCAGAAACGCCTCGCGCGAGACCGACGGCCCACACAGATAACTTTGGCCGTCGGCGAGCGCGGCCTCCCAAGTCGCCCATGGGTCCGGGCGGTCGCGTGAAGGCCCGTAGACATTGGGCTCGGCCAGGATCGAAACTCGGTAGGAACGCGCGAGGCGCTCGATGTCCTCCAGCCGAACCGGCGCCGACGAGGCGGGCAGGGCGGTGGGAACCAGATCGGGAAACAGAGTCTCGGACGACATAGGGATCTCCAAGAGAGCGATACGGCCCTACCGAGTCGCAGGGCCGTGTCGCGTGAGCGTGGGGATTGATGAACTTCAGCTCAACGTGGCGAGCGTGGTCCAGGCGGCCCGGACCTCCAGGCGGGCCGGGCACGTGGGCTCGAAGTCGAAGATCACGGCGAAATCCCGGCGGCGCACCGCCGTGACGCGTGCACTCGCGGCCGGCAACGAGAGGACGTGCGTCACCTTCTCGAACCCGATCGCGATCTGAACGCCGTCGCTGCGCTCCATGAGCACCACGGCCACGTCGCCGTCGCGCTTCACGCCGATCACGTGGCCGGTTAGGTCGTCCAGAGACGGCTCTGGCCGCGAGGCGGCCTGCGCGGTGAAGCGGAAGTGCTGGTCGCGCTCGACGCAAGTTGTGGAGCAATACAGCCAGCGGTGGCTGTCGTTCCAGATCGCGCTCTCGCGTGAGGCAAGCGGCGCGCCACAATATTCGCAATGGGTCTCTTCGTGCGTGGGTTCAACAGAGTCGTGAGTCATATTCGTTTCCTTGGATTTGTTGTGCGGTTGGAAGGGTCAGAACAATTGCAGTTGGCCGAAGACCGCCTGGGCCTCTGGAATGGGGAATGCCGCTACCGGGATCGGCTCAGACGAAACCGGATCGCTGGACGACGCGGTGGGCACCATCGGTGGAAGGGTTAGCTTTGGCGTCGGTAGACCCAGCGCCTCGCGCGAGGGATCCGCGTAGGTCTGCAGCCCGAGCGAGTCGCCCCAGATGACGTGCCAGGGATGGATGGCGTGCAGCATGAGGTTGACCCGGGTCATGCGCACGCAGAGCAAATCAACATCCACGCCGTGGTACTCGATCAGGCCGAGCCAGCTCATCCAGGCCGGCGCCTGCTCGGCGGCCGCGAGCAGCAGCGTGCCCGCGCCGCAGCAGGGATCGAGGACGCGCACGGGCTCGAGCGCCGGGGCCAGGCTGCGCAGCGCGAAGCGCGAGAGCGGCGTGCGCGCCTGTTCGTCGGGCGAGAGCGCCAGCCAGTCCTCAAAGCCGTGCGTGCCGGACTCGGCACCGGGTACGGCGGCGATGGCCGCGTGGAGGCGATCCAACACTGTCCCGGCCAGGCTCCCGGTCGAGACGGAGGCCATCAAGCGACACACGGACAGCGGTGTGAAGAACTGGCCGGCCGCGGTGTTGGGCCGCCCCCAGGCCATGTAGAGGTCGCCGAGCAGATCGCTAGCCGCCAGAGGCGAGTCGGCCGCGCCATCCGAGGTCGCGAGCATCAGCTCGGCGAAGGCCTCGGAGAAAATCGTGTAGGCCTGAACACGATCGTCCTTGTACGAGTCGAGGACGCGATCGAAGACGGCGCGCACGGCGGGCGGATCCTGGGCGATCTGGCCAGTCCGCACCGTGGAGGCGAGATGATCATTGAGTCGGGCCAGGGCCAACTCGCAGAGCGTGACCCAATCCTCGAAGACGTCGTCCTGGTGGCGATAGCCATTCAGGTGGCAGGCGCGCTCCAGGCTCTTGGCCAGTGCCAGCGCGCCGGGCTGCATCGGATAATCGCTACGCTTGACGGGCATCGGTGTCCTCCTGAAACGCGCGAGGCCCGCACAGCTTTTGTGCGGGCCTCGCGACGAAAGAATGGGAATGGCAATCAGCGAGTCGGAAGCGGCCGTGAGAGCGAGGACACGCGGCTGCGGGTCAGGCGCGCGATCGCTTCGGGCGTGATGAAGCGGGACGACACCACGCCGGCATTCAGGTTCACGGCCTGCGCATAGGTGCGCAGTTCGCCTGAGACGAGACGGTTGAGGACGTCGGCCATGTGCGCGGCCATGACCTGGTTCACGGTCAAACCCTGGCTGTGCTGGATGGCGAGCTCAGCGCAGTCCAGGTCGTCGCCGGCGGCTTCCTCAGGCGTGGTCTCGAGCAGCTCGGGGCGCTGCCAGCCTGGAGAGGGCAGGGCGGTGCAGAGGCCCGGGATCGCGAAGGCATGGTGCAGGTCGCGTCGTTCACGCGCCGACCCCACCAGCACCTGGCCGCCCGCGCGCGTGTTGCCGGCGTCGATCCACCAGACTCGGGGCGTACCGTGATAGGACAATCCGTCTAGGGCGTCGTGCAGACTCTGTCGTGCCGCGCCGTTGTCCACGCAGCCGAGCAGGATGTGGGTCGTGTTGTACGAGGGGCCGCGCAGGACGTCGCTCTTGAACGGTGTGGGCCGAGCCGTGATCGGCACACCCCAGGCGGCGCTGTACCGGACGGCTAACGCTTCGGCCTTGGGCACGCCGACCTCAGCGTCGCAGAAGTTCTGGCGAAAGGTATTGCGCGCCTCGACGATGTCGGGATCCACGAAGGTCACGGCGACCGACCAGCCCAGGTCCTCGTGCCAGGCCCGCGCGAGTCGCACGACCGCCGGCGCCAGCCACGAGCCCGTCCCGCCGCAGCCCACCAGCACCAGATGCAGTCCCTCCGAATGGGCGAGACGTACCGGCACCGCCGCCGCAGCCTCGAGCAACGCGCTCCGAGCTTGAGCAACTCCTTTCTTCTTCATGCGTCTGTTCCTCCCAACTCATCAGGAAGCTCGAAGAGCAGCGACGGCGGTACCTCCAGAAACACGCCGTACACGCACAGGCGGGCGTGCAGGCTGGGCGTGCCGGCCGGGTCCGCGATCAGGACCGCGAAGCGAAACACGCCCCGATCGCTCTCGTGGTCGGTCCCGGAGAAAGCCCGCAGCGGGAAGGGATGCGAATGGACGTCGATCAGCGCCCCCAAAGCCGCGGTGCGATCCGCGTCCGGTGCGAGCTGCACGCTGCTCAGCGTCTGTTCCTGAGGGGGCCGCGTCAGTTGCCAGCGACCCTCCTGGAAGGTGAGATACAGCAACACCTCCAGGCCGCCGCTGCGATCACGCGCCGCGTCAGCCGCGACCCGCACCATCTCGCGCACCAGGTGCGCGGGCACGAGGGGAAAACGCACGCGCAGCCGCGAGCGCAGCGCCGGCAGGCCGCGCACCTGGGCCGGCGCGATCCGCATCAGGACGGTCAGTTGGCGCCGCTGCGCGTGCAGGAACAGACCGTTGCCGGCGAGCAGGTAGTTGTACAGATGACCCTCCGTGATGGCGGGTATTTGCCCGGCGTCTGTGACGACGTGATAGCCGGCAAGCGATGGCAGCGACTTGCAGCGATCGGCGGGCAACGCAACACTTGATACGTCGTCAGCGATCGGTGTCAGCAACGTTGCACGGACCTCAGTTGAGGAAGCGGGAGTCATGATCGGTCCTCCGCGTGAGACGATCCACGGCCTTCGTCAGGGTTTCGCCGCGACGAAACGGCACGAGGTCATCGGTGGGAAAGGGGGCGCCGTTAAGCGCGAGCAGCTGTACGCGCACGTCGTGCGGAGCGCTGCGCGAGCGCCGATCCACTTCGGCATTGGTGAAAGCGCTGGCCAGGAAGAGCTCCAGCGCTTTGAGCACGCCCTTCGGGGTCGCGGTCCGTGGCGGGTGGTTCTCGCCCCAACAGACCGCGCCGTCGTCGTGGACGTTGGGCAGCGGTGGATAGAAGAGGCGTGATCCGGGCTCCGGCGCGCCGGCCAGCGCCCAGACGTAGAAGTCCCGGTGGATGCCCAGCATCGCGAGCGCCGGGAGGGAGACGTCGAGCGTGTCCAGGCGGCTGAGTACAGCCGGGCGACTCTGCCCAGGCTGCTGCAGCACCAGCGTGCGCGTCTGCGGCGGCGCGACGATCAGGGCATAGGCGCCGCCCGGTCCGAGGCCCCAACGCTTCACGCCCTCGGGCAGCCAGCCGCTGTCGACCGGCACCTCGCTCACAGCCGCGCGCAGTTGCTGCGGTCCAAGCGCCTTCACCCGCGTGCCGGAGCCGCCGGTATGCCCGGCGCCGCTGGTATGTCCAGCGCCGCTGGTATGTCCAGCGCCCTCTCGTTTTATCCACAGCAAACCGCCCTCCACGAAGAGGAGGGCGGCATCGGCGTGAGCGGGCAATGAAGGGAAGAGGGGTTGATCAGGTTGGGACATGGGTGTTGTTCCTTGGACGCAGGCTCGCATTCCAGGCCTTCATGAAGGCGTTGCGGTTTCGGCGCGCGGCGTCCAGCCAGCCCGCCACCGCCGTGAATCGTTCGAAGAGGGGCTCGGCCGCGCGCCATTCGTGGGCCAGGGCCTCGATCGTCTCGGCATTCCACTCGGGATAGCCGTCACTCTCCGCCAGCATCAGGTCAGTGACGTCAGTCCAGACGTTGTCGGCGCTGTTGCCGGCCACGGCCAACACCTGGCCGATGTCGTGCAGCACAGGATCGAGCTTGAGGCAACGTGCTTGAAAGGCCTTCAGGTCCAACTCGCGCCCCGGATCCATCGTCGGCGCGACCGTCATCCCCAGCTCAGCGAGCGTGCGGTGCGGTTCGCCGAACGCGAGGCCGATGAGGAGCGACGCGCCCGGCCCCCAGTCGCCTTCAAGGTCGTAGGCCACGGGCATGACCGGGATCACGGTCCAGCGCTCCTCGCTCTCGAGCAGCGCGTCCAGATAGACGGGGAAGAGCGTTTCGAGTTGGTGCAGGAACTCCATTTCGCGCGGCGAGTAGAGCGCATGCTCCTCACTGGGTCCAAAGAGCGGGGCGGTCGAGGCCGCGAACGCATCCGGCCAGCGTTGCCGATAGAGATCGATGAGCGTCAGCGACTCACGAAACTCCTTGAGTCGCGCGAGCGCGCCTTTGGCCGTTCGGCGGCGCCAGGCCTGCAGCTGCGCCACGACCTCGCGCAGGGTGGGGGGCCAGGCGAATGTAAGCGGAGTCATAGCCCCACCGGCACGCAGGCCAGAGGCTCGGCCGCGGCGGCGTCGATGGCGTGGACGAGCGCCTCCACCGCCTGCACCTCGGCGCCGGCGGCCTCGATGGCCCGATCGATTTCGGGAGCGAGCAGGACGACGAGCGCCTCATCCTCAGCGCGCACCTGCTCAAGCCGTTCGAGCATGACAGCCGCAGCGGTGACATAGGGAGGCGCCGCGTCGAGGGACGCGCGAATGCCGGCGAGGCCCTTGCGCCCGACCTGCGGCACGACGGTCACCGAGAGTTGGCCGTCCGGGCCGGTCTCGACATCCGAGATCTCGGCGCCGTCCATACCGTCTACGAAGGTGGTCAAGGCGAGCGCGAGCTTGGTCTTGTCCGCCGCGATGGCGTACTCGAGCGGCAGGCTCTTGTGGCCGGCGATGCGCACCAGAACCTTGGCTTTGGGATCGATCGGGGTGGCGGGTGTCGTGGTCATGGTGTGTCCTTTCAATCGTTGAAGAGGTTGGTCTGCGGCAGCGGCGCAGACGATGCTGGCTTGACGACCTTGGTCGCCTTGTCTTTCTTGGCGACCGAGGCCTTGGTGGAAGTGGATGGGGCGGGCGACGCCTTCTTGGCTGCGTTACTTCGCGCCCCGGTACCCCGCGCCGTGACCTTGGCCGTTGACTTGGTGAGCGCCTGCTTGATCTCGCTCATTCGCGCGTCGTGCGCGGCGATGAACGGACCCAGCAGGGCGCGGGCGCCCTTTGGCTCGAGTTCGCCCACGATCGCCAGGACGTCGTGGCTTTTGGTGGACATGAGCACCGTTTGATGGCCTGGGCGAAAGGTGAAGACGATGCGGAGCGTGTACTGGCCGGGTTCGGTGGGCTCGTGCGAGAAATCCGGCAGGTCGATCACCTCTTCCTCGCCTGTCGCGGTCTTCGATACGGCCGTGGGCGCTTTCTTCTCGGGAGCAACGTCAGGCGGATCCGCTTCGTCGAGGTCGGCAGAGGCCTCGCTCTCATCGGATGCGAGGTCAGCGGGTGACTCTGTATCGGTTTGGGTCCCTTCGGTGACGTCGCTTACAACCGCCGTGGGTTCGGCGACCGGGATCGTCGACGCCGAGGCCTCGGTCGGTTCGACGGGAGGGTCGTCCGCGATGGGATCGCTTTCGTCGGGTTCCGTGGATGGCAAGAAATCAAACATGTTGGCTCCTTGTTGGAGGTGTGCGAACGTTTGGGTTCGCCCGAACGTTCGCACGCTCCGGGAAACGGGTGGGGCAGTGACGTGACTAGCCGTCGGTGGCCAGCGTGCTGAGGAAGGCCACTAGCGGACAGGCGCCGCACGTCTCGCGCACGCGCTCCAGCGGGCAGTCCGCGCAGGTCTCGCGGGCCGCGAGCTGAAACGACTGCCAGCGCACGGCGCCCTCGGGCGTCATCTCCGCGGCGACTCTGTGAGTGGACCGTTCGGCCAGCAAAGCGAGCGCGGGGCTGGCGCGTTGGGGCTGGCGACGCTCGAACGGGTTGGCCGCGCAGTCTACGCAGGTGCGCTGGGCCGCGGCCAGGATGGCGTCCAGCGTGGCCGCATCGAACAGCGGGAGCTGGCGCTCGGTTCGCTCTTCGGCCAGCCGCAGCGCGGGATCCTTCAGACGCGGACCGGTGGGCGCCCGGGCCCGACGGCGGCGCGGGATCACACGGCCTCCAGTCGCATCAACGCTAGCCGCAGACGGCGGCGTTCGAAGCGGGCCTCGCGCCGCCAGACGAGCAGGCGGGCGCGTTCGCGCGGCGCCGCCCGGCGCAGACGCGAGGTGTAGTGCGCCACCAGGAAATCCAGGCTGCGCACCGTCGCACGCAGCCGACGAGGACTTCGCGGGAGTGGCTTCGGCATAGGGCCTCCATAAACGCACCGCCCTGGCAGGTTGGCCAGGGCGGTGCAGAGTCGTGTTCGGGTGTAGGCGTGCGCCAGATGAAAGTGTCGAAATACGGGAAGCAACCCTCGGGCTGACGGGCCTATGTCTTCCCACCTACACCAACTTTCATGTGGCGCAGTCGGCCGGCGGCGGATTTCTTCCCAACAAACGCTCCTTTCTTCTGGCCGGCTCCTGTCCGGTTCCTCAATCGCTACTTCGGAAGGATGGGCATGATCACGGCCACCTGTTGCCAGTCTTTGGGGGCCGGCTCCGGCTCGACGCGGATGGGGCGCTTCGGGTCGAGGATCGAGATCCGCACCCGCTCGCCGTGGGTGGCCTCCACGGCGTCCGCGAAGAAGCGCGCGTTCACCAGGGCGTCGATCTCGCCCACGGTCTGGCCCTTGAGCCCGCCGTTCGCGTGTCCGGTCTCGGCCGCTTTTGCGGCGAGCTGGACTTCGCCGTCCGCCCAGCGCACC
>WBZS01001091.1_pt1 | contig 24239 bp, 17 predicted proteins | sample 5204201 | NCBI WGS metagenome assembly WBZS01 (sample SAMN12344357, study PRJNA552823) | activated sludge metagenome | biome: Activated sludge suspended growth; feature: Nitrification reactor; material: Wastewater; isolation source: activated sludge from nitrification reactor of wastewater... | reverse complement strand
GGCATCGGCGGCAACTGGGTGATCCGACGCAACCTGGCCCCCCTGGCTCGGGTCGCCGACACGGCCCGCCGCGTCAGTGCCCTCAAGCTCGATGAGGGGCACGTCGAGTTGCCGGCGCGGGTCCCGCCCAGCGACGCCACCCCTCATACCGAGGTGGGTCAGGTCGGGGCGGCGCTCAACACGATGCTCGACAACGTCGAGGAAGCCCTCCACACGCGCCAGAACTCCGAAATGCGGGTGCGTCAGTTCGTCGCGGACGCCTCACACGAGTTGCGCACCCCGCTCGCCTCGATCCGCGGGTATGCCGAGTTGTCCCGCCGCGAGCGCGAGCCGATCCCGGCCACGGTCACCCACGCGATCGGGCGGGTCGAGTCCGAAGCGCTCCGGATGCAGGGCCTCGTCGAGGACCTGCTGCTGCTGGCCCGCCTCGACTCCGGACGCCCCTTGGAGAGCGAGCCGGTCGATCTCACCCTGCTCGCGATGGACTGCGTCAGCGACGCCCATGCCGCCGCGCCGACCCACACGTGGCTGCTCGACCTGCCGGACGAGCCGATCGAGGTGCCCGGCGATCGCGCCCGCCTGCACCAGGTGCTCGCGAACCTGCTGGCCAACGCCCGCCTGCACACCCCCGAGGGATCCCGGGTGACCACCCGCATCCGTCGCGACGCTGACCTGATCCGCCTCGAGGTCCAGGACGACGGCCCGGGCATCCCCGAGGACCTGCAGCCCCACGTGTTCGAGCGGTTCACGCGCGGCGACGACTCCCGCAACCGGGCCTCGGGCACCTCGGGCCTGGGCCTGTCGATCGTCGCGGCCGTCGCGACCGCCCACAAGGGTCGCGTCGAGCTCGCGAGCAACCCGGAGGGCACCACCTTCTCGGTGCTGCTGCCGACCGAGCGCTGAGCGCCGCGCGCGGCCCCTTCCCCTCCCTCCCACTTCTTCTCCCACTCTTTCCGGGCGGACAGCGGTCACACAGCATCCCCATGGGATCCCGGGCCACGGTGGATCCATGAGCACCGTGGCCCCCTTTGCCCCCGCCGCCGACCGCGACCCCGCCCCCGCGAGCGCTCTCGCGAGCGCCCCCACGTCCGCGCCTGAGGAGCACATCGCACCTCGGGCCGGACGACTCCACTCCCTGTGGCGAGGCCCGACGAACGACCCCGCCTGGGCCCGACCGGCCCTCATCCTGCTGCTCGTGGCCACCGGGGCGTTCTGGTTCGTCGGGCTGACCGCCAACGGCTACGCCAACAGCTTCTACTCGGCGGCCGTCCAGGCCGGCTCGGTCTCCTGGAAGGCCTTCCTCTACGGATCCTCCGACGCGGGCAACTCGATCACCGTCGACAAGCCACCGGCCTCGCTGTGGGCGATGGCGCTGTCCGTGCGACTGCTCGGGTTGAACTCCTTCGCGATCCAGCTCCCGCAGGTGCTCATGGGCGTGGCGACGGTCGGGGTCGTGCACGCCTCCGTCAAGCGCGCCTTCGGCCACGTCGCCGGGCTGCTCGCCGGAGTGGCCCTCGCCCTGACCCCGGTCGCGGTGCTGATGTTCCGGTACAACAACCCCGACGCCCTGCTCACCCTGGCCATGGCGCTGGCGGCGTGGGCCACGCTGCGCGCGATCGAGGCCGTCCCGGCCCGAGCCTGGCGCTGGATGGTCGCTGCCGGGGTGTTCCTCGGGATCGGGTTCCTTGCCAAGGCGCTCCAGGTCTTCCTCGTGCTCCCACCGCTGGGGCTGGCCTTCGTCCTCTTTGCCCGCGGTGGCTGGGGACGCCGGCTGGGGGCGGCCGCCGCCGGTCTCGCCGCGATGGTCGTCACGGCCGGCTGGTGGGTCGCCCTGGTCGAACTCGTGCCTGCGAGCGCGCGCCCCTACATCGGCGGCTCCCAGGACAACTCGTTCCTCTCGGTCACCTTCGGCTACAACGGCTTCGGCCGCCTCACCGGCACCGAGGTCGGCTCGGTCGGCGGCGGCAACCACGGCCCCAACTCCGGCACAGAATCGATCCTGCGCCTGTTCAACTCGGCCAACGGTGGCCAGATCTCCTGGCTCATCCCGGCCGCCCTCGTCCTGCTCGTGGCCGGGTTCATCTGGACGGCCCGGTCGGCCCGCACCGACCTGAAGCGAGCGTCGTATGCCGTGTGGGGCGGGTGGCTCGTCGTCACCGCGTTGACCTTCTCGCTGATGGCCGGCATCTACCACGAGTACTACACGATCGCCCTGGCCCCCGCCGTGGCCGCCGTCGTCGCGATGGGTGCCCGGCAGGCCTGGGAACGTCGATCGACCCTGATCGGCCGGGTCGTCCTGACTCTCGCGACCGCGCTGACGTCCGGCTGGGCCTTCGTGCTGCTCTCACGGACGACGGCGTATGGACCGGCGCTGCGGGTGATCGTCCTCGCCCTCGGCCTGGCCGCCGCCCTGCTCTGGCTGGTCGCCGACCGGCTGGACCGCCGACTGGTGACCGGAGTCGCGGCGATGGCGACCGTGGTCGCGCTCGCCGGCCCCACGGCATACACGATCACGACGGTCACCACGGCGCACAGCGGCTCGATCGTCTCCGCCGGCCCGGCCACCCGCGGTGGGATGGGCGGCCCGGGCGGTGGTCTCGCCGGAGGTATGCCGGGCGGGCAGGCCGGCCGCGGCGGTCCGGGAGGCATGGGCGGCCTGCTCAACGCCTCGACTCCGAGCGCGGACGTCGTCGCTGCCCTGAGCACGAACGCGTCGAGCTATCGCTGGGTCGCGGCCACCGTCGGGTCGCAGAACGCCGCCGGCCTCCAACTCGGCACCGGCCTGAGCGTCATGGCGATCGGCGGGTTCAACGGCTCGGACCCGAGCCCGACGCTCGCGCAGTTCCAGGCCTACGTGGCGGCCGGCCAGATCCACTACTTCTTCGGCGGTGGCGGCTTCGGGCAGCAGAACGGCGGGTCGAACAACGGGAGCGCCATCTCGAGCTGGGTCGAGCAGAACTTCACCGCCGTCACCATCGGGTCGTCCACGTTCTACGACCTGACCCAACCGCTCAACGGCGGCACGGCGTCATGACGCTCCTGGAGCACCGGCCGGCGGCCAGGGTCCGCACGATCCGGCCGGTTGCGACCTTCGCGCTCGTCGGCGCCGCCACGACGGTGCTCCATCTCGGACTGTTCGCGCTGGGCCGGCTCGAGTTCCCGGCCCAGGCGAGCAATGCGGTCGCGCTGGCAGTGGCTACCGCGGTCAACACCTCGGCCAATCGGCGCTGGACCTTCGGGGTGACCGGTCGCCGGGACGCCGGGCGACACCAGGTCCAGGGATTCCTCGTCTTCGGGCTGACCCTGGTCATGACGTCCGGCGCGTTGTGGGTGCTGCACACGGCCTGGCCGACCCCACCGCGGTGGATCGAGGTGTGCACCATCGCGATCGCCACCGTCAGCTCGACCGCGACGAAGTACCTGCTCATGAGGTCCTGGATGTTCGGTGCGCGGAGGGACGGGTCGTCCGCCTGAGGGTGTTTTGCCCGAGGCAGGCCCCGGCGGATACCCTTGCGGGGCACTGGAGGCGTCGCCTAGTCCGGTCTATGGCGCCGCACTGCTAATGCGGTTTGGGGCAACCCATCGAGGGTTCAAATCCCTCCGCCTCCGCGCCTCGAAACGCCCCGTGAAAGCGGGGCGTTTCTCCGTGTCCGGGGTGGGTGGGCGCTGCGGGATGCCAGGTGCGTCAGATGTCCCGCCCTTGGCATCCCCAACGGCGCGCACCGCCACCGGGGGCGCCTAGGGTGAGCCTCATGACGATCGAGAGCACCCAGATCCGGCTCGCCGCCCGGCCCGTGGGCGCCCCCACGGACAGCGACTTCGAGACGGTGACCCTCCCGGTGGCGCAGCCCAGGGCGGGTCAGCTGCTCGTCCGGGTCCGCTACCTCTCCCTCGACCCCTACATGCGCGGCCGGATGAGCGAGGCCAAGTCCTACGCCGCGCCCCTGCGGATCGGCGACGTCATGATCGGCGGCACGATCGCCGAGGTCGTGGCATCGGAGGCCGAGGGCTTCGCGCCTGGTGATCTCGTGATGGCGTATGCCGGGTGGCAGACCCACGCGGTCGTCGCGGCCGCGCACGTGCGTCGGATCGATCCCGCCCAGGCCCCGGGGGCCACCGCCCTCGGGGTCCTCGGCATGCCCGGATTCACGGCCTACGCGGGCCTGCTCGAGATCGGGAAGCCGCGGGCCGGAGAGACGGTCGTCGTCGCGGCGGCCACGGGTCCGGTCGGTTCCGCCGTCGGGCAGATCGCCCAACTCAAGGGCGCCCGGGCCGTCGGCATCGCCGGCGGGCCGGAGAAGTGTCGCCTCCTGCTCGACCACTTCGGCTTCGACGTCGCCGTCGACCACCGCTCCCCCACGTTCGCGCAGGACCTGGCGGCGGCCGTGCCCGACGGCATCGACGTCTACTTCGAGAACGTCGGCGGACCGGTCACCGCGCAGGTCCTCCGCCACCTCAACACCTATGCCCGGATGCCGGTCTGTGGACTGATCGCCCTCTACAACGCGACCGAGGTGCCGGCCGGACCGGACCGGCTCCCCGGCTTCATGAACACGGTGCTCACCCGCAGCCTCACCGTGCGCGGCTTCATCCAGGACGAGTTCGTCCCCACCCACCACGACGCCTTCCTGCGCGAGATGGGCGGGTGGGTGCGCGCCGGCGACGTCGCCTTCCTCGAGGACCACGTCGAGGGACTCGCGGCCGCGCCCGCGGCGTTCCGCGGCCTGCTCGAGGGCCGCAACGTCGGCAAACTCGTCGTTGACGTGGCCCCCTGACGAGCCATGGCACGGCGGCACACCACCCTGCACACCGGGCTCGGTGACCTGCTCGCCGTCGCCGAGGACCTCGGCGACGGGGGCGATGCTCTGATCGGCCTCTACTTCCCCGGCCACTGGCACCCGCCGGCCGAGGGCACGATCGGCCAGCCGGTGCCGGCGGCCACCGACCCGCTGTTCGCGGGCACGCTCGCCGAGCTCACGGCATACCTGGCGGGTGAGCGGACCACCTTCGACATCCCGCTGCGCACCCATGGCGACCCCTTCTCCGAGCAGGTCTGGGATCGGCTCGCGCAGATCCCGTACGGGGCGACGACGACCTACGGCGCGATCGCCGTCGAGCTCGGCAACCGCAACCTCGCCCAGCGGGTCGGGCAGGCGGTGGGCCACAACCCGATCAGCATCCTCATCCCGTGCCATCGGGTGATCGGTGCCGACGGATCCCTCACCGGGTATGCCGGTGGGCTGGACCGCAAGCGAACCCTGCTCGCGCTGGAGTCACCGGGGGCCGACGAGGCCGGACGCCTGTTCTGACCCGGCGGGTCTGACCCCGGACGATCGGCCCAGGGCCGGGTCGGTCACTGGCAGATGCTGTCGGCCGCCGTCCGCGCCGGGATGCTGGGCACGGCCGACGGATTGGCCGTCGGCGTCACCGAGGGGGTCGGCAGGGGTGCCGTGCCCAGCCGGTTCGGGACGGCCACGACGAACGGGGCGCCCGCACCGACGGTCACCTGGACGACGTCGCCCATCGCCTCGTTGACCTTGAGCCGGGCCCCGGGGAAGGCCAGGGCGAGCGTCGCGGCCGAGTCCGCCTTCCCCGAGGAGTGCTCGATGACCACCCCCTGGGTGGCGGCCGCGTCCCCGAGGCCGACGATGTTGAACCCCTGGACGCGCAGCGCCTCGCCGGTCTGGGTGGCCACGCCCTGACTGCCCGAGCCGTTGAGCACCCGCACCGAGATCCGGTCCGGCGAGATCAGCAGGGTCGAGGCGCTGGGCGAGGGAGCGCCGGTGCTCGAGGGGCTGGTGCTCGGGGTCGGGGAGGGCGTCGCGGGCTCCCCGATCCCCCGGTCGTCCTTGATCGCCTCCCAGATGTAGTCGGCGTCACTGGTCCACTGGACCCGGTTGAGGTCGGGGGCGTAGGGCTCGGTGGGCACGGTGACGAACTCGATGTTCTTCGGGCCGACCTTCTGCAGGCTCTGGGCGACCTCCGACATCTTGGACACCCCGAGGTCGGGGTCGGTGGTCAACGACTTGGTCGCGGCACTGAGGAAGGAGTAGAGCTTGTCGGGGCGCAGCAACAGGGAACTGTCCGTCGCCTTCTGGACCACGGAGGAGAGGAATGCCTGCTGGCGCTTGATCCGACCCAGGTCGGAGCCGTCCCCGAGGGTCTTGCGGACCCGCACATAGCCCAGGGCGTCCTTGCCCTGGAGCGTGTGCCAGCCGGGGCTCAGGGTGAGGTCGGAGGCCGGGTCGTTGATCGCGACCGGCGTGCACACCTGGACCCCACCAAGGGCGTCGACCATGGCGGCGAAGCCCTCGAAGTTCACGACCGCGTAGTGGTTGATGAAGACACCCGTGTTGCCCTCGAGGGCCCGGATCGAGCAGCCGGCGCCGCCCTTGTTGTAGTTGTAGTTCCACTGTCGCACCACCCATTGGCTCTTCGGTGAGTTGGCGGCACAGTCGACCGGGCCCGGGAGCATCGAGTCACGGGGGATGGACACGGCCATGACCCGGTCCCGCTTGGCCGAGATGTGGACGAGGATCGTGGTGTCGGAGTGGGCGCCGCCCTCGATGGTGTCGGTGCCGTAGTCCTGAGTCTTCAGGTCGGCCCGGGTGTCCGAGCCCATGAGCAGGATGTTGAGCGGCCCGTCGACCCCGGCCGTCACCCCCTGGGTGGGCCGGTCGGTCCCGAGAGCGCTCGAGACGTCGACCCGGTTCACGTTGGAGTTCAGGCGCCAGATCGCCACCCCGGTCGCGGCGATCAGCGACACAAGGACAGCGGCGACGATCCAGGTGGCGGCGCGCAGCAGCGGGTGGCGGTGCTTCGCGTGACGGGCACGCCGACGGCGCGGTGGCCTCGTGGCTCCGTCCAACTCGCTCACTCTGATCCTTCCCGCCCCCATGGCGCATCGACGTCGCGCCGCGTCTGCACGGGAGTCTAGGGTCGACCCGCTGTGGTGGGCGCACAGCGTCGGCCGTCCACGGTAGGAGGCGAACCTGTGCGCGCGCTGGACACCACCGCGAAATGGTCCGACATGCCGACCCCGGGCGCCTCCGCGCGCAGGACTTCGGGTTGACTGGCCGACATGACCACCCGTCCCGGCAGCGGCCCCCCGGCCAGCCAAGCCCCGGCCAGCCCAGTCGGCCGCGCCGGGCGTCGGGCCGGACTGTGGGCCAGTGTGCTCGCCGTGCTGCTGGTCGCGGGCGTCGCCGGGTCGGCGTGGTGGTGGCTCGCCCGCGAGCGCGAACGGGATGCCGGGGCGGAGGCCACGATCACGGCATACGTCGCGGGGTGGCGGGCCAAAGATGTCAGCCGCGTGCCGTTCACCGACCCGGCCGCCCCCGCCGACTTCACCGCGACCTTCGCAGGGATGGGCACCGCCCCGGTCGACGTGACCGCCGGCGAGGTGGCCCGTGAGAACGACCAGGCGACCGCCCGGCTCCAGGTGACCTGGACCCTCCCCGGGGGCGACAGGTGGACGTATGCCGTCCCGGCCCGGGCCGTCGAGCGCGCCGGCCACTGGCTGGTCACCAACCCCGGACCGGGTTCCCTCTGGCACCCGAGTCTTGCGGCGCGGACGATGCTCTCGGTCAAGAGCGTCGAGCCGGTGCGCGGCGACCTGCTCGATCGAGGCGGCGCCGCGCTCATGCCGCTGGCCGCCGTCTACCCGGTGCAGATCGATCCGGCCCGCGCGACCCCGGAGTCCGTGGCCGCGCTCGAGACCCTGGTCGGGGAACCCGCGGGCTCCCTCGTCGCCAAGCTCGCCGCCGCCACGGCGGCCAAGTCCAGGGCACCGATCCCGGTGATCACCTACCGCCAGAGCGACTTCGACGCCAAACGGGCCGCCCTCGACGCCCTGACCGGGGTGATCTACCCCAAGCAGCAACAGCCCCTGGCCCTCAGCCGGACCTTCGGCCAGCCGCTCCTGGGCACCTTCGGGCCGGTGACCGCCGAGCTGGTGGCGCAGAGCAAGGGCCGGTATGCCGCGGGCGATCGGGCCGGGCTCTCGGGACTGCAACGGCAGTACGACCCGGTCCTCGGGGGCACCCGCGGTGTGCGGGTGGTGAGTTCCACCGGGGCCGTCCTGCACGAGAAGGCCGCCGTCAATGGCACCGACGTGACGACCACGCTCTCACCGGCGGTCCAGCTCGCCGCCGAGTCGGCGCTGGCCGGCGCGGGATCCGTGCCCGCCGCGCTGGTCGCCATCGACGTGCCGACCGGTGAGGTGCTGGCCGTTGCGAACACCCCCGCCGACGGCATGAACCGGGCCCTGACCGGGCGCTACGCCCCCGGATCGGTCTTCAAGATCGCCACCACCCAGGCCCTGCTCACCAGGAAGCTGGTCACCGCGGACAGCACGGTGGACTGCCCGGCCACGGTGACCGTCAATGGCAAGTCGTTCCAGAACTTCGAGGGCGGGGCCGCCGGGCCGGGCACCTTCGCCCGAGCCTTCGCCCTCTCGTGCAACACGGCCTTCATCGGGCTGTCGGCGGGCCTGGCGCCCGGGGACCTCCGGGCCAGCGCCCTCGCGCTGGGGCTCGGCGGCGACTGGGCGGACCGGATCGGGGTCGAGGGGACGTTCGTCGGTGCGGTCCCCGAAACCACACCGGGCACCGACCTCGCGGCGTCGAGCATCGGCCAGGGCCGGATCGAGGTCTCGCCACTGGCGGTCGCCGCGATGGCCGGCGACGTGGCCCGCGGCGACGCGTTGGCGCCGACCCTGGTCAAGGCCGGGGCCGGCGCGACCCCCGCGGTCCGGACGCCGCTCGACCCGACCACGGTGGCCACGCTGCGTGACCTGATGGGCAAGGTGGTGACCGAGGGCAGCGGCGCGGCGTTGATCGGAGCGCCCGGCGGGCCGGTGGCCGGCAAGACCGGCACCGCCGAGTACGGCACGTCGGTCCCGCCGAGGACCCGGGCGTGGTTCGCCGGCTTCCAGGGCACCCTGGCTTTCGCGGTCCTCGTCGAGGACGGTCGCTCGGGTGGATCCGTCGCGGCTCCGATCGCCCGGGCCTTCCTGGACGCCTATCACGCCACGCCCTGAGCCGCCGACCGGCGGACAGGACGAAGGCCTCCACCCGGCAGACCGGATGGAGGCCTTCGCCTCAAAGGACTGGTGTGTCCTCGCGAGCGTTCGCTCAGATGGGGCGGACCTGGTCGGCCTGCGGACCCTTCGGACCCTGGGTGACCTCGAACTCGACCCGCTGGGCCTCGTCGAGGGTCTTGTACCCGTTGGTGTCGATGGCGGAGTAGTGAACGAACACGTCGGGGCCGCCGCCGTCCTGGGCGATGAAACCAAAGCCCTTTTCAGCGTTGAACCACTTCACGGTGCCCTGTGCCATGTGGGGTAACTCTTTCTGTTGTAGCACTTCGGAGACACGGTCTTCGTGCCCCCAGTGGTCTTCAACCGCACCCCATGCCGACGGCGAACCGCCTTGTGACGAGCGCGCCCGCTGACCGGTGGCCAGCGGGCGTTCTTGCGACTTGCGAGGAACTGCTGTTGTGCAACCGCCCATGAACTTATCAGTGATCCGGGCCACGCGCGTCCACTGTCATCAAGAGTTCACGTTCGACACCCCCCGCGGGACGCACGAAGCGAGGGTATGAGGGGAGCCGGACTCCCCTCATACCCTCGCCTTTTTCGTGGGGGCGAGACGCCGCACCTGGTCGTCCAGCAGGTGCGGCGCCCCGCGTCTAGGCGGGTGAGAGTTTCTTGGCGCCGGTCATGATCGCGACGCCCTCACCCATGTCGTGGGACTGCGGGGTGATGACGCCCGCGCACCCTCCGAGTCGCTGGATGTGGATCCGGTCGGCCACGTCCCACACGTGCGGCATGTTGTGGCTGATCAGGATGATCCCGAGCCCGCTCTCGCGGAGCTGCTTGATCATGTCGAGGACCATGCCCGATTCCTTGACGCCCAGCGCCGCGGTCGGCTCGTCGAGGACGACGATCTTGGAGCCGAAGGCCGCGGCCCGGGCCACCGCCACCGCCTGGCGTTGCCCACCGGAGAGGGTTTCGACGGCCTGGCCCATATTCTGGATCGTCTGGATCCCCAAGCGCTGCACCGATTCCCCGGCCCGCTTGGCCATGCCCTTCTTGTCGAGCATCCGGAAGACCGACCCGAGGACCCCGGGACGGCGCTCCTCGCGGGCGAGGTAGAGGTTGCTGGCGATGTCGAGGGCAGGGATGACGGCCAACTGCTGGTAGACGGTCTCGATGCCGGCCTCCCGCGCGTCCTGCGGGCGCTTGAAGTCCATCTTCTCGCCGTCGAGGTGGATCTCGCCGGAGTCCGGGGTGTAGGCCCCGGTGATGCACTTGATGAGGGTCGACTTGCCCGCCCCGTTGTCACCGATGACCGCGAGGACCTCCCCGCGGTAGAGGTCGAGGTCGACCCCGTCGAGGCCGACGACGCGACCGAACGTGATTCGCATCTGACGAGCCGACAGGAGTGGTTCGGCGTCGTAGAGGTGACGCTTCTCGGCCGGGATGTGGTCGACCGAGAGGGGCAGTTTGGTGAGGGCGCTCATGACCGCACCTTCCGGATCCATTGGTCGATCGCGACGGCGAGGATGACGAGGATGCCGGTGGCGAGGACGCGGTAGAGCTGGTCGACGCCAGCGAGCGAGAGCCCCTGACCGAACGTGTTGACGATGAGGGCCCCGAGCAGGGTCCCCACGAGGCCTCCTCGACCGCCGAAGAGGCTCGTGCCACCGATGACGACGGCCGTGATCGAGAGGAGGTTGAGGTCACCGATCGCATTCGGGGTCGCCGCCCCCGTGCGTCCGATGAGCACCCACGCCGCGATGCCGTAGATGAGGCCGGCCAACGTGTAGACCGAGAGCAGGATCCGCTTGCTCGGCACACCGGCCAGGCGAGCCGACTCCGGGTCGTCCCCCACGGCATACACGTGCCGTCCCCATTGGGTCTGACTGAGGACGAAGCCCACGATGAGATACATCAGGCCGACCACGATGAGGCCGTAGGTGAGCTTGAACCCCTGGGGTCCGAAGGTGTTCCCCATGACGTTGAGGACGTCGGGCATGTCCGAGCTGATGATGCTCTTGCCGCCGGAGTAGAGCAGGGCGATCGCCGTGAAGATGCTCAGCGTCCCGAGCGTCACGATGAACGGCGGCAGGTTGATCTTGGTGACGAGCCACCCGTTGAGGAAGCCGGCGCCCACCGCGAGCGCGATGCCCACGAGGATCGCCAGCACACCGGGGAGGGTCTTGTTGGCCGACAGCGAGGCCATGATCATCATCGCGAGGATGGTGGTCGCCCCGACGGCGAGGTCGATGCCGGCGGTCAGGATGATCAGGGTCTGACCGATCGCCAGGGCGGCGACCACCGCGGTCTGCTGGAGGTTCAGCGAGATCGAGGTGGGGTTGAGCATGCGCGGGTTGGCCATGGCGAAGGCCGCGTAGGTGAGGACCAGCAGGACGAGCGAGCTGATCCAGGGCTTGGCGTGCAGCAGGTGTTGGGCCTGTTCCAAGGGCGACCGCCGCCGCTGAGCGAACTCAGCGGCGGCGGTGGATGTGGACGACGACATCAGGCTCAGCCCCAGCAGATCTCGGAGCCCTTGGTGGTGTCGATGCTCTCGACACCCGAGGCGGCCTTGTCCGTGACCAGCGCGACACCGGTGTTGAAGAAGTCGAGGCCGTCGGAGACCTTCGGCTTCTCGCCACCCTTGGCGATCTTGGCGATCGCCTCCATGCCGAGGGTGGCCATCTTGAGCGGGTACTGCTGGGCGGTGGCGCCGATGACGCCGTCCTTGACGGACTTGACGCCGGCGCAGCCGCCGTCGACCGAGACGATGATCGCGCCCGTGACGCCCGCGGCGTCGAGGGCCTTCTTGGCGCCCACCGCGGCCGGCTCGTTGATCGTGTAGACGACGTTGATGTCCTTGGACTTGGTCAGGCAGTTCTCCATCGCCTTGAGGCCATCGGTCTCGTTGCCGAGCGACGCCTCGTTGCAGACGATGCTGTAGTCGCCGCCGGTGCCGCCCTTGTACTTGCCGGACTTGGCCTCGTCGCCGTTCTTCTTCTTGTCGCCGAGCTCGATCCCCATGCCGTCGAGGAAGCCCTGGTCACGGTTGTAGTCGACCGAGACGACCTTGTCGTTGAACAGGTCGAGGAGGGCGATGTTGGCCTTCTTGCCCGCGAGGGTGACCGCGGCCCACTTGCCGATCAGCTGGCCGGCGAGGTAGTTGTCGGTCGCGTAGGTGATGTCGACGGTGTTGGCCGGGTCCGGCGGGGTGTCGAGGGCGATGACGTACATGCCCGCGTCGCGCGCCTTCTTGATCGCGGCGTTGACGCCGGTGCTCATCGGGGTGATCAGGATGCCCTTGTCGCCGCGAGCGATCGCGTCCTCGATGGCCTTGATCTGCCCGGCGTCGTCGCCCTCCTTCTCACCAGAGGCCACCGTCAGGGACACGCCCTGCTTCTCGGCGTCGGCCTTCGCGCCCTTCTGCATGGCCACGAAGAAGGCGTTCGAGCTGTCCTTCGTGATCAGCGTGACGCCAACCTTGTCGCCCGATCCGGCGGCGCCGTCGGAGCCCGAGCCCGAGCTCGACGAGGAGCCACACGCGGCGGCCGTGAGGGCAAGGCCGGAGATCCCGGCGACGGCGACGACCCGGCGGGCCCAGGTCTTGTTCGTGAGACGACTCATATGCGTTCTCTCTCCTTTGAGGGTCGGCGCCACACCGACTGGCTTGTCTTCGGCGGTCAACGAGGCCCGATGACATCGTTGTCATGGACATGATTACGGCCTCTTGTGGTTCCGCGTCAAGAGGTGTTACAAATCGTGATCATGTTGGTGACATCGTTGTCGAGTCGGAGCCGGGCCACCATGCGTGACGTGGCGGCCCTCGCGGGGGTGAGCCTGAAGACCGTGTCGCGGGTGGTCAACGACGAGCCGGGGGTCTCCCCGGACGCCCGCTCCCGGGTCGTCGACGCCGTCGCCCGCCTGGACTACCGGCACAATCTCGCGGCCAGCAACCTTCGCCGCACCGACAGCCGCACCGGGACGATCGCCGCCCTCGTCCAGGACGTCGGCAACGCCTATTCGGCCCAGTTGTTGCGGGCCCTGGAGGACACTGCCCGTGCGCACCGGACGGCGGTCGTCACGGCGAGCCTCGACGAGGCCGGGCAACGCGAGGAGGAGGTCGTGCACTCCCTGGTCACCCGCCGGGTCGACGGCCTGGTCCTGGTGCCCGCCGCCGATCGGCAGGACTACCTGGCCTCGGAGTTGCGCCATGGTCTGCCGGTCGTCCTGGTCGACCGGCGCGGCACCGGCATCGACGCCGATTCGGTGACGATCGACAACGTCCTGGGCGCCCGACGGGCCACGGATCACCTTCTCGCCCAAGGGCATCGGCGGATCGCGGCGCTGCTCGACCTCGAGTCGATCCGCACCGCCAGTGATCGGCGCGCGGGCTACCTCGAGGCGTATGCCGGGCGCGGACTCCCAGTCGACGAGCGCCTCCTACACATGGACATGCGCACCGAGGACGAGGCGATCCGGGTGGCCACCGACCTGCTGACCGGACCGGAGGCGCCGACCGCCTTCTTTACCGGCCGCAACGTGCTCACGGTCGGGGTCGTGCGAGCCTTGCAGACCTTGGGGCGCCAGCACGACGTCGCCGTCGTCGGCTTCGACGACTTTCCGCTCGCCGACCTGCTTGACCCTCCGGTCACCGTCATCCGCCAGGACGTCGGGAGGATCGGGCGCACGGCCGCCGAGTTGCTGTTCTCGCGAATCGCCGGCGAGACCCCGGCGCCGCGACACATCGTCCTGGCGCCCACGCTCATCCCCCGCGGCTCCGGCGAGATCGGTCCGCCCACCCGCCCGTGACGCTGCCACCCCCGTCGGCGCGCCCCAAAAATCTCTCCCGGTGCCAGTTCGTCTACTGGAGTGCCAGTTCGTAACCCTCCCGCTTCCACTCGAAGTGGCACTGGGAGAGGTTGTATGGAGCGGCGGAGGGCGTGGGATTCGAACCCACGTGAGGCTTGCACCCCAAGCGGTTTTCAAGACCGCCGCACTAGGCCACTATGCGAGCCCTCCTGACCGGCGCCGCCCGCCGCGTCCTCACGGACGACGAGCGCACGGCATACCGGCAGGACCACAGGGTATGCCGTGGGGTCACCCCCGGTCGAAGGCGCCGGCACCCCGCGACCGGTCCGACCGACGGCCGCCCTACCGACGGCCCGGCCCGATGTATCAGGGGCCCGGCGGGCGACTCCTGACAGGCGAGCCCCGCACCCATAGGCTGAGAGCGGCCCACCCCACGGGTGCGCACGACGCCAGTCAGGAGTCCGCCCATGTCCGCAGCGTCCACCCAGTCCACCCCGAGCGACGGCACGCCCGCATACCCTGCGACCGACCGCCCGCGAGGGCGTCGGCCCCATGCCGCGCCTCCGCAACCCATGCCCGCGGTGCCGAGCGGGGTCCTGATGGGCTTCAACGCGCGCGTCCTCGACCCCGGGAGCGCCGTCGTCGCCCCGGGCCGACCGACGCCCCGCGCGACGGTGTATGTCGGGAACACCCTGCTCGTGCGCGGCCTGCCCGGTTTCGCCGCGGAGTCCTCGATCAAGGCCCTCCGCCAGGTCGCCGACCGGTTGGGGTGGGACGTGACCGTCGCCCAGGGCGACCTTGTGGCCGCCGAGCTGGCCTCGCCCCAGGAGCGCGACCTGCTGGACCAGCTGTGGCAGACCCAGGTGACCTTCGTCAGCCGCAAGGACCGCCTCAGTGCACCGGTGGACGCCTGGGTGATCCTGCAGACGGCGTTGTCGGAGAAGGGGATTGACGTGGGAGCCGTCGCTCTTGAGCATGTGCTGACCGCCTGCGGGGACTTCGAAGCAGTGGGTCAGTGGGGGTCGGTCGGGCAGTGGGGCACCGTGGGTCAGTGGGGGTCGGTCGGGCAGTGGGGCACCGTGGGCCAGTGGGGCACCGTCGGCCAGTGGGGCACCGTCGGCCAGTGGGGCACCGTCGGCCAGTGGGGCACCGTGGGCGAGGGCGGCAGCGCGCGCGCCATCTACGGCATCCCCGGGATGGGCGGCCGCACGCCGGTGGAGTGGCAGGGCGCGGATCCACGCCGGATCGCCACTCGCATCAAGCGGCCACCCGTCGTCGCGGTGCTGGACACGGCCATCGGTCCGCACCCGTGGTTCGTCGAGGGTGATGGCCTGACCACGATGGCTCTCCCGGGACGCCACGGGGGCTCGAGCGGGTCGGGCAGCGGGGGCGCAGAGCACCCCTCCGACGACGTGGCCGAGGACCTCGACGCCTTCCTCACCCCCGAGGCAGGCCACGGCACGTTCATCGCCGGCATCATCCGGCAGCACTGCCCGAACGCCGAGATCCTCAGCCTCCCGTGCATCCCGATGGCCGGGGCCGCCTCGGAGAAGGACGTCCACGACGCCCTCGCACTGCTCCTCGCGCGCCAGGTCGAGGCCTTGCGCACCGGCAACGCCGGGGCGATGGTCGACGTCGTCAACCTCTCCTTGGGCTACTACCACGAGAACCCGCTCGACGCCGTGGTCCAGGACGGCCCGCTCGCCGCACTCCTGACGGCACTGGCCGAACAGGGAGTCGCGGTCGTCGCGGCGGCCGGGAACGCGGGTAGCCGTGCGCCGTTCTACCCGGCGGCGTTCGCCATGCATCGCAGCACGGCCCGGCACCTCGGTGACGGCAGCGAGACCCCCGCGCCCCCGATCCCACCCACGGCCGTCCCCGTGGTCAGCGTGGGCGCGCTGAACTCCGGCGGGTCGACCGTCGCGCTGTTCTCCAACAACGGCGACTGGGTGACGACGCATCGCAAGGGGGCCTCGATCGTCAGCACCGTCCCGATCACCATGCGCGGCAGCGAGCAGGCCGCGGTCCTCACTCGCCGACACGATCCGCTCCCACGCGCCACGCCCGACCCGGACGACTTCTCCAGCGGCTTCGCGGTCTGGAGCGGCACGTCCTTCGCGGCGCCGGTCGTGGCCGGTCAGCTCGCGCAGCGCTTGGCGGCGGATGACGACCGGCTGAGCACCGATCGCGCCGTGGCGATCGCGCGCGGCGATCGGGCGGTCCGCGCCGTCCTCCTGGGCGATCCCGATGACGACTGACCAGACCCCGACGGCCGCCCCGGCCACCCCGGCCGCCGACGGACTGGCGGCGCGAGCGGCCCGGGCCTTCGCGGCATACCGAGCCGGCGACCGGCAGCAGATGGACGATCTCGTGCGGTTGCTGACCCCGCTGCTGTGGCACACCGCCCGCGGTCAGGGGCTGTCGAGCACGGCCGCCCAGGACATCGTGCAGACGGCCTGGCTGCGGCTCGTCGAGGCGGCCGAGCAGATCAACGATCCCAAAGCGGTCCTGCAATGGCTGCTGGTGACCGTGCGACGCGAGAGTTGGCGAGCCGTGAAGTCCACCGGACGCGAAATCGGTGAGGTTCCCGCCGAGATCCTCGACCCGCGACCCGGGCCCGCCGCTACGGCGGTCCGCACCGAGCGGGACAGCGCGCTGTGGCGGCACTTCGCCACGCTCGACCATCGCTGCCAAGCCCTGCTGCGGGTCATCGCCTTCGCCGACCGGCCGGACTACGCCATGGTGTCGCAGGCTCTGGGTATGCCGGTCGGCAGCATCGGACCCACCCGCGGCCGATGCCTGGACAAACTTCGCAAGGGCCTCGAGGCCGACAGCGCATGGGGAGAGGCCACGACATGAACGACACCGACCAGCAGCCCATGGACGCCGTGGACGCCGAGCTCCTCGGCGGCCTGCGCCGCATCCACGAACACGCCGACCCGGTGCCGGCCGGGCTCATCGAGGACGTGCTCTTCGCGATCGACGTGCAGGCCCTGCACGCCGAGGTGGCCGAGATCCAGCAGCGCAGCCTCGAGGGTGCCGGCGTCCGGGGTGGGGACTACTCGACGGCCGAGACCCTCACGTTCTCCGGCGGCGACTTCACCACCATGGTGACCATCTCGCAGATCGATCGGGAGAGCGTGCGCCTCGACGGCTGGGTGATCGGTGGCCCGGCGCGGATCGAGCTGCGGGGCACCGCGGGAGGGAGCATGAGCGAGCCAGACGAGGACGGGCGGTTCGTGTTCGACGCGGTCCCGCGCGGACTGGTCCGGTTCGTGCTCCACCCGAAGGACCCGACCGTGACCACCGTGATCACGCCCGCCTTCGAGATCTGATCCCGTGGGGGGCACCGACCACCCGGATTCCCCCGAGGGGCTGCTGGCCGACGCCCGACGCGCCAACGCGGCCGGCCGCAGCGACGAGGCCGACGCCTTGATCCGCGCCGCGATCGCACTCCTCGAGGGTGATTCCGGAGTCGAGGCGCCCCCGGACCCCGAGCGGGCGATCACCCGAGCCCAGGCCCTGGTCACCCTGTCCGTGCCGGTCTACGAGCGATCCGGCCTCACCGCTGCGCTCGGCCTGCTCTCCGCCGCCGTCGCGAGCAGCCCTCCGGACCGGCGGGAAAGCCTGAACCAACTCGCGACGATCCAACAGGCCGGCCTCCGGGCGCGCAGCGGGGAGTGGCAGAGCGCGGTCGACCTGCTCGAGGGGGTCACGCTCGACGGGGACCTGGTCGGGCCCCGAGAGCTGGGGATGGCCCTGATCACTCGGGGCCTGGCCCATCAATACCTCGGCGATCACGGCCGCAGCGCAGCCGACCTCGGCTGGGCGGAGGAGCTCGGCGGAGGTCACGGACACCCTGAGGTGGCCCGGATCGCCCGCCACAACCGGGGCTGCCTGGCCCTGCTCGGCGGTGACGTCCCCCGGGCCATCGCGCTGATGCTCGACGCCCGCACGCTCGATCGAGGACCGACCGCGCCGGAGTTCCTCCTCGACCTCGGGCGCGCGCACTTCGAGGGCGGACTCCTCGAGGAGGCCACGGAGTTGCTGCACGAGGCGCTCGCGGCAGCCGAGGGAGCCGGCGGCGCCCAGGTCCGGGGCGAGATCTCGATCGAGCTCGCCCGAGTCGCCCTCGTCCGGGGCGCTGCGGACCAGGCGTTGACGCGGGCCGAGTCGGCAGGTGCCGAGTTCGCTCGCCACGAGTCCCCCCGGTGGCAGTCCGACGCCGCGATCATCGTCGTCCAGGCAGGGCTGCTCACGTCCTCGGAGGTGGACCTCACATCGCTCGACGTCGCGTTGGCCAGTGGCTCACCGGGGCTGGTGCATCGCGCCGCGCTCACTCTCGCCGAGGCGGCGCTCGCCCGCGGTGAGTTCGACTCCGCCCGGGCCCTGCTCGTCCAGGCACGCGCGCACCGCTCGTCGGCGCTGTCGAGCCAGCTGCACCAGGACTTCGTGGCCGCCTCGCTGGGGGCCATGGTCGGGGACCGACGCGGCACGGTGCGGACGCTGCGGAGCGCCTCCCGCCGCGTCGTCGATGCCACCCGGCGGTCGGCCACCATCGACAACCGCACGGGGCTGGCCCTGCACGGGCGCCGACTCGCCGCCCTCGATCTGCGCCAGGCGCTGGCGACGGGCCGCCCGACCGCCGTCCATGCCGCGAGCGAACGCTGGCGGGCCCTGTCCGCGCGCTTCCCCGGCATCCAGTCCCCGGCCGACGAGGCACTGCGGGAGTGGACCGCGCGCCTTCGGGTGCTCGAGGCGACCCGAGCGGACGGTTCCGATCGGGATGCCGCGGCCCGCATGGCCGCGATCTCCGCTCTGCGACAACGCATTTCGCGACGCTCGCGACACCTCGCCTCGATCGCCCCCGGACCGGTCGACGCCCGCGGAGGCGATCCGATCCCGCTTCGGGACCTCCACCCCGCTCTGCAGGCGGCGGAGACGGGCGCGGTCTCGCTCTTCGTCGTCGACGGAGAGGTCCATGCGCTGGTGCAGCCCGGCGACGGCGGGAACCGCCTGGTGTCGATCTCGCCGGAGGGGGCGGTTCGGGCCGCCTGCCAGGCGATTCGCGCCGACCTCACGGCTGTCCACACGGCCCCGAGCGAACTCCATCCCCAGGTCCGCGCATCGCTCGAGCGCGATCTGGCCCGTCTCGACGCCCTGCTCTTCCGGGGTATGCCGTGGGCCGCCCCCCGCGTGGTCGTCGTCCCCTCCTCGGTCACCCCGTCGATCCCGTGGCGAATGTTGCCCTCGCTGCGTGAGCGCCCGGTCGTCGTCGCCTCCTCGCTGACCGCGTGGGCGCGCGGGGCCCACCGCTCGACCGGACTCGGCGGGCCTCCCCTGGTCTCGGCCCTCGTGGGCCCTCGGGTCGACCAGGCACAGGCCGAGTGCGAGGCCGTGGCCACGGCGTGGTCGCGACGAACGCGATCCACGGCCGACGACGCAGACCGGGACGACGGCGACGTCGGCGCCCCGTCGGGCACCCGACCGGTGCTCGCGGCCCAATCGACCGATCTGGTCGCGGCGCTGACCGGCAGTGACGTCGTCCATGTCGCCGCGCACGGTCAGCACCACGCTCAGTCGCCGCTCTTCTCCTCGATCCAGATGCACGACGGCCCGGTGTTCGCCCACGAGTTCCAACGCCTACCCATGCGCGCCGCGCATGTCGTCCTGAGCTCCTGTGACGTCGGGCGCGCCCACCTGCGCACCGGCGACGAGGCACTCGGGCTGGCCGCGAGCCTGCTCGACACCGGGGTCGCGGCGGTGGTCGCCTCGGTGGCTCCGGTGCGGCACGAGGTGGCGGTGGCCGTGATGAGCGCCTACCACCGGGAACTCGCGGCAGGCACCGACTCCGCGCTGGCCCTGCTGCGGGCCTCGACGGGCATCCCCGACGCCGGCCTGTTCGCCACCTATGGCGCCAACTGGTGTGTCGACGAGAAGCAGTGAGCGCTCCAGGACCGGCCCGATCAGGGGCGGTGGTTCAGATGAACAGGGCCGGATCGCGGAAGAGGGCTTCGTAGGGGTCCTCGCCGGGCCGGTCCGGCATCCGGATCACGGCCGGTATGCCGGTCGCGACCGCCCCCGCGGGGATCGGCTTGACGACCACGGAGTTCGCGCCGATCTGGACGCCGTCGCCGATCTCGATGTCACCCAGGACCCGCGCTCCCGCGCCGATCGTCACGCCGTCGCCCACCGTCGGGTGGCGCTTGGTGCCGCGGGCCAGGGACCGCCCGCCGAGGGTGACACCGTGGTAGAGCATGACGTCGTCGCCGACCACCGCGGTCTCGCCGATGACCACACCCATTCCATGGTCGATGAAGAAGCGGCGACCGATCGTCGCGCCCGGGTGGATCTCGACCCCGGTCACCGCCCGTGCCGCCGTCGACAGCACGCGCGCCGCCGGCCGGCCCACCCCGCCCTGCTGCCACAGCCGGTGGGCCAGGCGGTGCGCCCAGATCGCATGCAGCCCAGGGGAGTTCACCGCGACGTCGGCCCGGGAGGCCGCAGCAGGATCCCGGGCGATCGCCGCGTCGATGTCCTCACGGATGGCCGCCCGGGCGGCGCCGAGGACGCCGCGCCCGGAGCGGGCGCCCGATCCGGCCCTGCTCGGGCCGCTGGCTGCGCGGAACATGGTCAGTCGACCAGGCCTTCGAAGAGCACCGTGGAGAGGTAGCGCTCGCCGAAGCTCGGGATGATGACGACGATCGTCTTGCCGGCGTTCTCCGGCCGCCGCGCGACCTGGGCCGCCGCCGCCAGCGCCGCCCCGGAGGACAGCCCGACGAGCAGGCCCTCCTGGGTCGCGGCCTGACGGGCCCACTCGACGGCGGTGCCGGCGTTGATGTCGATGACCTCGTCGTAGACGGTCGTGTCGAGGATCTCGGGGACGAAGTTGGCACCGATGCCCTGGATCTTGTGCGGGCCGGGAGCACCGCCGTTGAGGATGGCCGACTCCTCCGGCTCGACGGCGACGATCTGGACACTCGGCTTGCGCTCCTTGAGCACCTGGCCGACCCCGGTGATCGTCCCGCCGGTGCCGATCCCGGCAACGACGATGTCGACCGCCCCGTCGGTGTCACGCCAGATCTCCTCGGCCGTGGTGCGGCGGTGGATCTCGGGGTTGGCGGCGTTGGCGAACTGACGGGCCAGGATCGAGCCCGGGTGGGCCGCGGCATACTCCTCGGCGGCCTGGACGGCCCCCTTCATGCCGGTGCTCGGGTCGGTGAGGATCAGCTCGGCCCCGAAGGCGCGGAGCAGGGCCCGGCGCTCCTTGGACATCGACTCGGGCATGGTGAGGACGACGTGGTAGCCGCGGGCGGCGCCGACCATGGCGAGCGCGATGCCGGTGTTGCCCGAGGTGGCCTCGACGATCGTGCCCCCGGGCTGGAGCTCCCCGCTGGCCTCCGCCGCGTCGACGATCGCCACCCCGATCCGGTCCTTGACCGAGTTCGCCGGGTTGTAGAACTCCAGCTTGGCCGCCACCACGACGCCGGGCGCGGCGCCCGCCTCGGCACTGATGATCCGATTGATCCGCACGAGGGGGGTGTTGCCGATGAGCGTGGTCACGTCGTCATGAATGGGCATGGGGTCAGGGCTCCTGGGGCGAGGTCGGGCGCGGTCGCCGCCCATCGGCGGACGGCATACACAAGGGTCGAGACGGGCAACGGTTGGGTCGTTATGGATATTCCAACAGATCGTTATGTCTGGCTCCAACTCGGGGTCGGCCCCTCGTCGGCTCGGGAGAGGTCCGGCAGCCTGCGAGAGCGGTCACACGCCCCCAGTGCGGAGGTGGCCGCTCACTAGACTCCGGCTCATGCTGGTCGAACGCCTGTCATCCCTGCCCGTCCTCGGTGGCGAGAACATCCTGCCGACGCCGAACGACGTGTTCGGCGGATGGACGGCGCTCCAGATCGTGGCCATCGTGCTCTGCTTCGTCATCCCGCTCATCGGGTGGGCGTTGCTCGCCCGGCAGGTGGGCCGGTTCGTCAGCCTCTACCGGCTCGGCCAGTCGGACGGCGGCCGCACCGGGGAGCCGATGCGACGGACGTGGACGCTGCTCAAGGAGTTCTTCGGGCACACCCGGATGTCGCGGCTCAAGGTCGTCGCGGCGGCGCACTGGTTCACCGCGCTCTCGTTCTTCGTGCTGTTCGCCACGCTCGTCAACGCGTTCTTCCAACTCGTCCAGCCGGACTACCGACTGCCGTTCATCGGGCACTTCCCGCCCTTCGAGTGGCTCATCGAGTTCTTCGCCTGGACCGGGCTCGTCGGCATCGTCGTGCTCGTGGCGATCCGGCAGAAGAACCACCCACGGTCGGCCGAGGGCGAGGCCGGGCGCCGGTCGCGGTTCTTCGGGTCGACCTGGTGGCAGGCCTACTACGTCGAGTTCACGATCTTCGCCGTCTGCTTCGCGATCCTCACGCTGCGCACGCTCGAGGCCGCGATGGTCTCCTTCCTCGAACCCGAGACGTCACTGGCCCTGCACTTCCCGCTCACCGGCTGGCTGGCCGGGATCTGGGGCGGGCTCTCGCTCAAGGCCTTGGCCCAGTGGGTGTATGCCGTCGCGATGTTCAAGATCCTCGTGTCCTTCGCGTGGATGATCACGATCGCGCTCCAGCCGAACATGGGCGTCGCCTGGCACCGCTTCCTCGCGTTCCCGAACATCTGGTTCAAGCGCGAGGCCAGCGGGCGCACCGCGCTGGGCCCGCTCAAGCCGATGACCATGGGCGACGGGCAGCCGTTCTCACTGGCGGCAATGGAGGCAGCGGCCGAGGCGGAGGACGCGCCCGAGCCGGTCCTGGGGGTCGGCAAGGTCGAGGATTTCACCTGGAAGGATCTCCTCGACTTCTCGACGTGCACCGAGTGTGGCCGGTGCCAGAGCCAGTGCCCCGCCTGGAACACCGACAAGCCGCTCTCCCCCAAGTTGCTCATGATGACGTTGCGGGAGCACGCGACCGCCAAGGCCCCCTTCCTGCGGGCCGCGGCCGGCCACCCCGACGGCGACACGGCCACCTTCGCGGCCACCGAGGCGGTCAACTGGTCCGAACTCGCCCTCGTGGGCGCGACCGGCTACGACGAGAAGGCGCCGCTCACGGCATACAACGCCTATGGCCTGGACAGCGGCGGCGCGGTCGTCGACGAGGACGTGCTCTGGTCCTGCACCACCTGTGGTGCCTGCGTCGAGCAGTGCCCGGTCGACATCGAACACGTCGACCACATCGTCGACATGCGCCGCTATCAGACGCTCATCGCGTCCGCCTTCCCCTCGGAGCTCGGCGGGCTGTTCAAGAACCTCGAGGGCAAGGGCAACCCGTGGGGCATGGGCGCGCGCGCCCGGCTCGACTGGGCCAAGGACCTGCCGTTCCCGGTGAAGATCCTGGGCCAGGACGTCGAGTCGGCCGCCGAGGTCGAGTGGCTCTTCTGGGTCGGCTGCGCCGGCGCGTATGAGGACCGGGCCAAGAAGACGACGCGAGCGGTCGCCGAGTTGCTCGACCTGGCCGGGGTGACCTTCGCGGTCCTCGGCGACGGGGAGACGTGCACCGGCGACTCGGCCCGGCGCGCGGGCAATGAACTGCTCTTCCAGACGCTGGCGCAGCAGAACATCGAGACGATGGGCGAGTTCGGCGTCACCAAGGTGGTCGTGACCTGCGCGCACTGTTTCAACACGATCAAGAACGAGTACCCCCAGGTCGACGACGCGGCGCGTTTCGAGGTCGTCCACCACACGCAGCTGCTCAACCGGCTGGTGCGCGACAAGAAGCTCGTCCCGGTCTCCCGCCCGACCGACGTGCCTGGCATGTCGACGGCGAAGAACGCCGCGTCCACCGCCGGGTCGGTGACCTATCACGACCCGTGCTACCTGGGTCGGCACAACCACGTCTACGCCCCGCCCCGCGAGCTCATCGGCGCGCTCCCCGGCGTCGAACTGCGCGAGATGCCGCGCCATGGCGAGAAGTCGTTCTGCTGCGGCGCCGGTGGCGCCCGCATGTGGATGGAAGAGAAGCTCGGCACCCGGATCAACATGAACCGCACCGAGGAGGCCCTCGCCACGGGCGCCGAACGGATCGCCATCGGCTGCCCGTTCTGTCGCGTCATGATCTCCGACGGCCTGACGGCCAAGCAGGCCGAGGGCGTCGGCGAGGGCGTCGAGGTCGTCGACATCGCCCAGATGCTGCTCGCGGCGGTGCGGCGCGGGCAGGCCGAGGCCGTCGTCGGCGAGGCACCGGCCCCGGTCGAGGCTCCTGCTCCGGCAGCGGCTCCCTCGCCTGCCGCCGTGGTCGAGTCCACCGACACGGGTATGCCGTCCGCTCCCGTCGTCGCGGCGGCCTCGGCCGCCGCGGTGGTCGGGACCGCGGCGGCAGTGTCCCCCGCGGCCGCCGAAGCCGACCCCTGGGACGAC
>WBZS01001090.1_pt1 | contig 24245 bp, 25 predicted proteins | sample 5204201 | NCBI WGS metagenome assembly WBZS01 (sample SAMN12344357, study PRJNA552823) | activated sludge metagenome | biome: Activated sludge suspended growth; feature: Nitrification reactor; material: Wastewater; isolation source: activated sludge from nitrification reactor of wastewater... | reverse complement strand
ATTGAAGTAACTGTTCAGCCCTGTTGGGAAGAGGCAGGCGAAAAACGGGGTGATGCGCGGGTCGGGGCTCCGCCCCGACCCGCGCATCACCCCGTTTTTCGCCCCAACTTCCTGCTGGCTGAGCAGATACTTCAATTCGACTGCCGTGGCGAGAGACCGCCCGAGGGCGGGTCTATAATCTTCAAGCGTTCTTTTGTGAGACGAGTAGTTGATGTTTGCCTGGTTGTACGCGCCCACCCTGTACTTTTCGGCCGCGGCGCTGCTCGCGGTCGCTGTGTATGCCTGGCGTCGACGTGACGTCCCGGGGAGCTCGACCTACGGCTATGTGCTGGCTGCAGCGGCCTGGTGGGCCCTCATGCACGCGCTCGAAACCGAGACCGGCTCGACCGCCGTCAAGCTCGGTCTCCACCTCGCGGCCTGGCTTGGCCTGCTCAGCACGAACGTCCTCAACCTGCGCTTCCTGGCGTTGTATCTACGCGGCGACCCGGCCCTGGCCCGCCGCCTGATCCTGTTGTGGATCGTGCCCGCGATCGCCCTGATCGCCCTGGCGACCAACGACTGGCACCACGCGTTCTACACCGGCTATCAGGTCGTCAACCCGCCGGGCGTGCTTGCGCTCACGCCGGGACCGCTCCTCACCGCGACGACGCTCTACAGCACCACCCTCGGCGCGATCGGGGCGTTGTGGCTCCTGGTGATGGTCACCCGCACGCAGGGCGCCGTGCGGCATCGCAATCGACTGCTGCTGGCTGCCGCTTTGGTGCCAGCGCCGTTCGTGGCGGTTTACTGGTTGCGCTGGACCCCGGCCGACCTGACCCCGGTGTCGTTTGTGCTCGTGGCGGCTTTCGTGGCCGTGGCCGTGTATCGCTATCAACTCTTCCAGCTCCTGCCGGTCGCTCAGGAGATGCTGTGGCGGGATCTCCGCGACGGGCTCCTGGTGCTTGACCTTGAACACCGGGTGGTGTCGGCCAACCCGGCCTGGGCCGCGCTCTTCGGAGGATTGCCGGGCCGCGGCCAGCCGGTCCGCGAAGCCTGCGCGGCTCAACCCGAGCTGGCTCGCGCCCTCGGCGCGGAGTTCGAACCGCGTGAAATCGTCGTGCGTGTGTCGCCCGAGCGTGTGGTCGAAGTGGGCTGGTCGGCAGTGATGGACGCCGAAGGCGCGCCGCAGGGACGCCTGGTGCTGGCGCGCGACATCACCCAGCGCACGGCCGCAGCAGCCGTCATCGCCGAGCACGAGCGAAACCTGGCCGTCACCGCCGCACGACGTCGTTTTGAGACCGAGTTGAAGGATGCGCTGGCGCAGGTGCTGCGCTACGTCCGCGGCCAGATCACGCACGCCGGCGATCTCATCGCCCGCGGCGAGGTTGCGCCGGCCAGCGCCCTGCTCGCCCGCCTCGACGCCATCGCCGGGGATGCCGACAGCGACGTGCTCGACGTCATCGCACAGAGCGAAGGCGGGCCCGGGCACGCCGACTTCTATCTCGCGTTGCGGCAGTATGCGCGCCAGTTCGGTCAGGTCTCGGGCTTGTATGTCGCCCTGAGCCTGCCCGACGTGCCCGCAAGCGTGCACCTGCTTCCGATCGTGCAGGCGCAGGTGATGCGTATCATCCAGGAAGCGCTCAACGACATCCGCGCGCGGGGCGGCGCACGCACGGCCCAGATCATCTTCGCCCGTCAGGGCGACGAGGTCCAGCTCACGATCTCGGACGACGGGCCCGTGCCCGAGCGACCACCCGAGACCAACGCCCTGGCCGGCCTGCACGCCCGCGTCGCCGCGATCGGCGGGCGCTGCCAGATCGCCTCCGTGCCCGGTCAAGGCACGACGCTGAAGATCACGGTCGCGGTTGCGACGCCCGAGGCCGGGCCCGGACCGTTGATGGGGTTGCGCGTGGTGTTGGCCGATCCGCAGGCGTTGGTGCTCGAGGGTCTGCGTCAGATCCTGGCCGCGCATGGCGTGGACGTCGTCGGCGAAACGCGCGACGGTGCGACTCTGGTGCAGCTGTGCGGCGCCCGCCGGCCGGACCTGGCGCTGCTCGACCTGCGCCTCGAGCGTCTGAGCGGCACCGAGGCGGTCGCCAGGATCGTGGCCACGCAGCCCGAGGTCCGTTGCGTCGTGTTGACGGAATCAACCGAAGACGCCGACGTGACACGCGCGCTGCAGAGCGGCGTCGCCGGTTATCTGCTCAAGAACGAGAACCTGTCAGACTTCATCGAGGCGCTGGTGCGGTTGCGCCAGGGCGAACGCGTCTTCATGCCCAAGGTCGCGGCACACCTGGCCCGCCTGGTCGCCGAAGGACCCGCACCGGCCGGTGATGCTGCCGGCCCGCTCACGGGCCAACAAGCCGACGTGCTGCGGATGGTGGCCGAGGGAGCGACCTATAAGGAAGTCGGCGCCCAGTTGCACATCACCGAGCGGACGGTCCGCTACCACATGGGCCAGATCCTCGACGCCCTCAACCTCGACTCTCGATCCAAAGCCATCGCCTACGCCTACCGCGTCGGGCTGGCTCAAGAGCGTCGTCACGTCTCGCGGCCCGAACCCCAAGAGCGTTCAAGCTGAATCCCGCGATTTGCTGGCCCCTACCAAACCCCGTCAACGTTTGAAAAGCGACAGTCGGGGCGGCGCCAAAAGACTGTCGCCCGAACTGTCGTCATAAGCAGTGACGGGCCCCACTCTTTTTGACACAATGCCGCTCGTAGATCTCGATCGACCGGTACGCGCCGCGGCTTCCCGCAGGGTCCACGGCACTCAGGCGGGTCCGGCAGGGTCGATCAGATCTGGAATGAGCGTGATCGCGGTATCGTCATGGGCCGCAAGCCATGGCGTTCCACCCCACAGCGATCACGGTCTTCCAATGACCGCGCAGGTCTTGACCTTCGTCACCCGGTACACGACGATCCCATTGCGCGGGGGACCGGGCGGTGCGCAACGCACGGCCCGGAGGTCAACTTGGTAGAAAGCCAGGGCGGCCCCGCTGCGGCAGCGGAGGCCGCCCTGGTCTTTAATCAGGCGGCGGGCTCGACCCGCGCCGCGTGGACCTCGAGCGACCCGTCGTCGACGAAGAGGCCGACCATGCCCTCGGCGGGCAAACCGGTCAGCAGACCCGGATAGTCGAACCAGATTCGATCGTCGAGCGCGGCCGAGATCGCGGCGCCGGCGACCCGCACCGCCAGCCGGCAGCGCTCGCCGGACGGCGCCGCGCCGTCGGCCTCGTCGAGCACGCGGCGCACGCCGTCGTGGACGTGCACCAGACGGATCGTGTCGCCCTCGAGCTCGAAGGCGACGTAGCGGCGCAGCCCCGTGGCGCGCACCACCAACCCCCCGCAGCGGCCGCTCAGCGACAGATCGGCCGTGACGATCAGGTCACCCCAGCCGAGTCCGCCCTGCAAGGCCAGGCCGCGCCCGCTCGACTGGCGCAGCACCAACGGCGCCTCGGGCGTACCGGTGATAGTCTCGGCGCTGTCGATCCAGGCGCGGCGCCACAGCGCACCGTCGGCCGCGCCGCGGACCAGGCTGGCGCGCGGCGCGCCCTCCCACCACACGCGATCCACCAGCAGTCGCGCCGCCGCCGGGCTCTTGGCCCGCAGCCCGACTGCCTGGATCGGCTGGCCGGCGAGATCAGGGATCGCCCAACTCAAGCGCGAGCCTGCGCCGGGCAACACCACCATCTCGGGCCCAACCATCTCCTGCAGCGACCCTTCCGAGTCGTAGACACGGATCAACGGACGCGCGAGGATGTGCGCGGCGTTGCCCTCGGGCGCCAGGACGTCGAGGCGCAGCATTTGGCCCGCGTAGATGGCCGGGCACGCCTGCAGTTGATATCCGATGTTCAACGCGTCGGGCGGCGCAAAGACCGGCGTGGTCACGGCCACCGATTCCCCTGCGACGAGGTCGAGCGCCAGGGCGCGCGTGCCGTTGCGCCCGTCGACGGCCTGGTTGCTCAGGCGCACCGTCGCGGGCTCGGCCGTGAACCCCTGCCGGCTGCCGGGCAATTCGAAGTGGAACGGCGCGCCGCCCTTGAAGTTCAGCGGCGACTCGCCGCGCAGTCGGTGGGCATGATCGACGATCTCGGTCGACAGTCGGACCGCGTCGGTGATCGAACGGCGGCCGTCGGCGCTGGATACGTAAGCGCGATCCGCCACCGGCTCGCGCCAGGCGCTCGGGATGCCGTCGAGGCCGGCGCGCAGGCCGAGCAGACAGCCGACGTTGCCGGCGTTGCAGTCGGTGTCCCACCCGGCCGTGCACGCGACGTACAGGCCTTTGTCGAAGTCGCCGTCGGCGTAGAGCAGGCTGAGCAGGACGACACCGTGATTGGGCAGGATGTGCACGCCCGGATAGCGCTCGATGCCGTAGGCCGCTTCGAGCGCGGCGCGGGCGTCGTACCAACTGGCGTGTTGGGCGTGCCAGTTACGCACGTCGTCGGCCAGCCGGCGGATGGCGCTGTCGGCCGGGATCTCGGCCAGGCCGATCTCCAGCAGGCGATCGATGTCGCGCTCCTGAAATCCGGCGGCCAGCATCGCGGCCAATACCATCGAGGCGTGCACGGCGGCGCCGTCATGGCTGACGCAGGCCGCGGCCTGAGCCAGACTGGCCGCCAGCCCGGGATCGCCGGGCGCGACGAGACCCCAGCCGTCGATGAAGATCTGGGCGCCGATCTGCTCGGCCGTCACGGCGCCGTTGCGCGCGATGCTGCCGCTCTCCGGCGGGCGCAAACCGGCGCGCAGGTTCTCGTAGGCCGTGTGCTCGGTCGACACGCCCACCCCGCCCCACCAGAACGTCGACCGACCGGGAACGACGTCGTTGAGCCAGCGATCGGCCACGCGGTTCGCGACTTGCTGCACCAGTTCGGCGCGGCTCAAACCGACCGGCAGCTGACCCACATCCTCGAGCGCACGCAAGAACAGCCAGGTGCCTGAGATGTCGTCGTCGGTGACCACTAACGGCAGGTTGAGCCGGTCGTTGACGTAGCTGCGAATCTCACCCAGCTCGCTGAGGATGCGCGCATGCGGCCAACACTCGAACGGCCGGCCGGCGTACACGCCGATGATCTTGCCCAACACCGCCGCGTAAACGCGCTCGAGGTAATTCGCCGGAAGAGGGGTCATGGAAAGGTCACCTGAAGGGTATACGGCGCGGCAGACGTGAAGCCCCCGGCCGTGTAGACGCGCACGTAGTACACACCGGGCGTCACCGTTGCGTTGATGGCGTAGGGCGGCACGCCGTCGGATTGGACCAGGGTGCCGGTCGATACCGGGTCGCGATAGACCTGGAGCTGCGTGCCCTGGCCCTGCGGGTTGAGCACCGCGGCGCTCAAGGTGCCGGCGATCGACACCGTCAGCCGATAGTAGTCGCTTGTGTCGTTGGCGTAGCCCGCGATCGCGACGCCCGACTGCACCGGGCCGTTGGCTTCGGCGCCGCTGTTGTTGGGCTCGACCTCTCGGTTCGTGAACGCGGGGCGATAGCCGTTAAGCGTGGCGGGGAGGAGCGCGATTTGGGTCAGGTCGACCATCTGGCCGAAGACCTCGCTCTTGTTGGCAGCCACGCCCGGCAGCTCGTCGTTCCCATACCAGACCGTCAGAGCCCGCCGCCGATCCGGCGCGGTGACGACAGCCGGGCGGAAAGCACGGTAGGTGGTGCCACCGGCTGGGCCCATCTGGCTGAGTTGGATGGGGGCGCTGAATCCGGAGCTTTGCCCCGGGCCGATCAACAGACCGAAGACCTGAGTACCGCCGGCGCAGCTGGTTCCGGTCATCGAACCGCCCGGTCCCGACGACCAGGTCAACAGCACGCGCGTGTCCCCGCTCGCATGGCCCAGGCCGGGTTGCGCCCCCACGCACGTTTCCTTCTGGGGCCGCACCAGGAACGGCGCCGGCAACCGATTGGCCAGATCCTGAGGCAACCACTTGAGGTAGAGCGGCGCCGCCGCGTACGTAAACGGCGCGGTGCCCATCCAGACTGCCAGATAACCCTGCGCGGCCGGGACGTAAACGACGTCGGGATACATCGGCCGGCCCGTGTCTGCGCTGAACGCACCCGCCGAGACTTCGACGGGAGCCGGCAGCGCCTCGCCGGTCGTTGCGTTGACGCGCTGCGCGAACACCTTGGTGGCGTCGCGCTCGTTCACATACCAGTAGCCGAGGCCCAGCCACGTCACCAGGAACTCGTGGGTCGCGTCGTTGTAAACCACCGAAGGCGATGTGTCGGCGGCCGCCGGGAAGCCGAGGCCGATGTTGGCCGTGAACTCGCTCTGCGGACCGGTCGGCTGGCCTTCGGCGTTGATCGAGATACCGTGAACACGCGAGATCGCCGCATCAGTCGATGCCGGCGACGGCGTCGAGGTCCAGACCAGGTAGTAGCGCCCGGCCGCAGGGCTGTAGGCGAGCCGGATGCGATCTTCATCGAACATGTTGTTACCGTTGCTGTTGCCCGCCACGACCAGGGTCAGATTGATGGCGCCGAGCGGCTGAGCCGACGCGGCATCGATGAAGCGGCCCAGGGCTCGATACGCGCCGGTGTTGTCATCGTTTCGATGCCAGGCGACCAGGAAGCGATTGTCGATCGGGTTGAACACCACATCCGGCATGTCCGAGCTGTACGAAGCCGAGCCGGCATCGGGCACGCTGATCGCGATCACGGCGCCGACGCGCTCGCCCGTCTGTGCCGACACCCGCTGGCCGAAGATCTCGCTCCGCGTGACGTTCCCGCCCCAGACCGTGGTCGCTGCCCAGACCACGAAGAACTCGCCGGACGCAGCATCGTAAGCCGCACGCGGCTGCCCGGCCCTGAACGACTCGTTGGCATCGTCACCCGTGAAGCTGATGCGCAGGTCATCGGGGCCGGCCTCGGGCCAGGCGCCGCGGGCCGGCAGGGTCGCGAGCAGGAGCACGACCGACAACAGGACCGTCGCCGCCCGTCGGGGCCAACGGATCGGCGCCGACCGGTTGCCCGTTCGGATCAGGCGGGTGCGGGTCGAAGGAGATGTGGGATGAGACATCGGCACTCTGAGTTTCGGCACGCCGGTCACGGCGGCGCCGGGGTCGGTTGGACGGTTGTCGGCTCCGGCGGAGCGGGCGTCGGCGGATCAACCGACGATGGCTGCGTCGCGGTCGGTTGAGGCGGAGCCGATGTCGGCGGCACGGACGTGGGAGGCACCGCCGTCACCGGCGCGCTCGTCGCTGTAGCGGGCGCCCGAGTCGGTGCGGCCGTGCTCGGTCGACGGGTTGGAGCCGGCAGCGTGACGGTCGCGGTGTATGTCGGCCGGGTGGTCGACGTCGGCGCCGCCGTGCGTGTCGGTGCGGGCGTGGCCGTCGACGGCGGTTGAGTCACGGTGGGACGGGATGTCGGCGACGCCGGGCGCGTTGGGCTGGGCGAGGCCGTCGGGCTGGCCGTCGGGGTCGCGGGCGCGAGCATGCCAAAAGGCATTGCGGTGTTCAGGGCAAGCAGGCCGGCCAAGACAGCGACCACGCCGAGTCCCGCCAGGCCGACCCACACCGACGCCCATCGGCTCGACCGGGAAGGCGAGAGCGTCGCGAGATCGGGGCGCAGAACGGGCTGTACCGCCTCGGCCGGTGCGCCGCTGATCACGGGCGCAGCCCGCTGCGTCGTGGCCGCCGGGTTGGGCAGGCCGACGGCCGTCGCCAGGATCTGGGCGAAGTCGAGGGGCGAGTCGAACCGATCGGCCGGATCCTTGGCCATCGCACGTGTCAGGGCCGTGCCGACCTCGGGCGGCAGACCGAGCCCGGTGAGTTCGTCGGGCGTGAGCCGGGGCGCCGGGTCCTGGATGTGGCGGAGCACGACGCGCATGGGCGTGTCGCCGGTGTACGGCTGACGACCGGTGAGCAATTCGAAGGCCATGGCGCCAAGCGCGTAGGTGTCGCTACGCCCGTCGATGGCCTTGTCGCCGACGGCCTGTTCGGGGCTCATGTACGCCGGCGTGCCCACGATCGAGGTGCCGGTGAGCGAGACGTTGAGCGAGCCGGCCAGAGCCTTGGCGATGCCGAAGTCCGAAAGGTAGGCGTCGCCGTTGGAGTCGAACAGGATGTTCGAGGGTTTGAGGTCGCGGTGGATGATGCCTTGAGCGTGCGCGGCCGCCAGCGCGCTGGCCACGCGCTGGAGGATCTCGGCCGCTCGGCGCAGGCTGAGCCGGCCCTGTTGCAGCCACTGGTGCACGGTGCCGCCGGGCATGTAGCGCATGACCAGAAACGGCCGATCGCCCTGCTCGCCGACGTCGTAGACGGGCACGATGCAGGCATGGTCGAGCGCCGCGGTCAGGCGCGCCTCCTGGCGCAGACGCGCGATCACGTGGTCGTCGCCGGGCAACCCGGCCGGCAGCACCTTGACGGCGACGTCGCGACCGACGGCCGGGTCGTGGGCGAGGTAGACCACGCCCATCCCACCCCGCCCGATCTCACGACGGACCTCGTAACGGCCATAGCGTTCGCCCGGCATCGCCCCATTTTACCGGGAGAGTGAACGGCGACGGCGCGCCGCCTCATGCGATAATGCCGCATGCGCCGAACGAGCCTCTTGATCCTGGTCGGGTTATTGGCCCTCACGCCGCTCGCCATCGCAGCCGCTCAGGCAAACGGACCGGTCTACCTGCCGATGATGGCCCGCGAGCCGGACCCCACCGCCACCCCGACACCGACCGCCACGCCGACGGTGGCCCCGACCGGGTGCCAGCCTGCGCCCGAAGAACAGGCCATCGCCGATCGCATGCTCAACCACCCCGATCAGGCGCGGCCGGCGCTCACCTGCCACCCGATCCTCGAGCGGGTCGCGCGCGAACGCGCGCTCGACATGGCCATGCGCGGCTACGAAAGCCACGTCAACCCGGACGGCTTCGGGCCGAACTACCTGGTGCGCCAGGCGGGCTATCCGCTCTCACCGTCGTACGCCAGTTACAACTCGGCCAACAGCATCGAGGTCATGTACTACGGTTATGGCTTCAGCGCGACGCCGAACCCGGACAATCCGTGGGATTGGTGGATGAACTCCCCGACACACCACATGATCCTGCTCGGGCTGGATCCGTTCTTCGTCCAGCAAAACGAATACGGTGTCGGCCACGTGTATGTGCCGGGCAGTCGGTTCGGCCACTACTGGATCGTGCTGACGGCCAAACAGTGAGGGCGATGGGGCGAGTACGAGATCCGGCGTTTCCGTGATCGAGCAGGCCGCGGCTCAGAGCGGGCGCAGCGGCGCCGCGCATTCGAGGCGCGTGCCCTGGCCGGGTTGGGTCTGCACGACGAGCGAGCCGCCCAGCGCGCTCAGACGCTCGCTCAACCCAAGCAGCCCGAAGTGCCCGGCCGGCGCCAGCTGCCCCAACCGCGTCGGCGCCGTGAACCCCACCCCATTGTCGTGCACCACCAGCACCACGCGCTCCGCCTGCACGTCCAACAAGACAGTCACCCGCGTCGCCTGGGCGTGCTTCTGGATGTTGCTCAACGATTCCCGCAACGCCGCGTAGAACGTCGACGCCGCCGGCCCGACCTCGTCCAACGCCGGCGGCCTCAGGTCCGCCGAGATCCGCCGCACGTGCGTGATCAACTCCGACACCCGTTCCCGCGCCTCAGCCGCCTGCGGAACGTCGCGCGCCGCCGCCAGCGTGAAGTTCAGGCTCACCAACGGCTGGATGATGTGATCGTGCAGATCCCGCGACACCCGCCGCCGCTCCTCGTCGCGCGGACGCAGCGACGCCCGCGACGGCTGCTCGAGCTCCCGCGCGTGAGGGCGGGTGAACGGTGTTTGCACGGTCGAACACGGCAGTGGCGCGAGTATAGCAGCGGCCTCCCCCATGCCCTATAATGCCGCCATGCGCCTCGACTCCCTCACCCTCCATCACGTCAAAATGCCGCTGCGTTCGCCCTTCCAGACCTCGCGCTGGACCGAGCTCGACCGCGAATGCCTGATCGTCGAAGCCCACGCCGACGGCCTCACCGGCTGGGGCGAGTGCGTCGCCGGCGCGATCCCGAACTACTCGTACGAGTCGACGCAGACCGCGCTCCACATCCTGTCGGACTTCCTGATCCCGCTGGTGCTCGACGCCGATCTGGCCGACGTGCCCGCCTACCACGCCCTGATCGAGCCGATCAGCGGCCACCCGATGGCGCGCGCCGGGCTCGAGCTCGCCCTGTGGGACCTGTTCGCCCAGCGCGCCGGGCAATCGCTGCGCGACCACTGGGGCGGGACGGCCGAGCGCGTCAGGGTCGGCGTCTCGGTCGGCATCCAGGCCTCACTCGACAAACTGCTCGACACCGTCAACGCCTACCTCGCCGACGGCTACAGGCGCGTCAAGCTCAAGATCAAGCCCGGCCGCGACGTCAGCGAGGTCGAGATCATCCGCCGCCACCACCCGGACCTGTTGCTGCAGGGCGACGGCAACTCCGTCTACCGCATCGGCGACGCCGAACACCTCCAGGCCCTCGACGCCTTCAACCTGCTCCTGCTCGAGCAGCCGCTCGGCATGGACGATATCGTCGATCACGCCCGGCTCCAGCCGCAACTCAAAACCCCGCTCTGCCTCGACGAGAGCATCCACAGCGTCGACCACGCGCGCTGGGCGATCGAGCTTAAGGCCTGCAAGATCATCAACATCAAACCCGGGCGCGTCGGCGGCTATTGGGTCGGCAAACAGATCCACGACCTGTGCCGCGCCAACGGTCTGCCGGTGTGGATGGGCGGCATGCTCGAGACCGGGATCGGTCGCGCGGCCAACGTCGCCCTGGCCGCCCTGCCCGGCTTCAGCCTCCCGGGCGACATCTCGGCGTCGGACCGCTACTACCACCGCGACATCATCACCCAACCGTTCACGCTTAACGCCGACGACAGCACGCTCAGCGTGCCGACCGGCGTCGGCCTGGGCGTGACGATCGACCACGACGCGCTCAAGGCCGTGACGGTCGGCACGCGGAACTTCAAGCGGCCGTAAGCAGGGGCGAACGGGAGGACCACGATGTCCAAGACCCTGCGGTTATTCGGCGTCCCCATGGATCTGGGCCAACGGCGGCGCGGCGTCGACATGGGCCCGAGCGCGCTCCGCTACGCCGGCCTGACGCCGGCCTTGCAGGCGCTCGGCCACACCGTGATCGACGCCGGCAACATCGCCGTGCCGTTGCCCGAGCAGGAGCCCGACGAGCCCGAGGCCCAGCACGCCCGCCACCTGCCAAGCATCGCGGGCGTGTGCCGCGCGATCTACGAGGCCGCGCACTGGTGCGCCGATCACGGCGAGATCCCGGTCTTCCTCGGCGGCGATCACTCGCTGAGCATCGGCACGGTCTCGGCGGTGACGGCCGAGCCCGGCCGGGTCGGCGTGCTGTGGGTCGACGCGCACGGCGACTTCAACACCCCGGCGACCACGCCGTCGGGCAACGTGCACGGCATGGCGCTCGCGGCGCTGCTCGGCCTGGGCGCGCCCGAGCTGACCGGCATCGGGCGCCCGACGCCCAAGCTCAAGCCCGAACAGGCCATCGTCGTCGGCGCGCGCGACCTTGACCCCGGCGAGCGCGGGCTGCTGCGCGAACACGAGGTGCGCGTGTTCACCATGCGCGAGGTCGACGAGCAGGGCATCGCGACCGTGGCGCGACGCATCCTCGAGCGCTTCGAAGGCATGAGCCGCATCCACGTCAGCCTCGACCTAGACGCGCTCGACCCGGGCGAGGCGCCCGGCGTCGGCACGCCCGTGCCCGGCGGCCTGACCTACCGCGAGGCCCACACCCTGATGGAGATCCTGGCCGACACCGGCAAGGTCGGCTCGCTCGACGTGGTCGAGGTCAACCCGATCCTCGACGAGCGCAATCGCACCGCCCGCCTGGCCGTCGAGCTGGCGGCCAGCCTGTTCGGTCAGCGCATCCTTTAACGAAAGCAGCCGGCCCGAGCGCGTGCTCGGGCCGGCTGCGTGACAAAGAATGGGCGTCGACGCCCCTACTTGTTGTTGACCACAAGCACCACGTTGGTGGTCTTGTCGTCGATCGCGGTGAAGGTGAAGATGGCCTCGCGGTCGGTACGCGAATAAGTCACGATCGAGCCGCTGTCGCTCAGCGAGAGATCGCTCTCCAGAGTCCAGCCCGCCCCGGGCATCTGGTCTTTGTACCACTGCAACACCTCGGCGAAGGGCTGCTTGACGTTGTACGTGCCGCCCAGCGTGGTGAAGAACGAGCCGGTTGTGTCGAGCGTGTCCGGGAAGGGGATGTCGGCCGGCTTCTCGCCGATCTCCACCGAAGTCGCCATCGCCTGCGCGGTTTCGACCATACCGGAGTCGGCGACGTCGGTCGCGGCCGACTCGAGCGTCTCGAGCGCGCCGGGCCCGATCTCGGTGGCCATGGCCTGAGCGGTGCCGGCCAGCTCGCCGATTTCGCCGGCCTGCGTGGCCACGGCCTGCCCGGTCTGCACGGCGGGGACGTTGTTGATCGCGTCGCCGATGCCGCCGCAGGCGAGGCCGCTCAACAGCAGCGCCACGACGGCGGGTTGCCAGAGGGGAACGTTTCGGGATTGCATGGAACCTCCTGCCGGATGGGTCGTCACGGCATCACGATCACCTGCAGCGACGTCAGCTTCTCGGTGCTCGAGTAGCTGACCGTCACGGCGATGTGGCGCCCGTCTTTGACGTAGTACAGCACGGCCGCGTCGGTCGTCTCGACCGAGCCGCCCAACGACGTATCGACGCTCCAGCCGGCCGCCTCGAGCCCGTCCTTGTAGAACTTGAGGACGTCGTCGTACGAGACCTCGCCCGTCTGGAACGAGAGCGTAGTGGCATCGCAGTACGTGAAGGTGGTGGTCACGTCCATCAACGGCACGTCGGCGGGCGCAGTGGAGCAGAAGTCGCTGCCGCCTGTGTCGCCGCCGCCGGTGTCCTCGGTCGGGGCCACGTCGACGGGCTCGGTGGCGTCAGCCGGCGGCTCTTCGGTCGCCTCGGGCGCGTCGGTCGGCTTGTAGTCGTCTTCGGGCGCGCTGGTGCTGGTCGATGGCGCGGGCGGGAAGTCGTTCGGCCCGGTCGAGCCGCCCAGCGTGGCGCAGGCCAGGCTCGTTGCGGCCAGCGCCGAGAGCGCAAACAAAAGTCGGAAGGGACGGCGTTGGGACATACGGAGTTCCTCCTGTTTGAACGCAAGCGTTGGCGGGCCGCGGCGCGGCGGCCGTAGGATCGCGCCGTCAAGCGGTTGGCGCGTTCAGGTGCGGCTCGATCCCAACCCGGCGGCCCGGGCGCGGGCGATGGCTTCGTTGCGATCGACGGCGTGGAGTTTGGAGAGCACGTTGGAGACGTGGTTGCGGGCGGTCTTCAGGCTGCAGCCCAGGCGATCGGCGAGTTCCTGGTTGTTCAGGCCGTCGGCGATCAGGGCCAGCACTTCGCGCTCACGCTCGGTGAGCTCCGGGAACGACAGCCGCGACGCGCTGGGGGTGACGTCGGCCAGGTAGGTGAGCAACCGACGCGCGATCGTCGGGCTAAAGAGCGCTTCGCCGTGCGCGACCGATCGGATCGAGCGCAGCAGCACGTCTTCATCGGCGTCCTTGAGGATGTAGCCGCGCGCGCCGGCGCGCATCGCGGCGAGCACCGAGTCGGTGTCCTCGAACATCGTCACCACGATGATGCCGACGTTCGGGAGCACATCGACGATGCGGCGCGTGGCCTCGACGCCGTTGAGGCCCGGCATCTGCAGGTCCATCAAGATCACATCGGGCTTGACCTCGGCCGCGAGCGCGATCGCGTCTTCGCCGTTGACGGCCTCGCCGACCACGTCGAAATCGTGGACCGAGGTCAGCAGCGTGCGCACGCCGTCGCGAAAGAATTTGTGGTCGTCAGCCAGGAGGATGCGGATCACACCGTTCGTCATCGGGCTCTCTCCTCTTGCGTCGGCCAGCGCCTAACCGGGCCGGGTTGTCAGGCCATCCAGGTCGCGCGCCAGACCGAGCGGCAGATGCGCGAGCACGCGGGTGCCGCCGGCGGCCGGGCTCTCGAAGATCACGTCGCCGCCGAGCTCGCCGGCGCGTTCGCGCATCGATGAGATGCCGACCCCCGCGCGTTGATCGGCGCGCAGGCCGACCCCGTCATCCATCACTTCAATATACACGTTGTCGGCGATGCTCAGGCGCACCGTGCAGTTCTCGGCCTCGGCGTGCCGCGCGACGTTGGTGATCGCCTCGATGATGATCCGATACGCCGCCAGTTCGACCGCCGCCGGCAGCGTCGGCAGCTGATCGGGCACATCGAATGCCACGCGCAGCCCCTGCGACGCGAACTGCAGGGCGTGCTCGCGGATCGCCGAGAGCATGCCCAGCTCGTCGAGCGCGGGCGGACGCAAGTTATACACCACACGGCGGATGTCGGTGATGACTGAACGCAGCTGCTCGCGCAATTGCGTCATCTCGGCCTCGGCCCCATCGGGGTTCTTGCGGATCAGGCCGCGGATCGCGCCGGCGCGCAGGTTGAGCGCGGCAAGCGTCGGCCCGATCGTGTCGTGCAGGTCGCGCCGCAGCCGCCGGCGCTCTTCTTCGCGCGCCAGCACCAGGCGCTCACTCGAGCGGCGCAGGTCGTGGGTCATGCGCACCACGTTTGCGACCGGACCGATGCGGCGGGCGATGTCGGCCAGGATCTCGCGAGCCGACTCGTCAAGCGGGCCGGCCGTGCTCGACGGCACGAGCGTGATCTCGCCGATCGTCTCGCCCTGGTACTCGAAGGCGAGGTTGAGAAACCCACGGCGGATGATCTGCGAGTCTGTGGCGGTCGGCGGCCAGGGGCGTTGCCCGGCCGAGAGCGGCAGCGGGCCGGTCGAGTCGTCGGGCGAGTGGTAGCGGGCCACGGGCTCGAATTCGCCCGTGTCGAGCCGCTTCAACCAGATCGTGGCTTCCTTGAGGTCCAGGGCCACGCCCAACGTCTCGACGATCGACTCCAGGGCCGTGTCGTGCGGCAGGGCGGCCTCCAGCCTTCGGGCCAGGTGGCGCAGAACGATCAGGGAAGCGGGAAGTGAAGTCACGCCGGGATTATATACGGAGGAGGGAGGAGAGGGAGGAGGGAGGAGGGTTTCGCTCCTCGCCCCTCCCTCTTCCCTCCTCCCTCTTCCCTCCTCCTGAGTTCTCGCTTATGTAAATAAGACTCAAAAATCCCGGTCGAGTCGGGAACATCTTCCCGTCGAAACGGGACACGGCCCCATGACACTGGGACGCGACGGAGGATACAGTGGGCTCAAGAACGAAAACAGACCCGCGTTGGACAGTGTTTGAAAGGAGCCTAGCATGGCGCACGAACGAGTTCGCGGTAATCACGATGAGCTGAAGCAGATCTCGGGCATGTTTGCCCAGGAAGCCGAAGCCACCCAGAAATCCATCCAGGACCTCAAGAGCCGGATGGAGACCCTCAAGGGCGGCGACTGGATCGGCAAGGCGGCGAAGCAGTTCTACAACGAAATGGACACTGCTGTGATGCCTGCCATGACCCGCCTCAACAAGGCGCTCCAGCAGGGCTCGAAGGTGACCAAGGACGTGGCCAACAAGCTGCGCGAGGCCGAACAAGGCGCCTCGGCCTGCCTGAACGGCTCGAACCTCCGGATCTAACGGCCCACTTTCATCCGCCCACTTCAACGACTTTTGGAGGTCACCATGTCAGGCATTGATGAGCGCATGAAGCACAGTTCCATGGATGCCATGGACCAGGCTTTCACCACCGCGCAGCAGCAGCTGCAGACCACGCAGGAAACCGTCAAGAAGATCTCGAGCATGGTCGCCAATGGCGCGCTTGACGGCGACGCCGGCACGGCCCTCGAGGACGCCCTCAACCAGAAGCTGACCAAGGCGCTTCAGGTCCTCGAGAAGAAGATGGCCGAAATGAAGAAGGACATCGATAAGGCCCAGGCCGCGAACCGCGAGGCGGAGCGCCAGGCACAAGGCCGGTTCCAGAACTAAGGCCCACTGACGAACAGGAGCGACGAAAATGGCTATCAGTAACATTCTCTTCCAGTTTGTCCGCGCGGCCGTTCAAGAGCAGCAGCAGCGCATCCAGCAACAGCAACAGGCCACGACCCAGGTCATGGACACCATCAAGAGCTACGTGCCGATGGTCCAGGCCTCCTGGATCGGCGGTGACGCCGACGCCTTCGCGGCCGATGTGGCCAAGAAGATCATCCCGGCCATCACGCAGCTGATCGCGGCCATGGCGGGCATCAACCTCAACCTGGTGAGCGCCACCGAGATCGTCGACAAGGCCGATGCCGAATGCACGTCGATGGTCAACGATCTGGCCAGCACCTTCCAGAGCATCATCTAACGCACACCGGGATTGAAGGAGGATTACAACCATGGCACACGATGTTGTCCAGATGGACTATGACGTGATGACGAATGTTTCGAAGGGCTTCGACACCCAGGCCCAGACCCTGCAGACGATCTCCAAGGTCCTGCAGGCCGTGATCCAGGTTCTGCGCGCGATGGCCTTCCTCAGCGGCGGCACCTCGGCGGCCCTGGCGCAGTACTACCAGGTGATCAAAGACAAGATCGACATCCTGGCCAAGATCTGCCAGGAGTTCGCTCAAGACCTCGCCAAGGCCGTCACCGATCACAAGAACGGCGACGTCAAGGGCAAGAGCTACTTCGGCGAGGGCGTCAAGGGCTGAGCCCCTGCCCCTCTCGGCGCGATAGCGCAGGCACCGCGAGGCGCGCTTCTCGAGAAAGACGAGGGCGCGCCTCGCCGCTTGCTGGGAGCTCTCCATGCCGCATGATCGGGTCAGAGGCAACCACGACGAACTCAAGCAGATCGCGGCCCTCTTCGGCCAGGAAGCCGACGCGGCGCAAGGCACGCTTGCGGCGCTGCGCCGGCACAAGGACACGCTTCAGGGCGGCGATTGGGTCGGACAGGCCGCGCGCACGTTTTACGGCGAGATGGACGGGAGCGTGCTCCCGGCCCTCAACCGCCTGCACCGCGCCCTCTCACAGGCCCAGACCGTCACCCAGAAGATCGCGGTCGCGCTCCGCCAGTGCGAGGCCGATGCAGCCCGTCAGCTTCAAGACCGAGAACGCTTCGACGGCCAGGCCGGCCCGCAAGGCCCCGGCGGCTCATCCGGCGGCGGAAATGACAGCACCATCGTTTCAGGCGGCTTCCAGAGCGGACCGTTCTCGGGCAGCGGCAGCGTCAACGGCCCGTCGGGCGACGTCAAAGACTCCGGGCCGTACGGCCAGGTCGCGCAAGGTTCCGTCCTCAGCGCCAAAGGCGAGGTCACCTACAGTCCGCTCGGCGGCGGCTCGACCGACGTCAAGCTGACGGGTGAGGGCCGCGTGCTCGGCGGCGAGGCGGGCTACGGCTGGAACCAAGACGTCCAGGGCGCGTACGCCGAAGGCGCCGTGTTGACCGGCAAAGGCACGCTGCAGCTCGGCGACGGCGAAGGCTGGTACCACCAGACCGTCCAGGTCGATGCGCTCGCCGGAACGGGCTGGGTCGGGCATCGTGGCAGCAACTACGGCATCGGCGGCGAGGTCAACTCGATCAAGCTGACGGGCAGTCAGGTGTTCGGCGATCAGGATGCCGCGCTGACGACCGGCGGCGAATTGGCCGGGCCTTCAGCCAACGCCTACGGCGGCGTCAAAGACGGCAGCATCGGCGCCGAGGCCGCGGCTTCATGGGCCGGGGCCAAAGCCGAGGCGGGCTTCAACGTCTTCGGCTGGAACGTGGGCCTGGTGGGTGAAGCCGATCTGGGGCTCGGCATCGGTGGATCGCTGGGCAAGAAGACCTCGATCAAGCTAGGGCCGTTCGCCCTCGGCATCACCTTTGGGCGGGCGAAGTAAGGGGGCGACAGCATGGCCATCGTATTGGATCGCGCGGAGTTCTTCACCCTGGCGTCGTTGTTTCGCGCCGAAGGCATCGTCGGGCTCGACGCGGGCTCCCTGCTGCCAGAGCAGCCCGCCGAACAACAGGCGCTCTACGATCGCGGGCGCGAGCAACTTCGCGAACGCGAACTGCTGCGCTTCAACGCGCACCACGAGGTCGAGCTCGAACAGGGCCTGCGCGACCTGATGGCGACCGTCGTCAACCCCGAGAACGCGCTCGTGGTGATGCGCAGCCTCCCCGAGCTTGGGCGCCAGCTCTTCCTTTACTACGAACGCGGCCACACCTTCGTTGAACAGACCCTGCCCGACGAGCGCAGCCATCGACTCGGGGTCGTCGGCGACCACGATGCCCTGGTGACGCGCCTGCTCGAGCTCTTCCCGGTCACCCACGCGCCGTTCACGCCCGATGCGTTCACTGTGGCGACCAACGAACTGCTGCAGGCATACCAGCTCGCCGGCGAGGGCCAGGCGGAGCGCGCCCGCGCCGTGCTCGAGACGGCTCGCTCCTCCAACGCCGCGCTCGCGACGCAGATGGCCGAGGTCTTCGCGCACGCCCGCTTCAGCGGCAACCTCTCGCTGCTCAAGCTGGTGCCCGGCCGCACAACGCGCTCGCACGACATCGCGCTGGCTCAAGGGCCCGAGGACGCCTGGGGGATCACCACCCTGCCCGACGCCGACACCCTGCGCGTCGAACGCATGAACGCGACCGTGCTCCGCGAGACGCTACGCCGGGCGTTGGTCGCGCTGGACCAGCCGCTCAACTGAGGCGGCCCGCTCATGGCGACCCAGCCGCGCCAGGATCTGGTCATCGGGATCGTCGTGGGCGCCGTCGGCAACGGCGTCTTCTACGCGATCGCGGCCGCCATCTATTGGCTCACGGCCGGACAGGCCACGCTCCAGGGCCTGATCTTTTCCTGGATCGGCGGGTTCTGCGCCGCTGCGCTGTTGGTGGGTCTGCCCTTCATGTTGGTCCGACGCAACCGCGGCTCAGCCGTCGGCTGGATCTTCGGGTTCGCGCTCGTCCAGGCCTGCGCGATCTGCGGCGGGATCGGGCTGGGGCTGTCTGGATATTTGACACTGCCGGGCTAAGGGAGCGTGCCTGGGGTGATCGGGTGTCGGAAGTCATCGGCCCATTGACCCAGGCACTCAATGTCTTATGCATGATCGAGTACGCGGCAATCACGACGAATTGAAACAGGTCGCGGCCCTCTTCGGTCAGGAGGCCGACGCGGCGCAACGCACGCTCGCGTCGCTGCGCCAACGCAAAGACACGCTGCAGGGCGGCGACTGGGTCGGCCAGGCCGCGCGCAAGTTCTACGACGAGATGGACGCGAGCGTGCTCCCCGCCCTCACGCGGCTGCAACGCGCGTTGACCCAGGCCCAGCAGGTGACCCAAAAGATCAGCGCGGCCCTGCGCCGGGCCGAGGCCGACGCCGCCGCGGTGCTCAAAGACCGCGAGGCCTTCGGCGGTCAGGCGAACGCAGGCGGCGGCGCGGGCACAGGAGCCGTAGGCGGTGCGACCGGCAGCGGCGGTGGCTCCAGCGGCGGACCCGGTTCCGTGCAACCGCGGGTTTACGTCGTCAACGGCATCAACAACCAGGGCGAAGGCCTGCCCGAGCTGCGCGACTATCTCGTTCAACACGGCTACGACCCCAATCAGGTGCGGCTGACGCCCTCGGTCTACGACACGAATCTCCAGGGCGGCGTCGCCAACCTGCAGGGCACTCAGCTCTCCGGCACGGAACTGCAAGGCACACAGTACGGCGGCTGGCGCTCGCCCCTCGATTGGCTGACCGGCGCGGGAGCTTCGGCCGTCAACACGGTGACGGGCGCCGGGGCATCGACGATCAACACCGTCACCGGCGCCGGCGCCTCTGTGGTCCGCGGCGGCGCAGGGCTGGTCAACTCGACGATCGGCGTCGGCCAGGTGGCGGTCGAGTACGTCACCGGCGGCTCGACCCAGACCGCGCGCATCGACCGCTTCATCCAGGAAGACCTGGCACGCAACCCGCTGGCGCCCGGTCAATCCGTGATCCTGATGGGGCACAGCGGCGGCGGCGCGATCACGGCCAATCTCGCTCAGCGCTACACGGCCGAGGGCATCCCGGTCTCCGGCGTCGTCAACATGGGCTCGCCGGTGTTCAATCGCGACGGGGCGGCCGAGGTCACACACGTCACCGACATCCGTTCCTCAGGCGATCCGGTGGTTAAAGGCACGATCCGATCGAACGAGGCCCGCTACGCGGTGCCGGTCGCGGTCGTGCCCGGCCCGGGTCTGCTGCCGCGGGTGGCAACCGGCGTCGCCTTCGACCAGGCGGCCCGCGATCGGAGCGGCAACTTCACCGAGTTCACGACGCAGAGCGGCGGCCATAGCTCGTACTGGACCACGCCCGAACTGGCCGAGATCCTCAACCAGGAATACGGTCTCGGCCTGAACACACGCCCATGAAGCTCTCACTCCACAGTTGGCTGCCGGGCAAGCCGGTGCCCGCCGAAGTGCTGGATCAGGCCGGGGCCGCGAACGGCCGCGTCATCTGGTCTGCGGATCTGGCCCAATGGGCGCCGGCCTACAACCGCGACGCGATCCTGACTCTGGCCGAGGCCGCCCTGCCCGACGGCGCGACCCGCGACCTCGCGTTCTTCACGCGCGGCAAGACGGTGACGGTGCTGGGCGCGCTCCTGCCGCTTTTCCCCGGCGCACCGGTGCGCGCGCTGGCGCTGGATTGCGGCGGCGAGCGCGTGATCGTCGGCCGCGTCGATGGCGCGGTGACGGGATCGCTGACCCACGTCGACCTTGAGCGCGTCGAGCCCGACACCACGCGCTGGATGGAGGCGGTGCGGTCGAGCACGCTGCACGAACGCGTCTTTCTGATCCCGATCAAGGCCGGCGAACGCGAGGCCTGGAACCGCATCGCGCGTCTGACGATCGACACCCGCGAGTCGCTCGAGCGCGGATGGCAACGCCGCGGCGCGCACACCGCGAACGCCGTCGTCTTCGAGCCGCCGCTCGATTTGAGCGCCGCCTGGTTCAATCTGCCGTAGGGGTATGTGATGAATTCGACACCTTCGAATGGCAATCCGCTGTTGCTCGGTCTCGGGCTGAGCGCGGCGCTCAACAGCCTGTTCGGCATCGCGGCCGCGGTGCTTGTAGCGTTCGGGTCGCTCAGCGCCAGCACGACCGGCTCAGCCCAGGGCGCCGGCGACGTCATGAATTTCGTCTATGCCGTGATCGGCTGCTGCCCGTTGCTCTTCAACGTCGCCGCGCTGGGCGGCGGCGCCTGGTGGCGCGGGCCGCGTTTCGCCGGAGGCTGGCTGATCGGGTTGGTGATCGGCGGCGTCATCGGCGGCTGCGCAATCGCCGTCGCCTTCATGTTCGTGCCGGTTGCGCCGTGAGGCCACGATGAGCGAGCCCAATCACCCGATCCCCGCGACGACCTGGGTCCTGGCCTACGAAGAGCTCAGGCTGATCCTGACCCTGCTCAAGCGCCAGACCTTGCTTGGGCTCGAGCCCGACCCCGACGAAGAGAAAACCGTCGCGGCCGCCGCGTACGGTCTGGCCGTGGCCGAACGCACCCTGCGCGCCCGCGAGCTCGCGCGCATCGGCCCTGACGGTCGTCTGCAGATCGCGCTGCCGCTGCTCGAGGCGATCGGCACAGCGGCCCTTGCGAACCAGGCCATCGCGCTGCACCAGGTGGCGCCCGACGCAGACCCGGCGCGCGCCGTCTACGATCGGCTCGTGCTCTATCGGCTCGGCGATCGCGCCGCGACCCTCACGACCCCGGAGCCGGGCCTGGTGCGCATCACGGCCCTGCCAGACCTTAACGCCGGGCTCGACCTCTGCGTGACCGCGATCTTCGGCGCCCGGGAACGTGCATCGGAACCGGCGCTTTCGTTGAGTGTTTCCGGCGCCGCCCTGGCCGAAGCACGCAGCGCGGCGACGCGGGGCGCGGCCGCCGCTCGCCCCCATCTCCCGGCAGGCCCCGCCGGCGACGCCCTCGCGGATTTCCTGGCGCAGGGCTACCGCCTCAACCTCGTCCAGGTGCTCGATCTGCTGCCCGGCGACACCCTGGCCGAACGGCAGGTGAGCCTGGCCCTCAACGATCAGGGCGCGTGGCTGATGTGGCAACCCACTGTCGATGGGCCGTTTGAGCTGGCGCGCACGGGAAGTGCGGCATTTCGCGGGACCCTGGCCTCGCTGACCGCCGCGGTGCAGGCCCCGCCCCTGCCCGGCAGAGTCGCTGGCCCGATTTCCTGACGGATTCGGGCCTCTGGGCCCATGCGCCCGGGACGGCGGGAATGCTACCCTGGGTCTGGCGCAGGTCGAGCGTCGCGTCCGGATGAGGATGGAACGACATGCATGATCGTGTTCGCACGAACCACGACGAGCTCAAGCAGATCGCGACGTCGTTCGGCCAGGAGGCCGAGGCGACGGCGCGTTCGCTCGCGTTGATTCGGCGACAGAAGGATCTGCTCCAGGGCGGCGACTGGACCGGTCAGGCCGCGCGCAAGTTCTACGACGAGATGGACGGGAGCGTGCTGCCCGCCCTCACCCGCCTGCAACGCGCCCTCACCAGGGCCCAACAGGTCACGCAGAAGATCGGCGCGCGGCTGCGCCAGGCCGAGGCCGACGCCGCGGCCGTGCTCAGAGACCGTGAGGCCTTCAACGGCCGGGCGGCCTTCTCCGGCGCCAGTGCTTCCGCCAGCGCGGAGAGCGGCAAGAGCCTGTGGAGCCAGGTCGGCGGGTTTTTCAAGGGCGTCGGCGGCGCGGCCGTTGATCTGGTGTCGGGTCTGTGGACGGCCGTCACCCACCCGATCGACACGCTCGTCGGCCTCGGTTATGCCGTCACGCATCCCGGCGAGGTGTGGGACGCGATCAAGAAGCCCTACACCGAAGCCTGGGCGCGCGGCGACCACGGTGAAGCCCTGGGCCGCGGCGCTTTCGATATCGCGTCGTTGTTCTTCCCGCCGGGCGGTGGCGCCGCCGTGAAGGGCGGCGCGAAAGCCGCGGAGGTGGCCGGCGATGTCGCCCGCGTGGCCAACGTCGCCAGCGACGTCGCCCGGGTCGGGCACGCCGCCGAAATCGTTGGCGATGCGGCGCGGGTGGCTGATCGCGTCGGCGACGCCGCCAACCTGATGCGCAACATCGGCGGCGCAGCGAACCAGGTGCCTTTCGACATCGCCAGGCTCGAACGCGTCGAGGCGCGGCTGAAGCAGATCGGCGTGGCCGTCGAGCGCAACGACGACGTCGCTCGCTTCCTGCAGAGCCAGGGCGCGAGCGCGGGCTACATCATGTCCGAAGGCGAGCCGGGCATCCTCATGCTCAAGCCGAGCCCGGCCCGCGGCGACGTGCTTGAAGAGCTGATCCATTTCGGCCAGCATCGCCGCAACGGCTGGAAGGCGCCCGTCGACGATATCGCCCGAGTACAATTCGAGGTCGAAGCCCAACAGAAGATGCTGCGGATCGGCGAGCGGATGGGCTTCACGGCTGAGGAGATGGATCACTTCCGCCGCGCCCTTGATTTCTGGCAGGACCAGTTGCCGAAGTAAGGCAGAGAAACCGACGATGACCACGCCCGAAGACACTCACACCCGCGTCCGCGTCTATGCCGTGCACGTTCTGCCGGGTCGCGGCACCGCGACCGTGATCGGCGAGCGGCTGCACGGCCGGGCCTGGCCGCGCCCATTGCCGAAGCGCATCCTGGTGTGCGAGGAGGATCAGACCCGTTGGGTCTACAAGGGCGCCGGCTTCCTTGAACCCGCGAACTTCGACGACCCTGTTCAGCGCGAGGCCTTTCTGCTCAAGCCCGTGGAAGCGGGCAGCGTGCTCGAGGTCGGATCGACCTTGCGCGTGACCGAAGACTTCGAACAAACCGGAACAGCGTAAGCCGGCTAGAGCGCCGGTCTCGAGGGCGACGGGCATCCGCCGCGCGCCCGATGAGGATCAGCCTGCATGCACGATCGCGTTCGCACGAACCACGACGAGCTCAAACAGATCGCGGCGTCGTTCGGCCAGGAGGCCGAGGCGACGGCGCGCTCGCTCGCGCAGATCCGTCGACAAAAGGACGTGCTCCAGGGCGGCGATTGGGCCGGCCAGGCCGCGCGCAAGTTCTACGACGAGATGGACTCCAGCGTGCTGCCCGCCCTCATGCGTCTGCAGCGCGCGCTCACCCAGGCGCAACAGGTGACCCAGAAGATCGGCGCGCGGCTGCGCCAGGCCGAGGCCGACGCGGCCGCCGTGCTCAAGGACCGCGAGGCCTTCAGCGGTCAGGCAGCCTTCGCCGGTGCCAGCGCCGGCGCCTCGGGCAGCACGGACGGCGGCGGCAAAGGCTTCTGGGGCCAGGTCGGCGGTGTCTTCAAGGGCATCGGTCTCGGCGCCTGGGATACGGTCACGGGTCTGTGGACGGCCGTCACGCACCCCGGTGAGTTGTGGGACGCGATC
>WBZS01001089.1_pt1 | contig 24276 bp, 19 predicted proteins | sample 5204201 | NCBI WGS metagenome assembly WBZS01 (sample SAMN12344357, study PRJNA552823) | activated sludge metagenome | biome: Activated sludge suspended growth; feature: Nitrification reactor; material: Wastewater; isolation source: activated sludge from nitrification reactor of wastewater... | reverse complement strand
CTCATGCCGCATTGAGGACGTGGCTAGCCTTGGCGCGCGAGGGCGATCTTGCACGACTCCACCGAGCGGGACGATCTCTGCAATGTTCGCCGCACGACATCGTGCGGTCTTGGCTGCATCTCGACAAGTAACGGCGCTTCAATACAGTATTAACGCGACGTTATGCATCTCGGGCGTGTCGCAGCCGCACAGTTATGGACTCCGTTGGAGGGCGTTTAAGAGCTGCTCATCGCCATGTAGGTGCGAAAGAGGACGTCCTGACGGTCCTCCACAGTCAGAGTTGAGCAGTTCTCGACACTGAAAGCATGGTCCACTGCTTCATCCAGCGCTGCGTGAGACTCGAGCAACGGAGAAGTCAGGGTTGAGCCGTAAAGGCTCGCCAGTGAGGACCCCTCAGCCTCCCGCACCTGTTGGACGCGCCTTCCCGCCGCGATGATGGCGGCTCGCGTCGGATGGTCGAGACCGGGTAGCGGGAAGTTATTCCAGACGAGTGTGTTGGAGAACGAGGGGCGAGACTCGAGTCGGTTTCCGACGGTGAGTTGCCACGTCAGGAACATTGTTGAGGAGATCACGCCGAAGAGAAGCCCGTCGGGGTCAGGGGCGGTGAACAGGCGATCGCTGGGTATAACTTCGGGCCCGAGCCGTGCCGCAAGATAGTAGGGTCGGTTCTCGCTGACCACCCGTGGGATCCCCAAGTACGCCGTCTTGTACCCGCCAGAACGTTGACCAAAAAGGTGCGGAGTGCTGGCCATGGCTTTCGTGCTGGAGGCCTTGCTCTTGAGGCGCATCTGCCGGACACCCTCGACCCGCGCTCGTAATACGGCCGAGCGGCCGAGGTCTAGCGGGTCCAACTCAGTCATCCATAGACACCAGCGGTGTCGGCCGTTGACGAGTTCCTCAGATCCCACGAATGGGCGAAGATAGGCGGCGGCGATCGGGTCGGAGGCGACCTCATCGTAGTCGCCTGGCTCCACGATGAGATGTCCTCCGTCGCGAGGCATGTTTCCGAATGTGACGACCGTGAGTTCTGGCGATAGCGGATCGCGTCTCGGTTCGATGAGGACATTCGGCCCCGCAACGAGGTACCCGTTGATCTGCGGCACATCTCGCGCGACAGCGGACGAACTTGGGGTGACGTACTCGAAGATTCGCCCGGGCCCCGATTCTCGATCGAATCCGATCACGTTGCAGTGAACGGCTGCCTTGTCGGCGGCCTCGGAGGCCCAAGCGAATGTGCGATGTCCGAAACGAACTCTCCATCCGCTTGCGAAGATGGGGCCGAAAAGCCGAGGTACCTGGTCGCCCTGCGTCACCGAGTTTGTTGAAACGAAGGCCCAGCGACCTAACGTCGTACCGAAGTAGGACATGGCTTTGGCATACCAAGCGGTTACGTAGTCCAATCGCCCGATATCCCCTCCGCCCCAAGCCTTGCGCAGTTGCTCAGTTTGCTGGGTGGTTCGTGAAATGTGGCCGAGGAACGGGGGGTTACCCGCGACGTACACATCCGGGGTCGCGATGCAAAGGCCGTCCCAAGCGACTTCAAGCGCGTCCCCCACCTGGATCATGGCTTCACGTTGGATGGGTAGGCGTTCAGGGGCTTGCCCGAAGCGCTCTTGGAGCTTGAGGTCACACTGCCGGTCCATCATGAACATCGCCGTCTCGGCGATGCGGGCCGGCCATTCGTCGATCTCGATGCCGTAGAAGTGGTCGAGGGTGACCTTGAGATCAGCCTTGGCGTCAAGTGAGAGCTGGTGCTGGTCGCGCAGGTCGGAGAGGGCCTCCATGACCTGCAGCTCGATGGCCCGCAACTCTCGGTACGCGACGATGATGAAGTTGCCGCATCCGCACGCCGGATCCATGAACCGAATTTCGCCGAGGCGGTGCCAGAGCTTGTTGAGTGAGTTGACCCTCTTCTGCGTGGAGTCGCGGGCAAGTGCGGAGGCCAGCTCGTCACGCAGCTCATCGAGGAACAGTGGGTTGAGCGTCTTGAGGATGTTCTCCTCGGAGGTGTAGTGCTCTCCGAGAGCTCGGCGGGTCTCGGCGTCGCGGACTGACTGGAACATTGAGCCGAAGATGGCGGGGCTGATACCGGACCAGTCGACGGCACAGGCCTCAAGGATCGCCGTGCGGAAGTCCTTGCCGAGCGGTGGGAGCTTGATCGGTTCTTCGAAGATGCCGCCATTGACGTACTTGAAGCCGCCGAAGCTGGCGGGGACGCCGTCGGGTTTCGCGGTGTCGAGGAAGGTGAACAGGTCATTGAGGACCTGGGCAAGGTTCGAGCCGTCGGGCAAGACTTCGTGCTGGATCACGTTGCGGAAGGCGTCCGTCTCCCACATCTCGGTGTCGTCGCCAAACATCAGGAAGAGGATGCGGGCAAGGGTTACCGAGATCTCGTGATCGCGGATCCTGGCGTCCACCTTCGCCGGATATGCCTTCTCGACTGCGGCATACATGTTGGCCATGAGCTTTGACGCGCGCTTGGACTCGTTCTGAGCCTCGGTGTCGAAGGCCTCACGGACCTTGCCCAGAACGGCGTTGGCGTCGAGGACGACGTCGAACGGCATACGGATGATGTCGAGCCGAGCAGCGAACTTCGGGTCCGCATCACCCTTCTTGTGGCGGTGACTGGTCAGTCGCGAGGTGACGGAGCCGTCCTTGGCCCGCCGAACTGGCCAACGCCAGACCTGTTCCTTGTCGTCGTCGAAGATTACGAGCCGGTCCGTTGAGGTCTTGGCGATGAGGCGGTCCAGCTCGGCCTCGAGGACAGAGCCGGGACGTTCGTCGCATAGCCAGACGCGCAGTCCCTTGTACGAGGCGATGTTGCGGGCACTGACTTTGCGGCCATCTTCGTCGGTGGCTGTGACGGACTGCTTGACGTCGGGGGCCAGCCAGTTGAGGTCCTCGATGAAAACCTCTTGGAAGTCCCCTCGGTCAACCTTGGGCAGCAGGTCTTGGCTCACGCGTCAGCAACTCCAATCGAACAGACGATCCGAAGCTCGTCGGACTCACTGGAGCCGATGACGAGGCGTTCTTCCCGGTAGAGGCGGTCGAGCAGGTCGAGGATGTCCTGGTCGGCGTACTTGTTGCGCAACGCGATGGACAGTTGGTTCGTAGCGTGGGTAGTCAGGGGTCGCTCATGTAGCGCGTTCAGTGCCTCCTCGGCCTGCTGGGCGTAGAAGGTCCCTCCAAACCGCTCCCAGATCCGCTTACGCACGCCGCGGAGATTGCCGGCCGCGCGAGCCTCGATGGTCAACGGGCCGCGAACCAACCTGGCTTCACGGTCGAAGTGATCATCACGGAGCGGCGCAGTCGGAGTGGTCGGCTCTGCTTCGAAAATGCGCAGCGCCTCAGCCGGAGTGAGGAGTCGCTCAACGCCGGACACGGCCTCACTGACTGCGAAGGCATCCACCCCAGACTCAGTGCGCACGAAGCAGGTGACTCCACCCGTGCCCTCGCGCGCGTATCTGTCCCGAGTTGAGTGGATGAGGTCAGGCAAAGCGAGGACTCTCTTGGTCACAGACGGGTGGCTGTCCTGCGCGTTGCTCCACGCGAGCCATGCTTCGCTGACCGCGTCCGCTTCACCTTCGCCGTCATCATCGTCGTCGGAGAGTCGGCCGTCGTAGAAGTCGTTGAGCAACTTGACCTCGTCTGCGGTGCCGAAGAACTGCTCGTCGGAACCGAAAGCCTCGGCGGCTGCGGTGAGCCGAGCACGAATCCGCTGCCGCAAGCGAATCTGTTGCTCAACCTTCTCGTGGGTGATCAGGTAGAGGTGGACCTTGTCGGACTCCTGACCCACTCGATCGACTCGGCCAGCTCGTTGAATGAGTCGGATGATCGCCCACGGGAGGTCATAGTTGACGATGACGTGGCAGTCCTGCAGGTTCTGCCCCTCGGACAGCACGTCAGTCGCGACGAGGACATCGATCGGATCTTCAGGATCCTTGACGTCCTGGACGTTCTGCCCTGGCAGTCGGTTCGAGCGTGGCGAGAAGCGCCTTGCGATGTCAGATGGATCAGTTGACTCACCGGTCGCCAGGCCGACGTTCTCGATGCCCGCCTGTTCGAGGGCCTCTGCAACGTAGTCGGCAGTGTCCTTGTACTCACTGAAAATGAGGACCTTCTCACCGTCATGCTCGCCCCGCAGCAGGTCGATGAGTGTGTTCACCTTGGTGTCCCGGGTCGAATCCCAACTCCCAAAACGGGTCAGCAAAGTGGTGATGACCTCGTTGTCTTTTGCCAAGTCGTGTCGAAGGGTGGACTTGAACACGGTCGAGTTGAGCCACTTCGTCTTCCCTGGCGCGCTCTGCCGAAGCTCCTGGTAGCGACTTGCGAGGGATCCACCGACTGGTTCGTCGCTTTCGAGGTCTTCGTCGGTGACGAGGATCTGGTGGTCGCTGAAGCTGCCCAGGGGTACTTGGAGCTGTTCATCAATGGCATGGATGAACAGCTCGTTGCGGGCACGCTGGCGTTGGAGGGAGAGAATGAAGGAGTGCCCCGATGATGAGAGGCGCTTGAACAGACCGATGCGCACGAATCCGCTCACGTTGCCACGGCCAGAGCGGATGTCGTCGAGGTACTGCTTGTCTTCGGGGGTCTTCGTTGCTCGTGGGTCCTCGTAATCGGACAGTCGGTACCTGGGCAGAGTCAGCCTCGCGATGGCATCGAGCGTGTCGTCATCCTCCATGAGTGAGGCCGGGTCTTTCTCTCCGAACTTGTGCGTCAGTGGGTGTGGGATCCGGGTGGGGAAGAAGAACTCCCTGCCATCGGCGAACTGCAAGTACTCCCGCTGCCCCGTTGTGCCGTCCGGCATCGTCACGGTCTTCTTCCGTGCTGACTTCTTGATGAACGTCCTTGTGCGGCGCACCAGGTGGTCCGACATGAGTCGCCGCCAGTCCTCGGCCTCTTCGGATCGTTTGAAGGCGACCAGCGTGTTCGTCTTGCCGTCGACCCTGTCGACCAGGTTCGGGTCTTTGGCCATCGCGGCTGATGGGACGATCCCCAGATCGTCGTCGTCGTCAATGTAGAGGGCGAGTTGGTTCGCCACGTCGGCGAACGCGAGGTTGTAGGGCGTGGCCGTCAGGAGCAGCACCTTGCTCGAGTTGCGGCGGACGTAGTCGCTGATGGCCTCGTGCGCCTTTGTCGTGTCGTTGCGCAAGTTGTGGGACTCGTCGCAGATCACGAGCTTGAAGAGCTTCAGGTCCGGCAACAGTTTGTCGGCCATCGAGTAGGGCACGACGCGTGCACCCTCGACGCCGTATGCCTCAAGGTGCTCCTTCCACATCTGCTCGAGGTTCTTGGGGCAGAGGACCAAGGTGGAGTAGTCCTCGGCCGCTTGGAGCATGAGAGCGGTGGCGACGGCCGTGAGGGTCTTGCCGAGGCCGACGACGTCGCCGAGCATGGTGCCGCCGCGGCGGACGATGCGGCGGGCCAGAGTGCGAACGGCCGTCACTTGGTAGTCGAGCAGCAGGTCTTGCATGGATTTCGGCAGGACGTATCCCAGTCCGTCGCGTGCGTCTTGTGAGAGTGCGTGACAGACCTTGAGGTATACCTCGAACGGGGTCGCTTGTTCCTCGCCCGACCACGACTCCTCGATGAGTTCGATGATCTCCTTGGTGATCGTCAACGAGTACTTGTCCGTCCACCGGTCCTCGAACCAGGCGGCGAGCTTCTGGTTCGGGTCCTGGTCGGCGATGTCGATATTGAGTTCTAGGTTGTTGAACAGCCCGGCGCCCGTGAAGTTGGACGACCCGAGATACGACCAGAGCGGGACAGGTCCCCCGCCGCCCCGGAGGATGTATGTCTTGCCGTGGAGCGGCCGTCGCGTGAACACCTTGATCTGGGCACGTCCCGACTCGAGCTGACGCTTCATCAGTTGAAGAGTGCTCTGACCGCTCTTCGTCGGTAGACCGCGCATCAACTGGGTGCGTAGGTGACGCACCAGTCGCTCCTTTTGCTCAAGCGCTTTGGCATTGTCATGGATCGCAGCGCCCACATCGGGTTCCGCCAGCTCACTCTGAAGTGAGTTGAGGATCGCCTGGGAGTCCGATGGGGCCACCATGCCCACGAGAACGCGGGCAACGGGCTCGTCCCCGTCAGCGAGGGTCTTCTGCTCGATGACTTCCCCAAGATGAGCCCACCCCCGCAAGTCCAGGTACCCCGTCGCCACATCGATTCGACCGTACGAATTCTCAAAGTGCTGCCTCAGCGCCCCGCCGAGTTGGCGGTCGATTGCAAGGTTGTCGAAGATCGTCGGCACGACTTGATCCTGCCCTACTGCGCCGACACAGGGGTGGGCTCAAATGGGTTGGGGGTCTCCTCGCGGGAGGAGAGGCGCCGAGCTAGTTGTTGCCAGAGGATGGCATGCCTGCGTTGGTTCGCAAGTTCTACGTCGGTCGGGCTCACTGGCTTGACCTTGGTTCGGCGGTTCAGCCTGCGAACGCGCATCCGGGCGTCGTACCTCGCTGCTTCGTCAAGGATCTCCGGGGTGAAGCCCCAACCGAGTCGGGCCATGGCCACGGCGAGGGGCATGTGCTCGTCGTCGGTTGAAGGTTTCGTCCCGGAGTCCTCAACCAACGGATAGCGCACCAGCAGCCATCGAAGACGGGCGGCCGCGGCATTGAGTGATGCTATTGATGCTGGCCGATCGATGAGGTCTGCACTGTCCTCAACCTGTTGGAGCCATCTGGCGAGCTTGATCCTCATTCGCCACGTGTCCTTGCGGCAACGAGTGGAGCAGAAGAGGGATTGTCGACCACGCGTAGTCGTTCGATAGCTGACTTGCTGAAGGCACATGGGGTTGACGCAGCGCCCAGGCAATTCGTCGAGCTGAACCAGCATCGCGTTGAACTCGCCGTTGCTCATCCCAAAATTCGTCATGGCCGTGAACCTCTTCGCTGGCGTTAGAACCGAGACCGCAGGTGGCGCAATTATTGCGTCCCCGCAGGTCAGCGGCCGTCTGTTATCGCTGTAGCGGGGCCTTTCCGGGCGCCCTGTGGATAGAAGCGCGGACGCAATAAGCGATTGCAGTCTGGTTCTCAACGGATGGCGGTATTAGCCGGGAAGCGGCCCTAGCCTGTGCTCAGGGACCACGTGAGAGGGGCACCGTTCGGTTGCGACGAACAGTGCCCCAGTGACGGTCCCGATGAGTCCGCGAAGAACGAAGGTGCCGTCATGCAGCACTCTATTGCGAGTTTGCCTGCCCATGGGCCCCCTTGTGCCACCTCACCGAGCGGGCCGCGATGGCACTTCAACTTTGGTGCGGGGACCACGCCCTGGGTCGGGCCAGCGCCGCCCGATCTCGCGAGAATCCGGCAGGCGCGTGGGATCCGAAATCGAAGGAATCAATCTCATGTACCTGTGTGGGCGTTCTCAATCACCGTTGGCCAGCATCTGCGCCTTGAGTCTGGGCTCGAACATGACCTCGTCCGCGACCTTGATCAGCGACCCAGCATTGTGTGGTTGGTTCCACAGCCTGCGCGGGTTCTGTTCCAAGGCGCAATGTCCGGGAGGCATGATTTCCATTACCCAGATCTCCTGAGCATCGATGTCGCTGGTGTCGTCACTGTGTGGGACGTTCGCCCGGTCGAACGGCAGGACGAGAAGTTTCAGTCCCACGCTGAGTTGACTCGCGAGGCTTGCGCCACATTCGGCTGGCGCTACGAGCTCTTCTCGGGCATGAGTGCCACCCGGCGGGTCAACCTGATGTGGCTGGATGGCTACCGGCGCACAATGCCGTGGCACCGGACAGCCCTCAAGATGCTCGGTGAGAATCTGGGAACTCTTTGGACCATCGGTCAGGCGATTGACCTGGACGAGGGCGAAGGGCACCTTCTCTCGGCAGTCTGGCATGGGATCCGCAGCGGTGATCTCACGGTGGACCTTGATGAGCGATTGGGTCGCGAGACTCGGGTTTGTCTGACGACGTCGGCGGCTGCGCGGTGACCATCGCCGGCGTTGAGCTCTCAGTGGGCTCGCGGATCCTGATGCCGACGGGACCGGCTGTCGTTATGGCGATCGACCGACACGGCCCGGCCTTGAAGGGAGCGCTGGGCGATGTTGAGCACATTTCTTGGGATCGGCTGGTCGTGCAGAAAACGGGTGTTGGCGAGCAGGTGACTCACACCGCGCTCGAGCCGTGGTGGAGCAGCCTTTCCGAAAGCGCAAGACGAGAGGCGCTCGTACGACTCGAAGTCGTGCTCGTCATTTTGACCTCGTATGCCGACGGCTCCCCTGAACTTGCCAGAGAAGGCGAACCGCAATACCCGTACGGAGACGGCTTCGGGTTGCCCTTGACCAAGAGGGTCGAGGCGATGGCACGCCAACTCTCACAGGAGAGCGCGGGCGACCGGGTGCTCGCGTGGCGGGTGATGTCCGGTGAGCTGAAGGACACCAACACATCTGCGACTACGTTGTGGAACTGGATCAAGGCATGGCGTCGACACGGTCTTCGTGGGTTGGTTGATGGACGTAAGACGAAGGGCAAACAGGGCTGGGAGGTGCTGGATGCGCGATTCATTCGCATCATCGACGAGGAGTTGGCTCCCTTCGATGGGACAGTGTCGAAGGTCAACCTGATCGAGATCGAGCGCCGGATCCACGTCCGGCTGAAGCAAGAGGGGATCACGGATCTCCAACTGCCGCAACGCCTGGCCCAGCAATATCTGTCGCAACGCTACGCGGCACTTGGCTCCACGGCTCGCGGCCACAAGGGCGTCACGATGCGCAAGCGTCGCGGCTTCGACAGCTACCCCGACATTCACCCCGGGCATCTCGCGGTCGACGTGACCCGTGCCGACAATCTCGTCTGGGACGACGTCCATGGACGGGCGTTCTCGGTAGAGATCATCACGTTCATCTCTGTCTCGACGAGGGTGGTGGTCGCGTGCCGCGTCCTCCCTCGCTCGGCGACGGCGATCGATGTGGCGATGGCTTTGTATGACGCGATGCGTCCGTTCTCGATGGTCGTGAACGGGACCACCATCGATGACTTCCGCTGGTGCGGCATACCGGCGTCGTTGGACTTCTCCCCCCACCCACTGGTGGCTCACAAGCCGGCTTTGAAGACCGAACGCTCACTGGACGGGGTGCACGTCAAGCCTGGCGTGACACCGAAGTCGATCCGAGCAGACAACGGCGCCATCTTCATCTCCACGCATCTGCGAGAGGTGCTGCGCGACCTGGGCGTGGACCTGCTGACTTCACGCGTCGGACACCCAACGGACAATGCGCACGTCGAGCGGTGGCACGACACCCTGCAGCGGGCCTATCAGGGAATCCCGGGCTTCAAGGGCCGCAACGTCCAAGAGCGCGGCCGACACGTTGGCATGACCGCCGATGAGCCACTGCTGACCGCGCGCGAACTGGAGCAGCACCTGCACCGATTCATCGCCTTGGACTACCACCGAAACAAGCACGACGGCATCAAGGTCCCCGGCGTCGAGGACGGCAAGTTCTCCCCGCTCGAGGCGTTCGACATGCTCTCGGTCGCGACCGGCCGGATCCTCGTGCCGCAACACCCAGATCTCATCTACCAGTTCCTGCCGATCCGGTGGTTGAGCATCGGCAACGCCGGCGTCACCTACAGGGGCCTGACCTACGACGGCCCGGTCGTCGACGAGCTGCGCGGTCTGCGGCCCGGGACGTTCCGAGCCGAGGACGGCAAGATCCCCTTCTTCTATGACCCGCGCGACCGGACCCGGTTGTGGCACCGGTCCGCGATCACCAGCGACCGTGTCGTGGAACTGCGTTGGCGCCACGCCGGTCTGGTGGATGCGCCGCTCACGGATGTCGTGGTCCAGCGAGCCCGGCAGTTGATCAAGGCCCGCGGCGGCAACAACGTCCTGTCCCGGCGCGGCACCATGCACGAGATCATCGACGCAATCGGCGAACTCACCACGCCACCGTCGGTCGAGGAATGGCGCACCCAACTCGGCGCAGCCGCGCTCCGTCACCAACAGGCGCTGATCGACCACTGCGAGGCTGCAGAGGCTCGGGTCTTGGTCGATGGTCAGCCGGACAGCAACGTGGTCCCCCTCCGTCCAGCACGGGCACGGATCCGCGAATCGGCAACCGTTGTCGATGTCGATGAGGTCTGGCCGGACTATGACGACGTGGGCGACTGATGGATGCGCAACTCTGGCACGCCCAAGCGACCAGTCCGCCGCCAGCGTTGCCGGCGCCCCTGCCACCTGCACAGTTGGCCGCTTCGTCACCTGAGGCGCGGACCGCGTATGCCGACTCGGTCAGGATCGCCTTGCGAGGTCGACCTGTCCCTTCTCCGGTTCACGAGCGAGTCAGTGCCGATCTCACGTTCGCGTTGGAGTCGGCGATGCTGGCGCCGGCCGGCGCACGAACCGTGATTGCTGTGTCCGCGCCGTTCACGGCGGGCAAGTCCACGCTCGTCAAGGCGTGGGCCCAGTCGTTGCACCGTCATTGGCTGGGCGACGTCGCCTCTGATTCGTGTCCGCGCTGGGCTCCGGAGCCGGGGCTGATGGCCGATTGGGTGCCGGTGGTCTATCTGTCGCTGCAGTCCGAGTCGCGCAGCCGGGATCTCTATGCCCAGATCCTGGGGTTCATCGGCAACATCAAAGCCGCCGAGAGCACCGAGACCCGGATGGCGCTGCAAACCACGAAATCGTTCGGCTTGCACCAGATTCGGCTGCTCATCATCGATGACGCCCACATGCTGCGTACCAGCAGCATCACTGGCCGCGCCACCCTCAATGCGGTCAAGCATCTGAACACGACACTGGGGGAGCATGGCGGCGTCCTTGTCCTGGTTGGCGCCCACATCTCTGGTGGAGAGGCATTGTCCGACCCGCAGATCCGCGGTCGTCTCTCCGAACACACGGTCGCTCCCTACGCGATCGATACCCCAGCCGGTCGACGTGACTGGCAGCGCCTCCTGCGTGGCTTGGAGGAGATGCTGTCGCCCTATCTACCCGGCGAACCGCCCGGCTACCTCGCCCGCCATCACGCGGCATACCTCTGGTCCCGCACCCAAGGCTTCGTTGGGGACACGGCCACTGTCGTCATCGACGCCGCTACCGCGGCCCTCGCCACGGGCGAGCCGCTGGGCCGTGCCCACTTCGACGCTGTCCGGCTCAGCGGCCGCGCCCAGGACCAGACCGCGCGGGCTGAGGCGATGGCCACGGCCAGTGGGCAGTGAGGTGACCAGGGCGAAGCGGCGGCCAGATCGCCTGCCGGTCTATGTCCAGCTCCTGCCCGGGGAGTCATTGCCGGCGATGGTCCATCGGGTGGCAGAGCGGCTAGGGCTGACAGTCAAGCAACTCTGGCCGGAAGCGCCGACCAGCCTTCAGGGGCTCTATGACGACCCCTCCGTCGAGACCGTGCGGTCCCTCTCCCATGCGGTCGGGATTGGCCGAAACACGCTAAGCGCCCAGACCCTCGGCTGTCGCCTGCCCGGAGCGTTGCAGTTGCCGCGGCGTGACCCGATGACGATGGTTTGCAGCTGCTGCCGACGCAGCGGCCACCTGTGGACGCGGGTGGCATGGGTCTTGGTCTGCCCCGACTGTGGATCGCCTCTACGTCGCCGAACCGATTCTGCGCCTGACTTCACCCCGCTCGAACTGGGCGACCTCTGGATCGCCCAAAGCGAGCTCTTGGCCTTGCTCGCCCGCACTCGTGATCGCGAGGACCCGCACCTGCAGCGGTTCCGCAGACTCACGAGGGCTTATGGCATGGCCGTCGTGCCCGACGAGGACCTGGCGACGCAGGCTCGGGTCCTGGTCGCGTCGTGGCAGTCGAGTCAGAGCCCCGCGCTCTTCCGCGCGGCACGGCTGACAGTAGCCCTCGATACCGAACTGGTCGATCGGGCCGCGAACGATCGCGACGAACAAACATTGCTCGATGCTCTCGAGGTCGCCGTGGCCCGGGCAGAACTGTGGCGGGCCATCGCCGAGGTCGGCCTGGGCCAGCAGCATGTCCCTGCAGCGCTCTCGCGCACGCCCGAGGTCTTCCTTGAGGGTCAGCAGGAGCAGGAGGCCAGTCGTAATGCGGCATTGGCGCTCCTGAGGGAGTTGGTGCTGGTTCGCGGTGGTCCTGGCGGGGAGAGTCGACGGCCACGGATGGAATCGCTCTGGTCCATCCTCGGTCTGCCGAGGAAGGACTCCACCGCCCTCGCCACCGACTTAGGCAACAGCGTCGCCGGCCTGACCTACCTGACCCACCATGTGCACCGGCTCAACCAAGAAGGGCTGACCGACTTCCATCACGCCCGCGCCGTACTGGCGGGTCTGCGGCGCGCCCCCACGTCAATCCTCCGCAGTGTCCCGGGCCTGCGGATCGACGCCGAGACTGCAAAGTTGGCTGCCGCATGGATTTGGATCCACCACACCCGGGGAACTCCGCGCGGCGGTCCCCACCCGCTCAAACAGCGCAGTCTTCGCGAGTTCAACGAATCGCTCACCGCGGAGGGCAGGCTCGTCCTCGCCGACTATGGGGCAACTCTTCTCGCCTCTGACCTGACGCTGGACACCGTCCTCGGTCAAGGCGCCGACACAAGGGTGGGTGCTTTGGCGTGACCGAACCATCAGGCTCCATGCCGGCAGGGGCCACCAGCCGTGCGACACACGTGTTGCCGGCGACGCTGACGCCCAGACCCGGGGAGTCGATCGAGTCCTGGCTGGAACACCTCGCTGAACTCAACGGTCTCAGCACCGCTGCCGTCCTCACCATGATCCGAGAATCCGGTGCCCACACGCGCTTCCTCACCATCGCGCCGGCACCGGAGACGGTCGCCACAGTGGCGGCCATCGCCCGAGTCAGCGAGAGCGAGGTGTATGCCGCAACGATGGCCACCTTCGACGGCACCGCCCTCGACCTGACCAATCTCAACCCGAACAACCGAGATTCTTACCGGCAGATCGCGGCTCCGGGATGGGCGCCCCATCGTGGAACCCAGATCTGTCCGCGTTGCCTTTCTGAAAAGGGAGTCTGGCAGAGCAGTTGGGGTTTGCCCATCGTCACCAGCTGTCGTCGCCACCAGAACCTGCTGTGCGCGGTCTGCCCGTCGTGTCAACGGCCGTTCCGAGATCAGCGCCACTCCCACTTGCGCGTCGTCGGCGCCAGCACCCGTTGCGGCAACCCGCTCGGGGCTGGACCGGCCAAAAAGTGCCGCCAAGAGCTCACCGACATCCGTGCAGTCCCAGCCACGGATGACGTACTGACCACGCAGGCGCGCATCGACGCAGCGCTCAACGGCGCGCAGATGATCGTTCTGGGAGAGCCGGTGTCAGCCGCCTCCTACCTGCACGACCTGCGACACCTGGCCACCCTCCTTCTCCATCTGGCCGGACAAACCGGGGCCGAACGGCTCGCCTCATGGGTGACCGGCTTGACGAGTGACGCGGTCACGCGCACTCGTGCGCGCGGCCCCCGGTGGGGTCTGCGCCCGCCGGACGACCCGGGCGTCCGATCGGCAGCGTTGGCGGCCGCCGACGGCATACTCGCCGCTGCCGACCTGGACGACGCGACAGCCGCGCTGGCCACCTGGACCGAACTCACCCCCACGACCCCGGACGGGCCCTTGGGCTGGCTGGCCGACCACACCGTCATGACACCAACCCTCACTCGGCTGGTCCTCGCGGCGCGAGCCCCGCACCGCCGCCTGTCCACGCTGCTCGATCACACCGAACGCCTCGCTCCGCTTCGCCACATCCCACAGATGCTGCCCACCGAGCTGTTTGAGCGCCATCTGGCGGACGCCTTCGACTCTGGCGCGGAGACCGTCCGGCTCTTCACCACGATGTGCCTGGCCCGAACCGACCCACGCGCGAGCACCTGGAGCGCCACCGGTCACCTCCTCGGGCTTCCCGACGACCTGACCGTGCGCACGGCTCGCGCCTGCAGCGCCAGGCTCCGGCTCCCCATCCCCGTCCTTCTCGCTCGGCTGCGGTCCGTCGCCGCCGATCTACCCCACGTCGACTGGCGAGAGTGTGAGCGCGACATTCGGGCTCTCTGCGACGACACGTGGTTCAACGCCTTCGCTGCCGCACGACCGGGGACCCGCGCGTCGTCGCGACCGTATGCCGTGGCGTGGGTGTGGACGCAACTCGCCAGTGGACACCTCAGCACCAGCCCTGGGTGGCCGCACGCACCGACGTCGGCGGAGCGGGCCGGGTTCCGAAAGTTCAACCGCAGCCTGTCCGAGGGCGACAGGGCGCGCCTCGCCAGCATCAGCGGCGGTGATCGGGAATCAGATCGAACCTGATCAAAGGCAATCGTCCCAACAGTGTTGGGACGAATGCGGCGCCCCTACCTAGGCTCAGGAGTGGACGCCCCCGGGTGAGGCCAGCCGCAATCTGGCTCTTGGCGACCAGGTTCACCTTGCCCCTGTCGGAAGCGATAGGGATCCTGACGACATGACCTTGGACCGGACATGAACAGGGACCTGAACGCCGCCCAGCGCGAAGTCCTTCAATGGCTCGCCGACGGGGGCAGCACTCACCCGCCGCGCGAGGAGTTCAAGACTTCTGCCCGCGCGTTGGCCAACCGCGGGCTCGCCACCGTCACTCGACGCAGAGGCGTCTGGACCGCCACGCTGACCGAGGCCGGCCGCTACTACGCAGCCAACGATGCCTACCCCGTCGAGGCCTTCGACGCCGTCGCGAGGGGTGCGTCCCGAGTGCGCAAGACGAACAAGGATCGAACCACGACTCAGCCGGTGAATGCCGTCCCGCCCGCCCGCTCGGGCAAGTCGCCCAACAGCCACCTGACACGGGCTCAGTTCGCGATCCTCACGGCGATCGCGGAGAACGCCGAGGCTGGACGCACTTCTGAGATCGCGAACCGCCGCACCCTGCTTGCGTTGCGGGACCGCGGACTCATTCGCCTGACAGGTAGCCGGTCAGGTTGGGCCGCCACGATCACCCCAGACGGACAGCGACGCGTCGACCAAGAGGCCCGGCGTCTGCGCGAAAAGGCCGCACGCGAAGCGGCCGAGGCAGCCGAGAAGGAACGCCAAGCCCGCGAGGCCGCCCTTGCGCAGCAGCGAGCCGCGGACCTCATGGATCGTCTCCTCAGCGCGGGCCGTGTCGACGTCGCCCACGACTACACCGAGAGCGAACTCCTCCGGATCGAACGCGAGGCGCGCCGCCTCGGGACACTCCCTGAGGGTGAGAAGCTCGCTCACGAGCACATCCGCATGGATCCCGACCTCGGGTTCACTCTCTATCTGCGACCCGACTACGAGCAGCGCATCCCGGTTCGCACCTTGAAGGCACCCGGGCGGGTGCCCAAGACCAAGCACCCGGCCGTGGAACGCTTTCTCGAGCGCCGCGCGAACGTCTCGAAAGGCAGCATCCCCAGGGCCGGCCGCTTCCTCCAAGGGGTGGTGGACGCCTGTGACATCGTGGGCTGGAAGGTCACCGACAAAGTGAGCCGCTCGTTCGGCGGGAACGACATCCACTCAGCCACGGATCTGGAGTTCCGCATCGGGTCAACCACGTACGAACTAGCGATCAGCGAAGCCGCAGCGGGAAATCGGCGGCGATCGCCCTCACCGTACGTCCAGGAATGGGACTACTACCGCGGCCACACCTCCAAGACCGTCGCCAACAAGGCTTTCGAGCCCTCTGGCCGATTGACCGTGACGGTAACGACGGGTTGGGGTGCGACGGACTTGTTTCGGCTCAGCGACGAGCCCGGGGCGCCCTTGGAAGACCAACTGGCCGTCCTCATCCGCAAGCTCGAGCTGCGCGTCGCGGAGGAGAAGTGGGAGTGGCAGGAACGGGAGCGTCGCCAGAAGATCCGTCAGGAGCGCGGCGAAGAAATCCGTGCAGCCGTGTTTGAGAAGGTCCGGTACGAACGCAACGCCAAACAAGCCGTCCGCCAGCTCAAGGACCGGCAGACGGCGACGTGGCTCCGCGACTACGCCAACGAGGTCGACTTGCGAGCCGGCCAACTCGACGGGGAGGCCGCTGTCGCCGCCGGGGAATGGGCCAAGTGGCTTCGCGACCATGCCGCCCGCGTCGACCCGCTCAACGGCGACCTCAACATCATCAGCAAGATCCAAGCAACCCCCGACGAGCTACAGCCGCACATGAAGGGCTGGAGCCCCCACGGCTACCACTGACTCGCCGAGGCCCTTCTCCCTACCTGGCCTTAACGGCCCACATGCTCTTGCCAGCGACCAAGCGGGCGCCCCCTGGGCATCGAGGATGCCGGAGTTCTGATCCGCAGGCATAGCTCGGGGCTACCCTCCTAGGACCGACGGCGGTCCAATGCGTGAGGTGTTCATCCGAGTGTGATCCCGAAACCCAAGGCACCCATGTACGCATGGAGGACCGACCTCGGATCGCTGAGGATCGAGCCTGCCATACATGTGCACCCTCGCCCGAGAGTGGCCGGACCCCAATTGCGCAGCAGCTGTTGCGCAACTGACGTGGGGCCACGTCATGGTCCTGCTCGACCTCCTCGACGACCCGACGTGAGTGTCTGGTACGCCGCCCGGGCGGTCACCGACGGGCGTTCCTGGAAGACCGCATCAAAGGCCGGATGCACGCCCGCGTCGGACCGTGTCCTCGAACGCCACCTCCGCCGGGTCGGCGCCGCCACCGTGTGCGGGAACCCACTCGGCGTCGGCCCCACGAAGCAGTGCCAGCACGACCTCACCGCCATCCCCACCGAGCCTTCCGACGAGCGCGTCCCCGCCCTGCAGCGCCGCGCCGACGCGGCCCTCGCCGGGCATGCGGTGCCCGTCCTCGGGCGGCAGGTCAAGGGCGCGCGGCATACCTGAGCGACCTGCGCCACCTCACCACGCTCCTGCTCCACCTCGCACGGCAACCCGCGCCACGCAGGGGCCTCCCTGGGTGGCCGACCTGGCCGAGGGATCTCGGCGCGCAGCCGTGATCGCGGACCGCGCTGGGGTCGACGCCCACCCGAAAAGGCCGTACTCCGCGCTGCAGTATTGGCGACGGCCGACGGCACACTCACCGCCCCCGACGTCGACACGGCCTCTGCCCGCCTAACGCCGTGGACCGCGCTCACCCCGACCACCAACGAGGGCCGCTTGGGTGGCTGGCCGACCGCACAGTAACGACCCCGACCCTGACCCGTCTCGTCATCGCCGCCCGCGCCCCGTACCGGCGCCCGACCCACCACCTCGACAACAACGTCGAAGGCCCGCCCCCGCTATCGCCAGTTCGCAGACTCCCTCGACGAGCGGCAGCAGTTCGAACTCGCGTACGCCCTCCACAAGCGTGAGTGAAGGTAGAGCCGAAGCGTTGTCACCGACCACGCCGCAACCTGGTCACTGTCCGCGCCCACCAGGTCCCCCGCGGGCGACGAACCGCCGCTGCCGCTTCCTGATCTCGCGCAACGGCCCTTCGGGTAGCTGCCACGCCGATTGCGGGTAGCCACTCGATCGCGTCCCTGGTGATCAGGTAGTGCGAGCGGCAGGGCGACTGGCCGTTACCAATGGACGGCCGCAACGTCACGGTGCTATCGAACTTGAGTGTCCAACCGTCAGTGGCAAGCGGAGTCACGGTCTTGGTTCTGCAGCCGCATGCGCACAGGTGTACGGCGGTCGAGTACTCCATCGACACGTATAGCGTTCCTTGCTCCAGGTCGCCCGGCACGTACGTGACGAACGCCGGCTCAAGTTTGCATAGCCTCATGGGGCCCTTCTTCGGCTTCCGTGTCCTCGAGGATCCGACCGTACTTGTTGAGGATCTCGTTGGTGTCGATCCGGTAGCTGCTGTGCAGCTCACCTTCGGCGTCGGCGTAAAACCCCAGCCACTTCTTGAAGCGGATGACGGCCATCACGGCCGCAGCCATGTTGAGCTCTGCAACCTGAAGGTTCGTGTCGTAGAGGCCTGCGTCTCCCGCCTCCCCTGAGATGAGTTCGCCGCGGGTTACATGTTCGGATGCGCCCGGGAGAGCCGTCGTGACCCGAACCTGGCCAGCGATCCCGCCCGTGTCGTCGTCTACTCCCACACCGGTGTCGATGAACGGAACGTTGGCGGCGATGAGCGCTTCGATGATCGCGAGCTTGTCCGGGCTCGAATCCATCGCGAGGAACACGAAGCAAGCGTCTGTCACCTCGGCGACATTGGCAGCGGTGACATGGACTGTGTGAGGGTGAATGTTGCGGCGCATCCGGGCGTACATGACCGCGTAGTACTCAACCTTCGTCGTCCGAGCGACCAGGTCGTCGATCGAGGCGGCGCCGGGCGCCCGGAAGGCGTTGTGAGTGCTGAACGTGTCGGCGTCGTACAGGTGGATGTTCCCGATGGGCGTCTTGGCGAGGAGGTCGAGCAGGTAGGCGCCGGTGCCGCCGAGGCCGATGATCACAACCTTCGACAACTCGAGCAGGCTCGTACGACTGGTGATGCCTGCGCGGCTGGAGGAGGTGTCGAGGTAGACGAACACCCCGTCGTCCTCATCGGTTGTGAAGGGTTTGCCCTGAAGGGGAGTGACTGCTGAGTCGATCGCCTGGGCGGGGCCCACGAGGAGGGCCGCGTACGTGGTCACTTTCTCGTGGAAGTCGATGTACCCGTCCGGGTTGGGCTTCTGCGAGAAGCCCACCGAGGGCGTCAACTCGGGTCCGGCGGTCCAGCCGGACGTGAGGCCTGGGTTGGCGAAGCCGGGCGAGATCTCGCTGCCGTCGCGGTTGCACGGTGATGATCCGACAAAGGCCATGACGTGGGTGTTGGGCTTGGTGGTCCGGTCGCCAGCAAGGTCCAGGGGGCAGATGAAGGAGCCCCACCGAATCGTTGCCGTGGAATCGACGTAGGGGATGTCGTCCACGACGAGGTAGCCGTTGACGAGGCGGACGGTGTAACCGTCGCTGACGAGCCGCTGGAGGTCGGGGCTGTTACGAACGAGTCGTGAGTCGGACATCGAAGCTCGTCCCCTTCTTCTTGACCTTCACGGACTCGCCCGCCACGAGCGTCCCGCTGCCTCCATGTCCAGTGATCGCGTTCTTGTAGGCGACGGTGAAGATGGCGGCTGGGTCATGCCCGGGGAAGGCGAGCCCGCCGAGGATCTCGTAGCTGACGAGCTCTCGCTCGAGGGTGTGCGGTGTGCCGTTGATGACCACCGTGAAGGTCTTGTCGTGTGCCGGGCTGCTGGTGCTGTCGGACATGTTGGCTCCGTTCGTCGAGGTTGCTGGCCGGCGGTTGTCCGGCGAGAACAAATATAGTATACTGGTCTTCACCTAAGAGGTGAAGACCAGTAGTGAGTTAGCGGGATGGGGGCGTGTCTGGGCCACATGGCAACATGGTCCGCCTAGGATCTGGCACGTGCGGGTCTTCATCTCTGGGGTGATGGAACGAGGTCATGTTGCGCGTCGAGTACCACGACGAGGTGCTGCGCAGGCTGGCCGAGGAGTTGAGCTTCGCACCGAAGGGCTGGGATCCGACGGTCATCAGGTCGTACCGGAAGAAGGTCCAGGTCATCGCCGCAGCGCGAGACGAGCGTGACCTCTACGCGATGCGAGGTCTACGGATGGAGAAGTTGAAGGGTGATCGCCTGGGACAGACGTCGATGCGCCTCAACGATCAGTTCCGGCTGATCCTCACGTTCAAGACCGACAGGGACCGAGTGGCGGTTCTCCTTGAGGTTGTCGACTATCACTGAACATCGATGGAGAGACCGAGATGAACGCTGCACTGGCCGAGGTGTTTCCGGCAGGAGAGTTCCTCGCTGAGGAGCTTGAGGCTCGTGGCTGGACTCAGGCCGAGTTCGCCGCCATCCTCGACCGCCCAGCGCAGTTCGTCTCCGAGATCATCTCCGGAAAGAAGGAGATCACTCGAGAGTCCGCTGCGCAGATTGGCGCTGCCCTCGGGACCAGCGCCGAGATGTGGCTCAGCCTTCAAGATCAGTACCTCCTGTGGCTGCAGAAGCAGGACGCCAAGTCGCAGAGCGACCTAGACGACGTGCGTCGTCGTGCGCGGCTGAACGAGAAGGGCCCCATCTCGCTGCTCAAGAAGGCAGGAGTGCTCGCTGCCACGTCGCTTGACGAGCTGGAGGATGAAGTCCGCCAGTTCTTCGAGTTGAAATCACTCGATGACGAACCAAGCTTGGCGGCTGCCGCGAAGCGCTCCAACCACGGCGAGTCCCTCTCGTCCCTGCAGATCTCTTGGCTGTACATGGTTCGACACGCCTCGCGCCGGACATCGATGACGGGCAATTACTCGCGTGAGGCACTCGAAGCGGTCGGTGCCGCCCTACCGCAGGCACTCAAGACCCCTGCGGATTTCGCCGATTTGCCGAAGACGCTCGGCGCGGTCGGTGTTCGCCTGGTCTACGTTCCGGGGCTGCCGGGAGCCAAGATCGATGGCTGCGCGATGCTCGTGGATGGGACGCGCGTCATCGGCCTGTCTGGTCGAGGCAAGAGGCTGGACAAGGTTCTGTTCGCCCTCGTCCACGAGATAGCGCACCTGATCCATGGGCACGTGAAGGAAGACGCCCCGATCGTCGAGACCATCGAGGGCGACGACGACCTAGACGACCAGTCACACGAAGCGGCTCAAGAGCGAGAAGCTAACGAGACCGCGGCGCAATGGGTCCTACCTGGTGGCCTCCCTCGGCTACCTGATCGCCTTAGCGCACCGTGGGTGATGCGCACGGCAGAAGAACAAGGCTTGGCACCGATCGTGCTCGTAGGCCACCTGCAACATTCTCGAAAGCTCGAGTGGCGCACCACTCTGGCAAAGGGCGCCCCCAATGTCGATGAGGTCATGGCCCGATGGTGACTCCTCTCCGCCAGCACCAGGGCCAGAGGCGATGCGGTCGCGGCCGCTCTTCTGGTGCACCTGCTTCCGGCCAAGAATCCTGTCCTCAGTGGGACGCTGGGCGATTCGCATGAAGGCCGATGCGCTTAACCCGCGTGAACTGTTCGGCACAACAGTGCACTACGAGATCCCGGCATTCCAACGGCCCTATGTCTGGACCCTCGAGGATCAGTGGCAGCCCCTGTGGCAGGACGTCCGCCGCGTCGCCGAGAGGGTAATCGCCGCGGGCGGGGACGAGGCTGCGCTCGAGGCGGTAGGTGGGCACTTCCTTGGCGCGGTCGTCTTCAAGCTGAAGTCCGCGATCGCCGGTGACGTCACGCGTCAGTCCGTGATCGATGGACAGCAACGCTGCACAACCCTGCAAATCATGCTCGACGCGGTGCACGAGGCAGTCCGGAGCAGGGGTCACGAGGCCGAAGCCGAAGCCATCGAGGAACTCATCCTCAACCGAGCGAAGCGCTTTGCTGGCCGACCCGAACGGTTCAAGTTGTGGCCGTCGAGATCGGACCGAGCTGCGTTCGAACTCGCCTTGGACGGCACCGGAAGCAATTCCGGGGAGCACCTCATCATCGAGGCACACGGGTTCTTCCGAACCGAGGTCGATAGGTGGCTCGCTGGTGCGGTAGACGAGGGCGAGATCGCCGTCGGTGAAGAGAAGGACCGGGTCTCGGCCCTTGCAGACGTCGTCCAGTCCCGCTTGTACGTTGTGGCGATCAACCTCACCGGCCACGACGACGACCAAGTCATCTTCGAGACCCTCAATGACAGAGGCACACCACTGCTGAAGGCCGACCTGATCAAGAACTGGATCTTCCAGATCGGAGAGCAGGTCCACGCGAACGTCGACACTTGGCCAGAGAAGTTCTGGGCCGACTTCGACGACACGTGGTGGCGCGAGGAGATCACGCAAGGCCGTCATCTTCGTTCCCGGATTGACATCTTCCTGCAGTACTGGCTCACCATGCGTCTACGGGATGAAGTCCTCACTGACGAGGTCTTCCGTGAGTTCGTCGTCTACGCCAAACCGTTGATGGTCACGGCCGCAGATGCCGAGGGGCTGCTCGGCGAATTGCGGCGAGATGCGAACACATTCCGGGGCTTCGCCCAGCTCGCCCGCGACTCCGTCGAGGGCAGGTTCTACAGCCGCGTGGTCGAGTCACTGGAACTCGCATCAACGACGCCGATGTTGTTGTGGATGCTGTCCGAGAACCACAAAATCCCTGGCGACCAGATCGCCGTTGCCCTGGGTGCCCTGGAGAGTTGGGTGATCCGCCGAACGCTCCTTCGCAACACCATGAAGGACGTCAACAAGATGATGGTTGCCATCCTGACCGCGCTCGACCCGGTCAACGCCAACGAGGTCGGTGACGGAGTCAAAGACTACTTGGCCAATCAGAAGTCAGACGCGCGAATCTGGCCCAGTGACCAAGACATGGTCGCGGAGCTACCTGGCATCAAGTTGTACGGGAACGTCCGCCAATCCCGGCTCCGGGTTGTACTTGAGGCCCTCGAGATGCGGATGAGAACGCAGCGCCATGAGGCCGTCAGCATTCCACCAAAGCTCTCGGTCGAACACGTGATGCCCCAAGGATGGCGGAGTCATTGGGACCCCGAGCCCAAGCGTTCACCAGAGGAAGCTGCGAGCCGCGACAAGCTCGTCAACACCCTCGGCAACCTCACACTCGTCACCTCCGACCTCAACGGAACCCTGTCGCACCGGCCGTGGACCGATCTCGAAACCGCGCAGTTGAAGACAAGCGGCGAGAACAAGGGACTGGGCAAGCGTTCCTTGCTGAACAAGTACAGCGTCTTGGTCCTGAGCCGTGACATCGTCGATCACCATGTCCAGGCTTGGACCGAGGACGACATCCGACAGCGATCGGTGAAGCTTGCCGAGGTGCTGTGCGAGGTATGGCCAAGACCAGTCGAGATCCCGGTCTGACATGGTGCTGAGACATGGGGCCCCCGTTCGCGCCGATGGAGCACCGCGATGGAAGCGCTAGCCGCTTGGTCCACCATGGGGCTTCTAGTCGTCACTGGTATCTACGCCGGACTGACCTGGAAGCTCGCGCAGAGCGCCAAGGCGAGTGCCTTGTCCGCTCAGCAGGCGGCAGAGGCGGCCGCGCGTACCGCAGCAACGTCAGAAGCCAGCGTCGTGCGCGACTTTGTCGCCAAAGTCGTGCGGGTCCCCAACGGGCGTGGCATGGTCCACGTAACGCCTGTCGGCTTTAACGCCTTCCTGCACAAGGTCGACCTCAAGGTCCTCCTTCTCCCGGACGCCGACGGTCAGATCACCGAGGCGACCAGCACAACCACCGTCGAGGACGGACCGATCTACGTGCACGCGGGGGATTACTCGATGGCGTTTCTCAGCCATCCCTTGCCTGAAGGTGGACTTGTTATGGGTCAAGCTCTCATCACATACAGCCTGAGTTCGAGTGGTGACACCTTCGATAGGTTGGTGTCCATTGCTCGAGAGACCGAGACCCTTTAAGCCTCGACCGGCAACGGTTTCCGCCCCAGGAGTTGCGATGGATGCCAAACGAGTTCTTGGAGCAGCCTTGGAGAAGGCGCTCGTGGCCCAAGCGCCGCTGGCGCGCAAAAACGTGGAACGCCTCCGACGTGTCCACCCTGAGGCGACACCATCCGCGTTGATTAAGAAGCTGGACTTCGCCTACCTGTCGGCCGTCACAGTGTCGGGCGGAGCCGCCGGCGCTGCGGGCATGGTCCCAGGTGGGGGTATACCCACGGCCCTCGCCGACGTCATGGTCTTTACGGAGGCCACGGTCCTCTACGTCCTATCGCGTGCGGAAGTTCACGGGCTTCATCCGGAGGACATCGAACGGCGGAAACTCTTGGCCTACATGGTTCTCGTGGGGGACAGTGCCAACACTGCGCTCGGGAAAGCCATCCCACGGACTGGTGGCTACTGGGCCAAGCGCATCGTCGACGGTATTCCGATGTCGGCAGTTAACGCGGCGAACAAGGTCCTTGGCCCCCGCTTCATCACCAAGTATGGAGCGAAGCAAGGGGTTCTCGTGCTTTCGAAGCAGGTCCCGCTCGGTGTTGGAGCCGCTTTGGGTGGAGGAGGGAACCACGTCTTCGGACGGCTCTCGGTCAGGACTGCGAACAAGGTGTTCGGCCCTCCGCCCGAGGTGTGGACCGAGCGTCGTGTGCCGACGTCTGAACTGGGCCCGGACTTCGAAGGCCAGCCCTGACGCGGCACCAGAGCGGCTGGAGCGCTCGTCCAGTAGTTTGCGCGACGCTCCGCGGTGCCACCGGTTGTGCAATTTCGCATGCTTCGGGTCGTGCAGTCTTGGGTGCACCTCGACATCTGATGTCTAGATGCAGCGAAGATTGCAAAGTGGCGTGACTATTGCAGCAATAACGCGCAGCGTTGCCCTGCTCCGGGTGACCAAACGTGACGTTATGTCTGCTTCGCTCGCCGCCGAGGCAGCTGACGCGCCGATCTGGGTGCCGCTACGGGGTAGGCAGGTTGATGGTGAGCGTGCTTCCTTGG